>ERZ1031004.11-NODE-11-length-36273-cov-7.088050_pt1 | contig 36273 bp, 31 predicted proteins | sample MGYA00518595_ERZ1031004 | MGnify/ENA primary metagenome ERZ1031004 (study PRJEB33718, sample SAMN03159717) | human skin metagenome | collected 2014-05-20 | study: EMG produced TPA metagenomics assembly of the PRJNA266117 data set (Human skin bacterial metagenome and...
AGATGTGTTTAAGAGACAGCTCATCGGCCGTTTCGCCGCGGCGCCCGAGGACGCCACGCGCGCCGTGTACGGCCACCAGCCGCTGGCGCGGTACGACGCTGCGCTCGTCGTGCCCGACGACGTGCGTGCACAGGTCGCGGTGCTCAAGGGAATGTCGGCGCACTTCGTCATGTTCACGCAGGCACGCGAGGCGCAGCACCGGGTGCAGCGCGAGGTCGTCGAGTCACTCGTCGCCCGTCTCGTCGCTGATCCCGAGCGCATGGACGTACCTTTTCTCGACGACGCGCGCGCCGCGGCCGACGATGCCGGCGTGCTCCGCGTCGTCATCGACCAGGTCGCGTCGTTGACGGACGGGCGAGCGCTCGCGGAGGCGGCGCACGCCCCGTCGTGACGATCGGATGGGGTTGTCGGTGGCCGCGCCTACACTTACGCTGCGTGCCGAGCCGGCCGTGGCCGGGCATCGCGTGAGGTGGGAAGGAGTGACGTGGCGGGGCTGATCAAGGCAGAGGACATCGCTGCCGTGAAGGATCGCGTCAACATCGAGGACGTCGTCTCCGAGCACGTGACGCTGCGGCGCGCGGGCGCCGGTTCGCTCAAGGGGTTGTGCCCGTTCCACGACGAGAAGACGCCGAGCTTCACCGTGCGTCCCGCCGTCGGTGTCTATCACTGTTTCGGGTGCGGTCAGTCGGGTGACGTCATCTCGTTCGTCATGGAGACCGAGCACCTGTCGTTCACCGAGTCCGTCGAGCGCCTCGCCGCGAAGGCCGGGATGGTGCTGCGTTACGAGGAGGGCGAGCGGCCCGACCGTGAGCCGCCGGGGCGGCGCATGCGGCTCGTCGAGGCGCACCGCGTGGCGGAGGAGTTCTACACCGAGGCGCTGCTTCGCGACCCGTCTGCCCGCGCCGGGCGGGATTTCCTGCGCGCCAAGGGTTTCGACGGCAAGGCCGCCCAGCACTTCGGCGTCGGCTTCGCGCCACGCACCGGCGACGCGCTGACGGCGCACCTGCGCGCCAAGGGTTTCAGCCCCGAGGAGATGACGACTGCCGGGCTCGTCGGTCAGTCGTCGCGGGGCCTCTACGACCGGTTCCGTGGCCGCGTCGTCTGGCCGATCCGCGACATCACGGGCGACACCGTCGGCTTCGGCGCGCGCCGCATCTTCGAAGACGACCGCATCGAGGCGAAGTACCTCAACACGAGCGAGACGCCGATCTACAAGAAGACCCACGTCCTGTACGGGTTGGACCTCGCGAAGAAGACGATCGCGCGCGAGCGACGCGCTGTCGTCGTCGAGGGCTACACCGACGTCATGGCCGCGCACCTCGCGGGCGTCGACAATGCCGTCGCGACGTGTGGCACGGCGTTCGGCGTGGATCACATCAAGTCGTTGCGTCGCATCATGCGTGACGAGGCCGGGGGCACCCCCGCGCGCGTCATCTTCACGTTCGACGGTGACGCCGCCGGCCAGAAGGCGGCGATGAAGGCGTTCGACGAGGATCAGCGCTGGGCGAGCCAGTCGTTCGTCGCCGTCGCGAAGGACGGGATGGACCCGTGCGACCTGCGCCTGCGCCAGGGCGATGAGGCGGTGCGCGGTCTCATCGAAGACGCGGTGCCGATGTTCGAGTTCGCCGTGCGCACGACGATCGCGGGGTTCGACCTCGACCACGCGGAGGGGCGCGTCGCCGCCATGCGCGCGGTGGCCCCCATCATCGCCGGCATCCGTGACCAGACGCTGCGGCCCGAGTACGTGCGCACGGTCGCCGGGTGGATCGGAGTCGAGATCGAGCAGCTCAGCGCCGCCGTGCGCACCGCGCCGCGCGGCAAGCTGAGCGAGCGACGCCCGCCGCGGCGGGAGGGGTTGCCGGCCGCATCGTGGCAGGGTTCTCAGCAGCCATCGTCGGGCCCCGGCGGTGGGCACCGCGAGGGCCAGAGCGTGTCGGAGGCCGCTGAGCCGCAGCGTCCGAGCATCCCGAAGCCGAACCCGCGTGATCCGTCGATCGCGGGGGAGCGGCAGCTGTTGCAGGTGATGCTGCAGTACCCGGAGTCGTTGAAGGGCACCGTGTTCGATCAGCTCGTACCGGGGGACTTCAGCGCGCCGGCGCACCAGCTCATCCTGGCGGCGGCGATCGGGGCCGGCGGACCGGGTTCCGTGGCGTCGATCGGGGCGTGGAACGAGGCCGTGCGGCGCGGCACCGACCCGCAGCTGCATGACGTGCTCAACGAGCTCGTCGTCCGTGACCTGCCGACGAAACTCGACGAGGCGACGGGCCGCCCGGATGAGCGTTATGTCGCGGCGCTCATCCAGAACGTGCAGGAGGGCGCGCTCAGCTCGGCGATCGCCGATGCCATGGGGCAGCTTCGCCGGCTCGACCCGAACGCGCCGGGTTACGCAGACGCCTCCCGTGCAGCGAGTGCGCGCCTGTTCCAGTTGCAGACGCAGCTCAACGCGCTGCGCGAGGCCGGTCTGAGATAGGTGCCCCGGGCGAGCGCAAGGCTGCGATTGTGAACGCGCGTCGAACCTTTGCTATAGTTACGGCGCGCCAAACGTTCGGGTGAGAGCCTGAACCGCTGGGTCGAGCATTCCCCTATAGCTCAATTGGCAGAGCATTCGACTGTTAATCGGAGGGTTCTTGGTTCGAGTCCAAGTGGGGGAGCATCACCGAGAACCGCCTCGTATCACCATGATACGGGGCGGTTCTCGCATGCTGTGGCGGCTCGTGCGCCGCTGAGCGCGTCCTGACGCAACACGACGCGGGGGGCCTCGACCGATCATGGTCGAGGCCCCCGCGTCGTGTGCGCGAACGTCAGGTCGTGTGTTGCTCGCCGAAGTTGACGCCCGGGGCGCCGGTGACGGCGACCCCGGCGGTCACGCCCGCGCCCGGCCCGTCGCCGTGTTCGCTCGCGCCGGCTGCCTGCCCGCGGTTCTGCAGGCGCTTCTCGACGAGGATGGCGATCTTCGAGATCGTGTAGTTGAGCGCGATGTAGATGAGCGCCACGACGAAGATCATCGGCACGATGTTCGCCGACGAGACCGCGGCGTTCTTGGCCTTGTAGAGCATCTCACCGTAGAGCACGTTGTACCCCAGCGCGGTGTCCTTGAGCACGACGACGAGCTGGCTGATGAGCGTCGGCATCATCGCGGTGATCGCCTGCGGCAGCAGGATCGAGCGCAGGGTCTGCGTCTGTGTCAGACCGACGGACAGACCCCCCTCACGCTGCCCGTTCGGCAGCTGGTCGACGCCGGAGCGGATGACCTCGGCGACGACCGCACCGTTGTAGATGATGAGGGCGACGACCGTCGCGATGAACGGGTTGTTGTCGTTGTCACCGCGGGTCGAGAGCCAGCCGTAGACGAACAGCATCATGAGCAACACGGGCACGGCACGGCCCAGCTCGACGATGACGCCGGCGACCCACCGCAGGGGCCGCACGTGCGACATGCGGGCCATCGCGAAGACGATGCCGAAGACGGCGGCGCCGACCATGGCGGTGCCGGCGGCCTTCAACGTGCCGAGCAGGCCCGGCAGGATGTAGTCCTGCCACGTCGAGGCCTCGAGGAACGGCTTCCACATGGCCGAGGTGAGCTGGCCCTTGTCGTCGAGACGGCGGTAGACGAGCCACAGCAGGCCGAGAAGGACGAGAGCGCCGAGCACCGTCAGGACGGCGTGTCGCCGGCGGGCCTTCGGGCCCGGGGCGTCGAAGAGAACTCCGCTACTCATCGCTTCACCGCCAGTTTCTTGCCGAGGTAGCCGACGAGCAGACCCGTCGGCAGGGTCAGTGCCACGAAGGCGAGGGCCGAGGCGGAGAACGCCTGGTTGAGCAGGCCCGGGTCGTCCTCGGTCACCTTCGCCAGCATCGCGGCCATCTCCATGACGCCGATGACGACGGCGACGGTGGTGTTCTTCGTCAGCGCGATGAGCGCGTTGCCGAGGGGGACGATCGCGCCGCGGAACGCCTGCGGCAGGATGACCTCACGCAGTGACTGGCTGAACGTGAGCCCGATCGAACGCGCGGCCTCGGCCTGCCCGAGCGGGATCGTGTTGACGCCGGAACGCAGCGCCTCGCAGACGTAGGCGGCGTGGTAGACCGTCAGGCCGATCACCGCGAGGCGGAAGTTGTTCGACGTGAAGAAGTCGGGGCTCTTGCTGTCAGCGAGCTCGACGCCGAGCTTGGCCCACAGCACGAGGTTGCACGACAGGATGATGAGCGTCAGGGGAGTGTTGCGGAAGATGTTGATGTAGGACGTGCCGAGGAAGCGCAGCATCGGCACCGGCGACATGCGCAGGACGGCGACGAGCGTGCCGAGGACGAGGGAGCCCACGGCGGCCACGAGGGTCAGCTTGATCGTCATCCACAACGCGTCGAGCAGATGATAATCGCTGAAAAGCGTTGACATGCAAGGCCTTTCAATGGGTGACGGTGACGGGCGCGGCGGGTGCCGCGCCCGACACCGCGCGTGGATCAGGAGCAGGCTGCCGGCTTCGGCGGGTTGAGCTTCGTGTCGTAGCGGAAGTCGGCGCCGAGGTTCGACTCGACGGCCTTCTTCCACTCACCGGAGTCGACCATCTTCGTGATGGCCTTGTTGACCTTCTCGCAGGTGTCCTTGTCGCCCTTCTTGAGGCCGACGCCGTACTTCTCCTCGGTGAAGGCATCGCCGACGAGCTTGAACTTGCCCTTGTAGGCATCCTGGTTGGCGTAGCCGGCGAGGATCGTGTTGTCCGTCGTCATCGCGTCGATGGCGCCGGAGGCGAGCGCGTCCGCGCACTCGGAGTACTTGTCGTACTGCTGGGGGACGAGGTTCGGCTGCTGCTTCTTCAGGTTGTCGACCGACGTCGAGCCGGTGACGGAGCAGACCTTCTTGCCCGCGAGGTCCTTGACGCTCTTGATGTCGCTGTCCGCCTTCGTCAGGACCGACTGGCCGGCGACGAAGTAGGGGCCGCCGAAGGAGACCTGCTGCTTGCGCTTGTCGGTGATCGAGTACGTGGCGAAGATCATCTTGACGGTGCCCGCCTCGAGCATCTTCTCGCGCTGCTTGGAGGGCGACTCGACGAAGTCGATCTTGTCCTCGCCGTAGCCCATCTCCTTCGCGACGTACTTGGCGACGTCGACGTCGAGGCCCTTGTAGTCCGAGCCGGCCTTGAGTCCGAGGCCGGGCTGGTCGTACTTGATGCCGATCTTGATCTTGTCGCCCGAGCCGGACGAGCTCTTGTCGTCGCTGCCGCCACAGGCCGTCAGGCCGAGGGCGAGGGCGGCGACACCTGCGGTGGCGATGGCACGCTTCATGTCTGTTTCCTCCTGGGTTTGCTGACGGCCTGCGTCAGTGGGTGAGAATCTTGCCGAGGAAGTCCCGGGCACGATCGGTCGTCGGGTTGCTGAAGAACTGTTCGGGGGCCGCCTGCTCGAGGATGGCGCCGTCCGCCATGAAGATCACGCGGTCGGCGGCGCGGCGGGCGAAGCCCATCTCGTGGGTGACGCAGATCATCGTCATGCCGTCGGCGGCGAGCTGCGCCATGACGTCGAGGACCTCGTTGATCATCTCGGGGTCGAGCGCTGACGTCGGCTCGTCGAAGAGCATCACCTTCGGTTCCATCGCGAGGGAGCGGGCGATGGCGACGCGTTGCTGCTGGCCGCCGGAGAGCTGGGCCGGGAACTTCTTCGCCTGGTGGGCGACACCGACGCGTTCGAGCAGCTCCATCGCCTTCGCCTCCGCGTCGGCCTTGCTCTGCTTGCGGACCTTGATGGGGCCGAGGGTGACATTGTCGAGAATCGTCTTGTGGGCGAACAGGTTGAACGACTGGAACACCATGCCGACGTCGGCGCGCAGCTTCGCCAGCGCCGCGCCCTCCTCGGGCAGCGCCTTGCCGTCGATCGTGATCGTTCCGGACTCGATCGTCTCGAGCCGGTTGATCGTGCGGCACAGCGTCGACTTGCCGGATCCCGAGGGGCCGAGCACGACGACGACCTCACCGCGATTGACGCTCAGGTCGATGTCCTTGAGGACGTGCAGGTCGCCGAAGTGCTTGTTCACTCCGTCGAGCACGACGAGGGGTTCGCCTCGCTGGGCGGTGATGTCACTGTGCGCTGGGGCAGTGGTGGCTCCGGTCATGGCAGTGATCGTAGTCACGCCCACAGGCCGCTACGGCGCCGCCGCGCTCATTCGTGACCTAATTGCTACACATGAGCGTGGATAGGTTGTCGATATCTACTGACCCGTCAGATCCCGCAGCACCCGCGCTCGTCTCACGCTGTTGACGACTCACGACCCCGGCTCCACCTGGTGGCCGGGGTCGCGAGCGAATCTGTGAGTGTCTCAGGCGGCGAGGACGCGTTGTGACGCTGCCGCGCGCTGCGCCGACTGGATCAGGGCGCGCGACGAACCCGACGTGAGCGTGCCGGTGAGCGACATCGTCAGCACCGGGGAACCGTCGACGCTCGTGAGCTGGAGGCCGACGCGCACACCGTCAGCGTCGAGGTGGGCGCGCAGCTGCCCGACCGTCTCGGTCGGGGTGCCGTCGATGACGAGCCGCCCCTGGACGTGCCTGCCGTCGGCGCCGGTGACGAACATGCCGAGGCGCTCGCCGTCGTGGACGATCTCGGCGATGTGCGCGACGGGGGTGTCGTCCTCGTCGAGGACCCAGTAGATACGGGGCGCGACGGCGTCGCGGGCCGGCTGCGCGAGCATGAGGACGCGACCGTCCGTGCGGCCACAGGCGGCGAGAACGTCACGCTTACGCGCGGCGAACTCATCCGCGGTGAACGCGCCGAGGTCGTACGAGCGGAAGCCATGCGCCCACCGGGAGAGGCGTACGGGCAGGGCGAGGTCGGCGAGCCACAGTTCAGCTGCCTGGGTAGAGCTGACAGGCAGCGGCGCCGTCCAGGTCTGGTGCAGCCGGAGGCGGGCCAGTGCGGGCAGGCTCAGGCCAAGGTCACTGAAAGATGTGTCGGTCTCGAGTGCCATGCTCATGGTCGGCCCCTTCTGGTCGGCAGCTGCGGCGGGCGCCGACGAATGGGAACTCGCTGTGTGCGGCGTTCCTTTGAACGTAAGGCGGGGTGACAGGCGCCGACAAACCTTTGTCTAACGTTCTCAAGGTCGCTAATCTCTGCGTATGTCAACGCATGTCGAGGGGCTGCAGATCGGCGAACTTGCCGAACGCGTCGGGGTGTCGACTCACACCCTTCGCGCGTGGGAGCGCCGTTACGGCATCCTCAAACCGTCGCGCACGACGGGCGGCTACCGCGTCTACAGCGAACTCGACGTCCGTCGCGTCTCTGCGGTGCTGGGCCTACGCGAGCAAGGTGTGTCCATCGCGGAGGCCGCGCGCCGCGTCAACGCGAACGTCGTCGCCCAGATCCCGGCCGGCCGACGTATCGACGCCGCAGCCATCGTCTACGAGATGCACCGCGCTGTCGACCGGTTCGACGAGTTCGCCCTGAGTGCCGCGCTGGATCGGCTGCTGTCGTCGCATCGGCTCGAGGAAGCCTTGCGTGACGGCCTCATGCCGTTCCTCGTGCAGTTGGGCGGGCGTTGGGAACGGGGTGAGGTGTCCGTCGCGCACGAGCACTTCGCGACGCAACTCATCCGCCGTCGCCTCGACAGCTACAGCCTCATGTGGGCCGACGGTGACGGGCCCCTCGTCGTCCTCGCCTGCCCGCCGGGGGAGCAGCACGACATTCCACTGCTCGTGCTCGGGGTGCTTCTCGCGCGCTCGGGGTGGCGCATTCGCTACATCGGCCAGGAGACGCCTGTCGCTGATCTTGCGCAGGCGTGCTCCATCCTGCAGCCCGATCTCGTCGTCATGGCTGCGACGCGTGACACGACGTTCCGTCGCTCGCTCGACGAGCTGCGTGACCTCGCGCGCTCCTACCGCCTCCTCATCGGCGGGCGCGGCGCCACCGAAACCATCTGCGCCGACCTCGGCGTCGAGGCGATGTCGCAGGACGTCGTCGCCGCAGCTTCCGCACTCATCGACGAATCGGGGCGCACCGGGCGATCCGACTCGGACGCCGCCGCACAGTTGGTCGGCTGACGCCACAACCCCACGTCACGGGGGTTAAACTCTCTTGCGGCCCGCGACGAGCGGGCGAGGGGCGGTAGCTCAGCTGGTCAGAGCAGGGGACTCATAATCCCTGGGTCGCGGGTTCAAGCCCCGCCCGCCCTACTCGGACGTCGTCACGCCGTCACGCCGAGGACGTCGTCATCTCGAGGCGAGCCGCCTTCTCGCAGGGCGTATGTCGGCGGCCGTCGGTGCGCGAGGGCGCGCCTCCCCCTACGATGGGCGCATGAGCAACGCGCCGTGGGTGAGCACCGGCCCGGCATCATCCGGTGAAGGCGCGCGGGAGAAGTGGCAGGAGACGACGCGCGTCCCTCTCGGCATCCTGGCGCTCGTCTTCATCGCCTCGTATGCCGCACCCATTCTCCGGCCGAGCCTGCCGACCGATGTCATCCTGACGTTCCATGCACTCAACGTCATCACCTACCTCGCGTTCGTCGGTGACTACTTCGCGCGCCTCCACCTCTCCCGCGACCGTCGCGGCTTCCTGCGCCACTCCGGGCTTGACGTGCTCGTCCTCGTCCTGCCCGCGCTGCAACCGCTGCGCACGATGCAGCTCATCGCCCTGCTGCGGCTGCTCGACAAGCGCCTCGGACGCACCCTGCGCGGCCGCATCGTCGCCTACCTCGGGTTCGCGACGCTGACGGTGCTGTTGCTCGGCGCACTCGCCGTCCTCGACGCCGAACGCAAGGCGCCGGGCGCCAACATCCACACCTTCGGCGACGCCCTGTGGTGGGCGACGACGACGATCACGACGGTCGGCTACGGCGAGCACCACCCCGTGACACCGAGCGGACGTGTCGTCGCCGCCTGCCTCATGTTCAGCGGCATCGGGCTGTTCAGTGTCGTCACGGGTTCGGTGGCGTCATGGATCCTCGATCGCGTCCGCGAGGAGGACGGCGAGGTCGCCGCCGACGACCGCATGCGCGACGAGGTCGAAGCACTCACCCATGAGATCCGAGCCCTGCGCGCCGACGTCGCGGAACTACGGGGCCGGACGGCGTCGCACCGGGCCGCAGCGCCCGAGAGCGACGACATCCTCTGAGCGGGCACTGCGAGACAGCTCGCCAGGACACGCGGGCGTGTCGCTCCCACGGGGTGAGCACCGCATGCGCCAGAGTGACAGGTTGATTCTTCGCCACGCCGCACGGGTGCTGGCCTGCAGCGTCGCCATCGTGCAGAATGGCGGCACACATCATCGGATTCCTGGGTGTGGCTGAGGTCGTTGGGGAAGACGTCCCTCGCGAACACCAGGAGGTTCGGATGTCGATGACTCGCGTCATGACGCGCGGGGTGGTTTTCGTGCACTCCACCCCCGCTGCGCTGTGCCCTCACATCGAGTGGGCGCTCGAGAGCGTCCTCGGCGCCGACGTCAACCTCGAGTGGACGCAGCAGCCCGTCGCGCCGGGCCTCGTGCGCAGCGAGTTCAGCTGGAGCGGCGAACCAGGCAGCGGCGCAAAGCTCGCGAGCGCGCTGCGCGGCTGGGATCACGTGCGCTACGAAGTCACCGAAGAACCCTCACCCGGCAACGACGGCTCACGCTGGTCGCACACCCCGAACCTCGGCATCCACCACACGTGGACGTCGGCGAGCGGCGACGCCGTCGTCAGCGAGGACCGCCTGCGCAGCGCCCTCGTCGCGAGCCAGGGCGACCCTGAGGAGTTCCGGGCCGAGATGGCCGAGCTGCTCGGCACCGCCTGGGACCAGGAGCTCGAGCCCTTCCGCTACGCCGGCGACGGCGCTCCCGTGCGCTGGCTGCACCGCGTCGGCTGACGCACCACACACGTCGAAGGCCGCTTGCTCTCTGGGGGAGCAAGCGGCCTTCGTCATGCCGGGTGGGCGTCAGATCACAGTGGGATGTTGCCGTGCTGCCCGCGACGCGCGGGTGCGGCGGCCAGTGCCGAAGCGAGCGCTCCGCGCGTCTCGGCCGGCTCGACGACCTCGTCGACGACACCGATCTCCTGGGCGCGTTCCAGTCCACCCGCGAGCACGGCATGCTCGGCGGCTAGTTCCTCCTCGACCCGGGGACGCGCGGCCTCGTCGACCTCCGCGAGCCGGCGACGGTGCAGGATGCGCACGGCAGCGACGTGACCCATGACGGCGACCTCCGCGCTCGGCCACGCGAACACGCGCGTCGCGCCGAGGGAGCGGCTGTTCATCGCGATGTACGCGCCGCCGTACGTCTTGCGCGTCACGAGCGTCACGCGCGGCACGACCGCCTCGGCGAACGCGTGCAGCAGCTTCGCGCCGCGGCGCACCACGCCGTCCCACTCCTGACCGACGCCAGGCAGGTAGCCGGGGACGTCGACGAGCACGACGAGGGGGATGCCGAACGCGTCGCACATGCGCACGAAACGGGACGTCTTCTCCGCGGCGGGGGAGTCGAGGCACCCGCCGAGACGCATCGGATTGTTCGCGATGACGCCGACGGTGCGCCCGCCGAGGCGCCCGAGCGAGGTGACGATGTTGGGCGCCCACTTCGCGTGCAGCTCGACCTGCTCACCCACATCGTCGAACAGGTCGTCGACGAGGGGGTGCACGTCGTAGGCGCGCTTCGGGTTCTCGGGGAACGTGGCGCCGAGGTCGCGCTCTTCGAGCGATCCGAGGTCGAACTCGCCCTGATTCGCCATGAGCGAGGCGAGCAGACGGCCTCGCTCGAAGGCCTCATCCTCTGTGGCCGTGACGACGTGGACCACGCCCGAGCGTCGACCGTGCGGTTCGGGCCCGCCGAGGCGTGCGGCGTCGACGTTCTCGCCCGTCACCGAGCGCACGACGTCGGGGCCCGTCACGAAGATGCGGCCCTGATCGGCCATGATGACCACGTCCGTCAGCGCCGGCCCGTAGGCGGCACCACCGGCGGCGGCGCCGATGACCACGGAGATCTGCGGGATCTTGCCCGACGCCCGCGTCATGATGGCGAACACCTCGCCGACGGCATGCAGGCTGACGACGCCCTCGGCCAGTCGCGCACCGCCGGAGTGCCACAGCCCGATGACGGGCAGGTTCTCGGCGAGGGCGATCTCGTAGGCCTCGACGATCGCCTTGCACCCCTCGACACCCATCGCGCCGCCCTGCACCCGCGCGTCGGAGCAGAACACGACGACGGGCGTGCCGTCGGCGGTGCCGCGAGCGGAGACGAAGCCGGAGCGCTCGACCTCGGCGATGACGTCGACGCTGCCGGCGTCGAGGAAGTTCTCGAGGCGGCGATACGGGTCGCGCGGGTCGACGTCGGCCTCGGCCGGCGCGGTGGCGGTGAGGGCGTTCATGAGGCGCTCCGAATCGTGAGGGCGACGTTGTGGCCGCCGAAGCCGAACGAGTTGTTGAGGGCCGCGATGTCGCCCTCGGGCAGCGTGCGGGCCTCGCTGCGCACGACGTCGAGGTCGATGGCGGGGTCGAGGTCGTCGATGTTGATGGCCGCCGGAACGAGGCGGTGGTGCACCGACAGCACCGTGATGACGGCCTCCAGCGCGCCCGCAGCGCCGAGCAGGTGACCCGTCATCGACTTCGTCGCGGCCACCGCCATGTGGTCGGCGTCGGCGCCGAACGCGGCGCGGATCGCGTTCGCCTCGGCGACGTCACCGACGGGCGTCGAGGTTGCGTGGGCGTTGATGTGGCAGATGTCGGCGGGCGTCAGACCGGCGGCATCGACGGCCTGACGCATCGCCCGCTTGGCACCGGCACCCTCGGGTTCGGGCGCGGTGATGTGGTGGGCGTCGGCGGACATGCCGATGCTCGCGAGCTCGGCGTAGATCCGCGTGCCGCGCGCCTTCGCGTGCTCCTCGGACTCGAGCACGACGACCGCAGCACCCTCGCCCATGACGAAGCCGTCACGGCCAGTGTCGTACGGGCGGGAGGCGGCCTGCGGGTCGTCGTTGCGCGTCGAGAGGGCCTTCATCGCCGCGAACCCGGCGAACGGCAGCGGGTGCATCGGCGCCTCGGTGCCGCCGGCGATGACGACGTCGGCGCGGCCCGAGCGGATGATGTCGATCGCGAGACCCATCGCCTCGGCGCCGGAGGCGCACGCGGAGACGGTCGTGTGGGCGCCTGCGCGCGCACCGAACTCGAGCGACAGGTTGCCCGCAGAGGTGTTGGGCATGAGCATCGGCACCGTCAGCGGGTACACGCGACGCGGGCCCTTCTCGCGCATGACATCCCACTGGTCGAGCAGCGTCGTCACCCCGCCGATGCCGGTGCCGAACGCGACTGCGAGTCGCTCCGGCTCCACCTCGGGGCTGCCCGCGTCTGCCCACGCCTCGCGCCCTGCGATGAGCGCGTACTGGGCGCTGCGGTCCATGCGGCGCGTCTCGACCTTCGTCAGCACCTCGGCCGGGTCCTGGGCGATGGACGCGGCGAACGTCACGGGCAGCTCGAACTGCTCCAGCCATTCGGCGGGCAGCGCGCGAGCACCGGAACGACCGGCGAGCAGGGCGTCCCACGTCTCGGGTGCGGTGCCGCCGAGCGGGGTCGTCGCACCGATGCCGGTGACGACGATGCGGGCGTCGCGGTTCGGGGTCATGCTGGCTCCTTGGTGGGGCACGAAAGAATGGGGTGCGACGCGCCGCCCGGGCGGGCGAGGTGCCGGGGCGGCGCGTCGACGGGGGCCGTTCAGGCCTGGGCGTTCTTGATGTAGCTGACGGCGTCGCCGACGGTGACGAGGTTCTTGACCTCTTCGTCGGGGATGCGGACGCCGAACTTCTCCTCGGCGTTGACGACGATCGTCATCATCGACAGCGAGTCGATGTCGAGGTCGTCGGTGAACGACTTGTCGCTCTGCACGGAGGCGGCGTCGATGCCGGTCTCCTCGTTGACGATCTCGGCGAGGCCGGCGAGGATCTCCTGCTCGGAAGCAGCCATGGTGTTTCTCCTTGTCGTGACGTCGACCGTTCGTCGATCGACTCCGTCTGCGGTTCTTTCCTTGCCCCGGATGGCCCGCCGAGGCGCGGGAGCTGAATGCTGAGTCGCGGTGCGGCTCAGGGGATCTCGACGACCTGCGCCGCGTAGGCGAGGCCCGCGCCGAAACCGATCTGCAGCGCGAGATCGCCGCTCTTGGCCTGCCCCTCGCGCACGAGTCGTTCGGCGGCGAGCGGCACCGACGCGGCGGACGTGTTGGCCGTGTCGACGATGTCGCGCGCGATGACGACGCGTTCGGGTAGCTTCATCTGCTTGGCCATGGCGTCGATGATGCGGACGTTCGCCTGATGCGGGATGAACACGTCGATGTCGTCGACGCTCAGGCCCGCGGCGTCGATGGCGCGCAGCGCGACGGGAGCCATGCTCCACACCGCCCAGCGGAAGACGCTCTGACCTTGCATCGTGATCGTCGGGCCGGGCGAGCCGTCCTCGAGCACGTTGGGGCGGATGGCCTCCCACGCCGCTCCGTCACTGCCCCAGATCGTCGGGCCGATGCCGACGTGGTCGCTCGCGCCGACGATCGCCGCGCCCGCGCCGTCACCGAAGATGAAGGCGGTGCCGCGGTCGCTCGGATCGAGCACGGACGTCAGGCGCTCGGCGCCGAGGACGAGGACAGTGCTCGCGCTACCGGCCCGCACGAGGTCGGAGGCGACACCGATGCCGTGGCAGTACCCGGCGCAGGCGGCGGACAGGTCGAACGCGACGGGGGAGTCCAGCCCCAGTCGATCCGCGAGCATCGGCGCAGCGGCGGGCGTGAACATGTCGTGCGTGACCGAGCCGAGGATGACGCCGTCGATCGTCGCCGGGTCGACACCGGAGCGTGCGATCGCGTCGCGCGCCGCCGACTCGGCCATGTCGAGCATCGTCTCGTCGTCGCGCGCGAAATGACGCGTGCGGACACCGGAGCGCTCCTGGATCCACTCGTCGGAGGAGTCGATGGCCTCGACGATCTCGCTGTTCGGCACGAGCCGCTGCGGGCGGTAACCGCCGAAACCGAGGATGCGGGTGTACTGCGCGCCGGTGCGCTGCGCGAGGGCCTTCACTGCGCCTCCTTCGGGTGAAGACGCACGAGGGGCTGGCCGGGAGAGACAGGGTCGCCCTCACTGACGAGCCACTCGATGATGCGCCCGCCGTGCGGCGCGACGACGTTGTACGCGTCGCGCGCCGTGACAACCTGTCCGATCGTCTCGCCGGGGGTGATGGTGTCGCCCTCGTCGAGGGGCGCGCGCTCGATCGTCCCCTTGGCCGGCGCGATGACGAGTCGCCACGCGGGTTCGAGATCGGTGTCGACCTGGCCGTGCTCGCGCACCATGCGGTGCGCCGCGTCGAGGTCGTCGGGGGTCTTGAGCGCCAGGGTCTCGACACCAGGCAGGGCACGCTTGGCGAGGCCCGTCAGGGTGCCGGCCGGCGGCACCTCGATGAGGCCCGTCACGCCCATCGCCTTGAACGTCTCCATCGTCAGATCCCAGCGCACCGGGTTGCTCACCTGGCTGACGAGGCGGCGCAGCACCCGCGTGCCGTCGTGGACGACGAGCCCGTCCTTGTTCGACACGAGGGGGATGCGAGGGTCGTGCGTCGAGATGGCCCGCGCGAAGACACTGAGCCGCTCCACGGCCGGCGCCATGTGCTCGGTGTGGAAGGCACCCGCGACCTGGAGCGGGATGACGCGTGCCTTCGACGGCGGCTCGGCCTTGAGCCGCTCGATCTGCTCGAGGGTGCCGGCCGCGACGATCTGACCGGAACCGTTCATGTTGGCCGGCGTGAGGCCGAGGGCTTCGAGGTGGCTGACGACGTCCTTCGCCTCGCCGCCGACGACGGCGGCCATGCCGGTCGGCGTGACGGCCGAGGCCTGCGCCATGCCCGCACCGCGCTCGCGGACGAAGACCATGGCCTGCTCGGCGCTCAGGACGCCGGCCGAGGCCGCGGCAGTGATCTCACCGACGCTGTGGCCGGCGCCGACACCGACGGAACGGAATCCGTCGACGGGGTGGGCGAACAGCGCGAGCATCGAGACGAGGCCGCTCCCGACGATGAGGGGCTGTGCGACGGCGGTGTCCTTGATGGTCTCCGCGTCACCCTCGGTGCCGAGGTGGACGAGATCCATCCCGGCGCAGGCCGACAGCCACGCCATGCGGGAGTGAAACTCTGGCAGCTCGAGCCAAGGGCGGAGGAAACCGGGGGTCTGAGAGCCCTGTCCGGGGCACACGATCGCTAGCACCCCTCAACCTTGCCCTGGAGGTGGTGGGCGAGGCGACGAGCGGGCCGACGAACTTCGCCGGTGTGATTTGTAGGAAACCTCCAATCACACCTGGCTGGGTTGCTCCCGTGCGGCGCGGGAGGCGTCCGGCCGGGTGCGCGGGCGGGACCGAGCTGCGTCGAGGTCGGCGTACATGAGGCCCAGTCGGATGGCGAAGGCGTCCTCGGGGCAGGTGAGGTCGTAACCGGTGAGGTCGTGGGTGCGCCCCAGGCGGTAGCGCACGGTGTTCGCATGGACGAACAACTCGCGCGCCGTGGCCTCCAGCGAGCCGAGACGGATGTAGGCGCGCGCCGTCTCGCGCATGACCGAATCGGGCTGGAGCGCGGCCGTCACCCGTGCGGCGAGCGCGCGGCGTGCCTTGTCGTCACCGGAGACGGCGCGTGCGGCGAGCAGGTCGTCGCTGTGCACCGGGCGGGGGCAGGAGGTGGCCGCCGGCGCGGCGTCGTAGCCGCGCAGCGCGTCCCGTGCAGAGCGGCCCGCCGCATAGAGGTGCGGCACGCGGGGCCCGCACACGAGGGGGCCGTCGCCGAAGTGGTCGGCGAGCAGTCGCGCCGCGGCGAGCGGGTCGGCGTGCGGGGCGGCCTGAGACGACGTGCTTGCTGCATTGCCTGACGATGTGCCGCTGCGTGGCGTCGCGAGGGTGGCCGCGTCGAGCCCGCCGACGACGGCGATCATCCGCCGTCCTTCGACGGAGACGAGGATCTCGAGCCCGGCATGACGCGCGGCGCGTCGTAGTGGGTCGACGACGCTCGTCTGGCTGCCGAGGGGGCTCCCGCCGACGACGACGGTGACGCCGCGCACCTCGGCCCAGCCGAGGGCATTGACGCGGGAGCCGAGCGTCTCGTCGGGTTCGCCGCGCACGACGGCGTCGACGACGAGCGACTCGAGGCGTGCATCCCACGCGCCGCGCGATTCCGCGGCGCGCGCGTAGACGTGGGCGGCGCCGAACGCGACCTCACGGGAGTAGCGCAGGACAGCTTCGCGCACGGCCGCGCGTTCGTCGGCCCGCGCGAGGGCGGGTGCTTCGTCCTCGACGATCTCGATGACGGTGCGCAGCAGGTCGAGGGTCTGTTCGAGGCTGATGCTGCGCGTCAGTTCGCTTGGTGCGTCGGCGAACACGTCGATGGCGCCGGCGCCTTCGACGTGCGGGTTCTCGAGCCACGACAGGAACGACGTGATGCCGCCGTGCGCGATGACGCCGATCCAGCTGCGATCCTCGGCGCTGAGCGCGGCGAACCAGGCGTGGTCGGCTTCGACGCGCGCCGCGGCCGACGTCGCCATCGCCCCGACGCCGCGGCGCATCGCCGTCAGAGATTCACGCGAGGGCACCCTGGGTTCCGCCATGCCCGTCACCGTAACCGAGCCTTGTGGGAACCCACGAGTAGCAACGACACCGGTCGGCCGACCGACCCCGGAAAGCACGAAGCCGTGCGCACTCACGGACGGTGAGTGCGCACGGCCAACGTGCGATGCAGGGGACGTGGACGCGCCCCCGTGGCGGTGTCGCACCTCGGGCCGGGAGAGCTTGCGACTCCGGACCGATGGAAGACGCCGCGAGGGAATCGTCAGGCTTCTCCGCGCACCATTTGGCGCAGAAGCCCGACGGGCAGAACCGTCGCCCAGTTCTGCCCGTCGCTGTTCGCATTGCCCGTCAGGCTTCTCCGCCGGCGTTGCCGGAGGTGCCGGCCTTGACGTTGAGCAGCTCGTACTTCTCGGCTGCCTGACGCGGGATCGACGGGTCGAGTTCGCCGCGGTCGGCGAGCGACTGCAGGGCGCGCACCGCCATCGACGGGCCGTCGATGTGGAGGAAGCGTCGTGCTGCAGCTCGCGTGTCGGAGAAGCCGAATCCGTCGGCGCCCAGCGAGTGGAATTCGCCGGGCACGTACTGGCGGATCTGGTCGTGCACCTGGCGCATCGAGTCGCTCGTCGCGATGACGGGACCGGGTGCGTCCTTGAGGCGCGACGTGATGAACGGCTCGCGGCGCTCGTCCTCGGGGTGGAGGAAGTTGTGCTCGTCGGCCTCGAGGCCGTCACGGCGCAATTCGTTCCACGACGTCACGGACCAGACGTCGGCGACGACGCCCCAGTCCTCCTTGAGTAGTTCCTGTGCCTCGAGGGCCCAGGCGACTCCGACGCCGGAGGCGAGCAGCTGCACGCGGCGCGCGTCGTCGCCGAGGCCGTCGAACGAGCCGTCCTTGAGCTTGTAGATGCCGCGCTTGATACCTTCGACGTCGACGTTCTCGGGCTCGGCCGGCTGCACGATCGGCTCGTTGTAGACGGTCAGGTAGTAGATGACGTTCTCGGCGTTCTCGCCGTACATCTTCTCCAGGCCGTCCTGCACGATGTGCGCGATCTCGTAGCCGTAGGCCGGGTCGTAGGAGCGGATGGCGGGGTTCGTCGCGGCGAGCACGTGGCTGTGACCGTCGGCGTGCTGCAGACCCTCACCCGTCAGCGTCGTACGGCCCGCGGTGGCGCCGATGAGGAAACCCTTGGCCATCTGGTCGGCGGCCGCCCAGATCGAGTCACCAGTGCGCTGGAAGCCGAACATCGAGTAGAAGACGTAGACCGGCACCATCGGGATGTCGTTCGTCTCGTACGCGGCGCCGACGGCGGTGAACGCCGCGACGGAGCCGGCCTCGTTGATGCCGAGGTGCAACAGCTGGCCCTGCGGGCTCTCCTTGTACGCGAGCATGAGCTCGGCATCGACGGAGCGGTAGTGCTGCCCGTGCGGGTTGTAGATCTTCGCCGTCGGGAAGAACGCGTCCATGCCGAACGTGCGCGCCTCGTCGGGGATGATCGGCACGATGTGCTTGCCGAACTCCTTGTCGCGCATCAGCTCCTTGAGGATGCGGACGAACGCCATCGTCGTCGCGACCTCCTGCTTGCCGGAGCCCTTCTTCGCGATCTTGTACGCCTCGTCACCGGGCAACGGCAGCTGCGAGCTGCGGCCCTTGCGCGACGGCAGCCCACCGCCGAGCTTCGCGCGACGCTCGAGCAGGTACTTGATCGCCGGGTCGTCGTTGCCGGGGTGGTAGTACGGCGGACGGTACGGGTCCTTCTCGAGCTGCTCGTCGCTGATCGGGATGTCGAGCGAGTCGCGGAACTGCTTGAGGTCCTCGAGCGTCATCTTCTTCATCTGGTGCGTCGCGTTGCGGCCCGCGAAGTGCGTGCCGAGGCTGTAGCCCTTGATGGTGTGCGCGAGGATGACCGTCGGCTGGCCCGTGTGCTCCATCGCAGCCTTGTAGGCGGCGTACACCTTGCGGTAGTCGTGGCCACCTCGCTTGAGCTTCCACCACAGGTCGTCGTCGGACCAGTTCTCGACCATCTTCGCCGTGCGCGGGTCCTGGCCGAAGAAGTACTCGCGGACGTAGGCACCGTCATTGGCGCGGATCGTCTGGTAGTCGCCGTCACGCGTCTTGTTCATGATGTTCACGAGCGCACCGTCACGATCCTGGGCGAGCAGAGGATCCCAGCCGCGGCCCCACAGCACCTTGATGACGTTCCAGCCGGCGCCGCGGAAGAACGCCTCGAGCTCCTGCACGATCTTGCCGTTGCCGCGCACGGGGCCGTCGAGACGCTGCAGGTTGCAGTTGACGACGAACGTGAGGTTGTCGAGGCCCTCGTTGGCGGCCCACTGCAGGGCGCCACGCGACTCGACCTCGTCCATCTCGCCGTCACCGAGGAAGGCCCAGACGTGCTGGTCGGAGGTGTCCTTGAGGCCGCGGTCGTTGAGGTAGCGGTTGACCATCGCCTGGTAGATGGCGTTCATCGGGCCGATGCCCATGGAGACGGTCGGGAACTCCCAGAACTCCGGCATGTTGCGCGGGTGCGGGTAGCTCGGCAGGCCGGCGGACTCACCGTCGATGAAGTGGCTCTTCTCCTGACGGAAGCCGTCGAGCTGCTCCTCGGTCAGGCGGCCCTCGAGGTAGGCGCGCGAGTAGATGCCGGGGGAGGCGTGGCCCTGGATGAAGACCTGGTCACCGCCGCCCGGGTGGTCCTTGCCGCGGAAGAAGTGGTTGAAGCCGACCTCGTAGAGCGTCGCGGCGGAGGCGTACGTCGAGATGTGGCCGCCCACGCCGATGTCGGGGCGCTGCGCGCGGTGCACCATGACGGCGGCGTTCCAGCGGATCCAGGCGCGGTACTTGCGCTCCATCTCCTCATCGCCGGGGAACCACGGCTCGGCCTCGGGGCCGATCGTGTTGATGTAGTCGGTCGCAGTCAGCGACGGCACGCCGATCTGCTGCTCGCGGGCGCGCTCCAGCAGCTTGAGCATGACGTAGCGGGCACGGTTGCGTCCGGCTTCGTCGACGAGGCCGTCGAGCGAGTCGAGCCACTCCTGCGTCTCGTCGGGATCGATGTCCGGCAACTGACTGGGAATGCCATTCAGGATCGGGCCGGCTTCCTCAAGCGACACTTAGGTCACGTCCTCTCGTCCACTGCGTCGGCGCTACCTGGCACGCGCCACATGCTCCCATCCTGCCCCCCGTGAGCACCCTGCGCGAAACCGGGACGGGGTTACTCGTGGGTACTCCGTTTGGCGGGCGGGACGAGGGGTTTCGAGGCTCATCAGGCCAGGGCGATCGGGCCCACGAGACGGTCGTCATGAGGGCGCCTTCTTGCAATGCGCGAGACAACCTTGTGGACTACCCTTCGAACAAGGCTGCATCCACCCGGCGTGGTCGCAGCGTCCAGAACAGAAAGTGAGCACAGCACGTGAACCAGACCGCAGGGGCACATCCGGCGGCCAAGATCGGCTTCTCCGCGGACGACATCGTCATGGAGATCGGTTGGGACGACGACGTCGACGAGTCGTGGCGCGAAGCCATCGAGGAGATCGTCGGCTCCGAGATCGAGGACGAGACGTACGACGGCGTCGTCGACTCCGTCCTCGTGTGGTTCCGTGACGGCGACGGCGACCTCACCGACGACGTCGTCGACGCGCTCGCCACGCTGGAGGACAAGGGGTTCGTCCTCCTCATGACGCCGAAGGCCGGCTCGGATCTTGCGATCGACGCCGCGGACGTGCAGGAAGCTGCGACGACCGCCGGTCTCAAGGCCAGCTCGACCTTCAAGGTCGGCGACGACTGGATCGGCACGAAGCTCGTCCAGGGTGGCGCAGCGAAGCAGCGCTGAGCGCGGCCGCCGCACGAGACGAAGAGGGAGTGACATGAGCGGTCTCGAGGTGGGTGCTGCGGCGCCCGATTTCACGCTCAGGAACCAGTTCGGTGAGGACGTGACATTGTCCGGCCTCGTCGCCGAGCGCCCGACGCTGCTCGTCTTCTACCCCTTCGCGTTCTCCGGCATCTGCACGGGGGAGCTGTGCCACATCCGCGACAACCTGCCCCGCTACGACGGTGACGCGATGCAGGTCGTCGGCATCAGCTGCGATGCGATGTTCACGCAGCGCGCGTGGGCGGACGCCGAGGGCTTCGACTTCCCACTGCTCAGCGACTTCTGGCCGCACGGCGCGATCGCGCGCGCCTACGGCGTCTTCGACGACGAGCGCGGGTTCGCCGTGCGCGGCACCTTCCTCATCGACGCGTCGATGACGGTGCTCTGGTCGCTCATCAACGGCCCCGGCGAGGCGCGCGACTTCTCGCCCGCCCTCGAGGTGGCCGAGAACCTGTGACGCGGCGCGGCGTCGTGGCGCCGCCCCTCGATGACGCCGAACTCGACGTGGCCACGCGGCGGGTAGGATTCAGCTGCATCCGCGCCGTCTCGGCGCGCGCTCAGGGCCTCTAGCTCAGCTGGTAGAGCAACGCGTTTACACCGCGTCGGTCGTCGGTTCGATCCCGGCGGGGCCCACATGAACAACTCCACCACGACCCTCGCGGACGTCACGCGAATCCTCGACGGCTTCTACCCGCCGTCGACGGCTCAGTCGTGGGATGCCGTCGGCCTCGTCACCGGCGACCCGGAGCAGCCGATCGAACGTGTCCTGTTCGCCGTCGACCCGGCGATGAGCGTCATCGACGAAGCCGTCACCGGCGGTTACGACCTGCTCGTCACGCATCACCCGCTGCTCATGCGTGGGGTCAAGTCGGTCGCGACGACGTCAGGCAAGGGGCGCGCGGTGACAGCGCTCGTCGTCGGCGACGTCGCCCTGTACGCGGCGCATACGAACGCCGACGTGGCCACACCCGGCGTCAACGACGCGCTCGCGGCCGCATGCGGCCTGCAGGACGTCGAACCCCTGGTCGAGAGCGAGGGGCAGCCGCTGGGCCGCGTCGGTGAGCTGCCTCAGAGCATGACGCTGCGCGCCTTCTGCGAACGCCTCGCCGCGGCGCTACCACCCGCCCCCGTCGGCCTGCGCGTCAGCGGAGAGGCCGAGGCGAGCGTCCAGCGCGTCGCGGTGCTCGGCGGCGCCGGTGACGGCGAGTTCGGCGCGGCACGACGCGCGGGGGCGGACGTCTACGTCACCGCCGACCTGCGTCATCATCCCGCCATCGAGGCGCGCGAGGAGGACGACCCGGCGGCGCCGATGTTCCTCGTCGACGCCGGACACTGGGCTACCGAATGGTTGTGGCTGCAGCACGCCTGCGAGCGTCTCGTGAAGGCCGTGCGCGAGAGCGGCGGCGACATCGAGGTGCACGTCTCGACGACGTGCACCGACCCCTGGAATTTCCTCGTGCCCACGAATGAAGGAGAGATGCAGTGAAGGCAGAACTTCAGCAGCAGTGGAGGCTGCTCGACCTGCAGAAGCTCGACACCCGCCTCGACCAGATCGATCACCGTCTCGCGAACCTGCCGCAGGCGAAGGAGCTCGCGGAGCTGACGAAGAAGGCGGACACCGCGACGGAGGAGATGATTCTCGCGCAGACGGCCGTCATGGACGTCGAGCGTGAGATCGCGCGCAGCGAGGCCGACGTGCAGCAGGTGCGCGACCGCATGGCCCGCAACGAGAAGCGCCTCGCCTCGGGTGAGGGCAGCGCGAAGGATCTGCAGGCGCTGCAGCACGAGACGGAGACGCTCGCTCGCCGTCAGGTCGTCCTCGAGGACGCCGAGCTCGAGATCATGGAGCGCGCCGAGGGCCTGCGCGAGCGGCTGACGGCGTTCACGACGGTCGCTGACGAGGCCGAGGCCAAGGTCAAGCAGCTCAAGGCGGAGATGGGCGAGGCAGCCAAGGAGCTCGAGACCGAGCGCGCCGAGGTGCAGCGCAAGCGCGACGACATGGCCCCGTCGTTCGCCGCCGACCTGCTCGCGGAATACGACGGCATCCGGGCCCGCAGCGGTGTCGCCGCGGCGGCGCTGCACGGTCGTCGCTGCCTCGGTTGCGGCCTCGAACTCAACCACTCGGATCTGCAGCGCATTCGCTCGAGCGCCGCCGACCAGGTCGTCTACTGCGACGAGTGCGGACGCATCCTCGTGCGCACGGCCGAATCCGACCTCTGACCGGGCAGAGAGTACAGCGCTCGGCGCGTCTCCTCGCGGTGACGGCGCCGGGCGCTGTTCGTCGTCCGAAATGCCTGTGAGCGAAGGAGATTCATCATGACGCGACGTCTCATCGTCGAAGCTGACGGCGGTTCGCGCGGCAACCCCGGCGTCGCCGGGTACGGCAGCCTCGTGCGCGACGCGGACACCGGTGCGCTGCTCGCCGAACGCGCCGCGCCGCTCGGCAAGGAGTCGAACAACGTCGCCGAGTACACCGGCCTCATCGAGGGGCTGCGGGCCGTCGTCGATCATGCCCCGGGCGCTGCCGTGACGGTGCGGATGGATTCGAAGCTCGTCGTCGAGCAGATGTCGGGCCGCTGGAAGATCAAGCATGAGGACATGAAACGCCTCGCCGCCGAGGCCCAGGCGCTCGCGGCGGAGATCTCGAGCGCGGGCGGCGCCGTCACGTACGAGTGGATCGCGCGTGCCAAGAACAAGGACGCCGACAAGCTGTCCAACGACGGCATGGACGGCGTCACCGTGCGACGCGACACATGGGGTGACGACGTCGAGCGCGCGTCGCAGGGTGGTGGTGTCCAGCGCACTGACGGTGCTGGTGCTGACGTGGACGGCGCCAGTAGCGCGGGCGTGGGTGCGGGCGACCCGAACGGTGGGGGCGAAGTGGGCGGCGAGGCCGTCGTTGAGCCCGACGAGAAGCCGAGGGGGCCGGCGGATCTCGGGCGGCCGACGCGCATCGTCCTCGTGCGCCACGGCGTCACCGACTTCACGACGAGGGGGCTGCTCGACGGTCGCGGTGGCGCGGACCCGTCGCTCAGCACCGAGGGTCGCGATCAGGCACGCCGCGTCGCGGGCGCGCTCGACGGGCTCGTCGGTGACAGCGACGTGCACGTCGTGACGTCGTCGCTCGCCCGTGGGGTCGAGACAGGCACGCTGATCGCCGAACGTCTCGGGGTGACGCCGCGGGTCGACGCCGACTGGGACGAGCAGGCCTTCGGCGAGTGGGACGGGTTGTCGTTCAAGGAGATCCGCGCCAAGGACGCGGCGGGACTGTCGAAGCTGCGTCACGAACCGACTCACCGCGCGCCGGGCGGCGAGACGCGCGACGAGCTCGACGAGCGCGTCGCTGCAGCCCTCGGTCGGGCGGTGGAACGCGGCGGTGTCGTCATCATCGTGACGCACCGCATCGTCATCATGTCGGTGCTCGCCAAGGTGCTCGATCTGAGCATGGACGGCGCGTGGCGCGTTGCGGCGGCCCCGGCGTCGCTGACCGGCATCGAGGTGTGGCGCGACGGCAACGCGCAGGTCGCGTTCACGAACGACACGCATCACCTGCGGGGCTGACAGAGCCTCAGAGCCTCCGATGCAGGCGTCAAGGGGCGTGCGCCGGCGTCCAAGGCGGGTCGTCCGGTGCGCGGACGATCATCCATCCTGTGTGGCGAGCGGCGCCGAAGATCCATAAGTTGCAGTTATGGATATTCAGCGCGGGCAAGAAGACTGGCGACCCGACACCCTCGCGGTGCGCAGCGGCCTCGCGCGCAGCGGTTTCGAGGAGACGGCGGAGGCGCTGTACCTGACGTCGGGGTTCGTCTACGACTCCGCCGAGGCAGCCGAGGCCGCGTTCTCGGGTGAGAGCGACCGGTTCGTCTACAGCCGATACGGCAACCCGACAACGGCGATGCTGCAGGAGCGGCTCGCCGCTCTCGAGGGAGCCGAGGCGTGCACGGCGACGGCGTCCGGCATGTCGGCGGTGTTCACGGCCCTGGCCGCGCTGCTGGGGGCGGGCGACCGCGTCGTCGCCTCACGCGGGTTGTTCGGCTCGTGCTTCGTCATCCTCGACGAGATCCTGCCGCGCTGGGGCGTCGAGACGGTCTTCGTCGACGGGCCTGACCTCGAGCAGTGGCGCCAGGCGCTGTCGCAGCCGACGACGGCGGTGTTCTTCGAGTCGCCGAGCAACCCGATGCAGGAACTCGTCGACATGCGCGCCGTCAGCGACCTCGCCCATGCGGCCGGGGCGCAGGTCGTCGTCGACAACGTCTTCGGCACGCCCGTGTTCAGCCGGCCGTTCGACCACGGCGCCGACGTCGTCGTCTACTCCGCGACCAAGCACATCGACGGGCAGGGACGCGTGCTCGGTGGCGCCATCCTCGGCAGGCGCGAGTTCATCGACGGGCCGGTGCAGAACCTCGTGCGCCACACCGGCCCGACGATGTCGGCGTTCAACGCGTGGGTGCTGCTCAAGGGCCTGGAGACGCTGCGGCTACGCGTCGAGGCGCAGGCGGCGACAGCGCTGAAGCTGGCCGAGGTGCTCGAGGCGCATCCGAAGGTGTCACGTGTCGTGCATCCGTTCCTCGTCTCGCACCCGCAGCACGAGCTCGCGAAACGGCAGATGAGCGGTGGCGGCTCGGTCGTGACGTTCCAGATCGACGGTGACAAGGCGGAGGCATTTGCCCTGATGAACGCGCTGCGCATCGTCGACATCTCCAACAATCTCGGCGATTCCAAGTCGATGATCACCCACCCCGCGACGACGACGCATCGTCGGATGAGTGCCGACGCGCGGGCCGCGATCGGCATCACGGACGGCACTCTGCGCCTGTCGGTCGGGCTCGAGGATGCGGGTGATCTGGTCGACGACGTCCGTCAGGCGCTGCAGGTCGCTCTCGGCTGACGGGGGTCGCCGGCGCCATGCGTCATGCTTTTGGGGCCAGCAGGTCAAGCAGCTACGGGCCAGTAGCTCATCGCGTCAGGGCGAGGACGGCAAGAGCCGCGGCGGTCGTGATGAACGTCGTCGATCCGGTGAGCAGCAGGTGGCGGCGCCAGGACACGGTGACGCCCTCGCGGCGCAGGCGCTCGCGCCACAGCAGCGTCGCCACCGACCCCCACCACGTCAGCCCACTTGCGACGTTGACGCCGATGAGCAGGGCGAGCACACGCGTCGCGTCGTGGGCGGCGGGTTCGAGGGCGAGGTAGGCGGGCAGGTTGTTCGTCGCGTTGGCGAGGCCCGCGCCACTGAGCGTGAGGGCCCAGGCGGGCGCGTCGTCGAGCGTCCGGACGAGCGGGTCGAGCGCGCCGGACCCATGCAGCACCGCGACGGCGACGAACAGGGCCGTCGTGATGAGCAGGCTGCGCCACGGCAGGGTGATCTCGCGGAGACGCTCAGGGGTGAGCAGTGCGAGAGCGAGGACGCAGCACAGCGCCGCGACGCCGGCCGTCATCCACGGTTCGACGACGAGGATCGCCGCGCACATGAGCAGGGTGATGACGGCGACGCTTCGACGCGCGGATCTTTGCTGCGGCAGTGGTGCTGACGCCGATGTGTCATCGGGCGCCGTGGTGCACGGTGACCGCCGCCCAGGGCGATCGTGCCCGTCGAATGGCCGGAATGCGGGGCGCCAGATGACGGCGGCGCACAGGAGCGGCACGAGCGTCGTCGTCAGTGCGACGGGCCACGCCAGCGCGAGGAAGCCGAGGCTGCTCGTGGTGTCCAGGTGCCCGCGCGCCAGCAGGTTGGTGAGATTGGAGACGGGCAGCCACAGCGAGGCCATGTTCGCGAGCCACAGCGTCGGGAAGGCGAACATCGCGACCGGCGCCCGCAGTCGACGCGCGACGACGACGGCCGCGCTCGTCATGAGCACGGCAGTCGTGTCGAGGCCGAGCAGGGCGGTGACGACGCCGGTGGTGAGCAGGAACAGCAGCCACGTCGCGGGCACGTGACCGCGCCCCACAGTGACGAGACGCCGGGCCAGGTCGTCGAAGACGCCTGCGGCGGAGCAGCATTCGGCGACGATCGTCAGCGCCAGAAGAAACGCGAGAACGCCCGGCACCCGGGCGAGCAAGTCGAGCGCTTCATGCATGAGAACACCGCGTCGTGCACCTGGTGTGGGCAGTCGTCATCGGGCCGTGGCGTCGAGGATCCACGGTTTCGTCGCGCTCTTGGGCGCGGTGAGGGCGACGTCGAACGTCTCGGCGAGCTGCTCGGCGAGGGCTGCCGGCGTGCGCGGGTCACGCGGGTCGGTGACGAGGGCGCGCGTGACGAGGCCACGCGTGTGCTTCGCCATGTGAGTCGCCCCGGGCACCCGGATGTGCACCCAGCGTTTCGCAAGGTCGCCGGATGGCGCCCACGACGCGGCGTACGTCGATGATCGACAGTCGATGACGAGGCCGCGCCCGGCGGCCTCGGTCAAGGGCGCGTCGAGCAGTGGCTTCCAGAAGCTCGCGAGCGGGCCGATGCCCGGCAGGTTGACGGCCATCGACAGCCGGTAGGGAGCGACCGCGTCGCGCAGACGCACGGCTCCGTAGAGGGCGGAGGAGATGACGACGCGCCGCCCGGCACGTGTCTTGTCCGCCCCGGTGAGCGAGGCGAGATCGAGCGCGTCGTAGAGCACGCCGGTGTAGAGCGACGACGCGGGCAGGGCGGGTGCCGTCGTCAGGCGCGTGTTGCGGGCGATGTCGTCGGTGAGGTTGGGGGAGACGCCGAGGGCGGACGCAGCGTCGGGGCGAGCGCTCACCGCCGTCAGGGCGTTGATGACATTGCGGCGCGCGTCGTTCAGTTCGGGGTTGCTCAGCGAGTCGAGGTTCATGGCGCGACCGCGGGCACGCGTCGCTTTGGTCTCCGACGGCGGCAGAAGGATGATCACCGGCACAGGGTAGTGGGCGAGGCGCTCGGTCACCCGCCGGCGCTGAGTCGCTCGCCTTCGCGCGCGGTGGGGGCAGCCGCGTCGCGTGCCGGTGTGGAACGGGCCATGCCGAGGCGCTCGCCGCGTAGGCTCGGGCCATGCCGAGCACACGCATCCTGCTGCAGAACACCGACGCCTCCGGCGAGCTCGCGCGCTCGTTCGAGGCCCTGCGCGCCGAGAACGAGCTGGCCACCGACTACCCGGCCGACGCCGTGGCCGACGCTCTCGACGCGCTCGCGCACGTCGAGAAACCGGAGCGCGACGAGACGTCCGTGCCGTTCTTCACGATCGACCCGGCCGGTTCGATGGACCTAGATCAGGCCATGCACCTGGAGCGTGACGGCGAGGGTTTCCACGTGCGCTACGCCATCGCCGATGTGCCGCTGTACGTGCGTCCCGGCGGCGCTCTCGACGCCGAGACGCGCCGTCGCGGGCAGACGATCTACATGCCCGACATGCGGATTCCGTTGCACCCCGAGGAACTCAGTGAAGGTGCGGCGAGCCTGCTCGAGGGGCAGATCTGCTCGGCGTTCGTGTGGGACATGCATCTCGACGCGCGCGGCGAGGTGACGTCGGCGAGTTTGTACCGCGCGCAGGTCCGCAGCGTCGAACGGCTCGACTACACGCAGGTGCAGGGGAATGTCGATGGCGGGGGCGCGACGGGCGGCTCCGTCGACGAGCGCTTCGCGCTGCTGCGTCAGATCGGTGAGTTACGCGCGCAGCTGGAGATCGAGCGTGGTGGCGCGTCGCTGCCGATGCCCGAGCAGGAGGTGAGCGAGCCGAGCCCCGGCGACTACGAGGTGCACTTCCGCCCACCCGTACCGAGCGAGGACTGGAACGCGCAGATTTCCCTCATGACGGGCATGGTGGCGGCGCGGATGATGCTCGACGCCGGCATCGGCATCCTGCGCACTATGCCGAAGGCCGACGAGCGCGACGTCGCGCGGTTCCGCCTGCAGGCGAAAGCGCTAGGCGTGGCATGGGCCGAGGACCAGACGTACGGCGCGTTCCTGCGCTCCCTCGATCGTGATGACCCGCACCATCTCGCGCTCGTCCACGAGGCCGTCGGGCTGTTCCGCGGTGCCGCGTACACGCCGTTCGACCGCGACAACCCGGCCATCGCGACGCCCGAGATCACCGAGCAGGCCGCCGTCGCGGCGCCGTACGCGCACGTCACCGCGCCGCTGCGGCGGCTCGTCGACCGCTTCGGGCTCGTCATCTGCGAGGCCGTCTCCAACGGACGCGAGGTACCGGCTTGGGCGCGCGAGGCGCTCGTCGAGCTGCCCGAGATCATGAAGCGCACCGACTCGCTGGCGCGCAAGATCGACCGCGCGTGCGTCGACCGCGTCGAGGCGGCCGCGCTGTCGTCCGACGTCGGGGAGACGTTCGCGGCGTTCGTCGTCGAGGACGGAGACCACGGCCACGGCAAGGGCGAGCCGACGATCCAGCTCGTCGACCACGCCGTTGTCGCGACGGTGAAGGTCGGTGACGCTGCGGCCCCTGCGCTCGGTGAGGCGTGTGAGGTGACGTTGACGGGCGCCGACATCGCGACGGGGAAGCTGACGTTCGCCCTCGCGTGAGGTACTGACGCCTCGCTGCGTCACATCGTGCTGGGTGCGTCAGGCGTGACCGACTCGGGCGGCATCATGTGACGCAGCTGGGTCGTCGCCCGTCATGGGCCGGTCGGATGCGTCGGCACCCGCAGGCAAAGGTAAGCTTGCGCGCGGATGAGTCGGCCGGGCGGTCGCGTCGAGAGTTCGCTCTCGCCGAGGAAAGTCCGGGCTCCACAGGGCAGGGTGATGGCTAACAGCCACCCGGGGCGACCCGCGGGAAAGTGCCACAGAGAACAGACCGCCACGCTCATGAGCGCGGCAAGGGTGAAACGGTGGTGCAAGAGACCACCAGCGCCCCAGGCGACTGGGGCGGCTCGGTAAACCCCACCCGGAGCAAGATCAGACAGCATGCGTCGAAGCGGCCCGCTGAGCATGTGGGTAGATCGCTCGAGCCCTGCAGCAATGCAGGGCCTAGATGGATGATCGCCGAAGCGATGCCAGCAATGGCGCGCGGAACACAACCCGGCTTATAGGCCGACTCATCCCCCGAACATCGCGGGCGCCAGCCCGCAACAGCAGGCCGGAAGGCGCCATCCGGCAGGAGTGGCGCCTTCCTGCCTGTCGCGATCGTGGGGCCGTCAGTGCGTCGCCGCGCTGCTGCACATGTTGAGCAGCAGCGTGAGCACGATCGAGGCGATGACCGAGAACAGGATCATGCCGAGACACCCGGGCAGGCCCCCGACGGGACGGATCTGGACGCGAGGACGTTCGTTCATGGCCTGAAAAGTACACGGTGAGCGCACGGGGCGCTCCCACCCCCAGGGGTGCCCCGTTTGCTTCACCGCCCGTCCCACATCGACGATACTGGCGCGATGACGACACGCATGACGGCCGTGCTCACCGGGCAGGTGCTCAGCTGGCTGGGTGATGCCTTCCAGGTGGTGGCATTGCCCGTGGCGATCGTCGTGGCGGGCGGTAGCGCCGGGCAGATGGCCGCGGCCATCACCGCGACGACGGTGGCACGCCTCGTGTTCACGTTGTTCGGTGGGGTCTGGGCGGATCGGGTGCAGCCACGCATCGTCATGGCCGCCTCGGACGCGGTGCGCGCAGCGTGCGGGCTCGTCCTCGCCTGCTGCTTCTGGGCCGGCGCATGGTCGACGCCGGTCATCGTCGGATGCGCCTTCGTCACCGCGGCTGCCGGTGCGTTCTACGGGCCTGCGTTCATGACGTGGCGGCGCGCCGTGGTGCCGGCGGGGGCGCGTCGGCGCACGAACGGGACCATCACGAGCCTGCGTCAGCTCATGCTCATGTTGGGCCCGGTGCTCGGGGCAGCCGTCGTCGGGTTCGCCGGCGCGGGAGTCGGCTTCGCCGTCAACGCGGCGACGTTCGTCGTCTCCCTGGGGGCGGTGCTCGTCTGGGCGGGTCAGGTCGACACGACGGCGAGCGAGCTCACGGAAGCGGGCGAGGGCACCGAAGTGGATGAGAGCTTCGGCGAGCAACTCGTCGCCGGGTGGCGCGCGGTGCGCTCGCGCTCGTGGCTGCTCTTCGGCTTGCTCGCGGCCGGTTTCTACCACATCGGCAACGGCGCGATCCTCGTGCTGGCACCCTTGCTCGTCGCCAGAGAGGCGGGTGGCGCCCACGCCGTCGGCATCGTCGCCGCCGCCGAGGGGCTCGGTGGGTTTGTCGGCGCAGCTCTCGGGTCGCGCATCCACCTGCGACGTCCGCTCTTCAGCGGGTGGGCGCCGCTGCTGCTCATGCCGTTGTGGGCCTTCAGCTTCGCGGTCTTTCACTCGGTGTGGCCGATCGCGGTGCTCGCCGCCGTCGGATACGCGGGTCTGCTCTTCTACGACGTGCATTGGGAGACGGCCATTCAGCAGGCTGTGCCCGGCGAGCTGCAGGGCCGCGTGCATTCCTGGGACATCCTCATGTCCTTCGTCGCGCTACCGCTCGGTTCGATGCTCGCCGCACCCCTTGCCCAGACGTTCGGCGCCCGCCAGGTCATTGCCGTCGCCGCGTGCTTCCTTCTCATCGCGAGTGTCGTGCCCTTGTTCATCCGCAGCATGCGCGAGTTCACCCTCGAACCGTCGCAGACGGACCAGCCCGCCCCATCCCGGTGACGCATCGTGTGCTCGATGCGGCCCGGGTGAGGCCGGCCTGCGCAGGCTCCGCCGTCACCAACTCGTGTGGCGCGGGCGCCCTTCGTCGTAGCCCGAGGCGCTCTGCACACCCACGCGGGCACGTTCGTGGAACTCGTCGATCGTCTTGGCGCCCGCGTAGGTGAACGAGCTGCGCACGCCGGCGATGATCGAGTCCATGAGGTCTTCGACACCCGGCCGCTGCGGGTCGAGGTACATGCGCGAGGACGAGATGCCCTCCTCGAACAGCGCCGAACGTGCACGCTCGAACGCACCCTGCGATGACGTGCGGCCACGCACGGCACGAGCCGACGCCATGCCGAACGACTCCTTGTAGAGGCGCCCGTCGGCGTCGCGGTTGAGGTCGCCGGGCGACTCCCAGGTGCCAGCGAACCACGACCCGATCATGACGCTCGCGCCCCCGGCCGCGAGGGCGAGCGCGACGTCACGCGGATACTTGACGCCGCCGTCAGCCCAGACGTGAGCGCCGAGTTCGCGCGCGGCGGCTGCGCATTCGAGCACCGCGCTGAACTGCGGGCGCCCGACACCCGTCATCATGCGGGTCGTGCACATCGCTCCCGGCCCGACGCCGACCTTCACGATATCGGCGCCCGCTTCGACGAGGTCACGGGCACCGTCGGCAGTGACGACGTTGCCCGCCGCGATGGGGATGCGGCGCCCCGAGGACGTCTCGTGAGCGTCACGGGCTGCCCGCACGACGCCGAGCGCGTCGATCATCTTCTCCTGATGCCCGTGGGCGGTGTCGACGACGAGGACGTCGGCACCCGATTCGAGCATCGTCGTCGCCTTGCCCTCGACGTCACCGTTGATGCCGATGGCGACGCCGATCGACAGCTTGCCGTCGGGGTCGAGCGCGGGGGAGTAGATCGTGGAGCGCAGGATGCCGCGTTTCGTCAGGACACCGACGAGGGCGCCGCCCGCCTCGACGACGACGGCGATGTCGCGGTGCGTACGCTCGAGCAGGTCGAACGTGTCGTGCAGGTCGGCTCCGGATTCCACGGTCGTGATGTCGCGCGTCATGACGTCGGCGATGACGCTGAAGCGGTCGACCTCGAGGCAGTGCGCCTCGCTCACGAGGCCGAGGGGGCGGCGGTCGTCGTCGATGACGACGGCGACGCGGTGTGCGCGTTTGCCGAGCAGCGCGAGCACGTCGCTGACGGGGGCGTCCGGCGCGATCGTCACCGGCGTCTCGTAGGTCGGGTGGCTCGCCTTCACTTGCCGGATGGTCTCCTGAACGGCTGCGATCGGAATGTCCTGCGGCAGGACGGCGACCGCGCCGCGCCGGGCGACCGTCTCGGCCATGCGGCGACCCGAGATCGCCGTCATGTTTGCGACGACGAGCGGGATCGTCGTGCCGACCCCGTCGTTCGTCGTGAGGTCGACATCGAGACGGCTCGTGACGCGCGAGCGCGACGGCACCATGAAGACGTCGTTGTACGTGAGGTCGTAGGCCGTTTTTCCGGTGATGAGTTCCACGTCACTCACCCTAGGCTGACGCGCCGACAACCGCGGAATTGCGGGGTCTTTCTTGTTCGAGGCGGCCTTCGCCCGAATGCCCGAACGGATGCCTGCCCGGCGTCGTGTGGGGCCGGCAGCTGGCCACACGGCCCGCCGCGACCGTCCCGAGCAGACGCGGGGGCGGCGGCGGGCCTACGGTTGAGGCATGAAGCTCACGCATCACGGTCACTCCTGTATCGAACTCGACGCCGGCGGCGTTCGCGTGCTGTTCGACCCCGGCACGTTCAGCTCGTTCGACGACGTCAAGGGCGTCGACGCGATCGTCGTCACGCACCAGCACGCCGACCATCTCGACCCCGACGCCATCGACAGCCTGCGGGCCGAGAACCCTGATGCGGTGTGGTTCGCCGAGCCGCAGACGGCACAGTTGCTCGCGGACAAGGGCGTCGAGGCCACCGCGACGAAGGCCGGCGAGACGTACGACGTCGCGGGCGTCACGCTCGAGGGCGTCGGTTCGACGCACGCCGAGATCCACCCCTACATCCCGCGCGTCGGCAACGTAGGCATCGTCGTGAGCGCGCCGGGTGAGCCGCGCGTCTTCCATCCCGGTGACTCGCTCGAGGGGCGCCCCGAGAACATCGATCTTCTGTGTGTGCCGCTCGCCGCGCCGTGGTCGGCCGTCAAGGAGACCATTGCCTTCGTCCGCGCCGTCGCGCCGCAGCACGTCGTGCCGATCCACGACCAGATCATCGCCCCCGCCGCGCGCGGCATCTTCCTGAACCACGTCGCCGACTTCGGCCGCGACGGCGGCGTCGACGTCATCGATGTGCCCGTCGGCGACAGCGTCGAATTGTCCGCTTGACCCGCCCGGGATGACGCGGGTGGTGCGATCGGCGGCAGGCCGCTTCAGTGCTGCCAATGACGCCGTGTGCGGACACGTGCTGAATGAATGGGAGCCGCTAGCTGGGCTCCCGGCAGCGCTGGGCGGGGGGATCAGGCTGTCGTCGCACGAGAGTGCAGCCGACGGCGCCCGCTCGGTGGGATAGTCCCCGGCGAGTGCCCGACAGGCGTGGCCGCCGACGCGACGTGTCGCGGTTGGGGCGTCGGGCTTTGTGGGGTGTCGGCGCCTGCCGATAACCTGGGCGCATGACGCTCTCGGTGACTTCGTGCCACGACCGCGACGAGTGGGATGCCCTCGTCAACTCCTCCGGCGGCCACCCGCTGCAGTTGTGGGGTTGGGGCGAGCTGAAGTCGCAGTACGAGTGGTCGGCCGACCGCGTCGTCGTGCGTGACGGTGACGACGTCGTCGGCTCGGCGCAGGTGTTGCTGCGCCGCCTGCCGGCCCCGTTCAAGTCGCTCGCCTACGTGCCGCGTGGCCCGCAGGCCGCCGAGGCAGACCGCGCGCGTGTCGTCGCGGCGCTCGCGCAGCACGTCAAGAACACGCACGGCCCGATCGGCCTGACGATCGAGCCCGACTGGGAGGCGCCGTTCGCGCCGCTCGAGAAGGGCGCGTCCGACGACGAGATCGCGTCCCTCGTCGCGCGGCCGACGTCCGGGTGGCTCGCCGACGTCGAGGCTGCGGGGTACGTGCGCAGTGACAACACGGGGCTCATCCCGCACACGCTGATCGTCGACGTCACTCGTGACGAGGACACGATCATGAAGGAGCTGAGCAGCTCCACCCGTCAGAACGTGCGCAAGTCGTTCAAGGCCGAGAACGTCCGGTTCGGTCTCGTCACCGAGCAGGCCGATCTCGATCAGGTGCTCGCGATCAACAAGGAGACGGCGAAGCGCGCGAACTTCGCAGTCCACTCCGACCTCTACCACGAGCAGATCCGCGACTTCATGGGCCCCGCCTCGCAGCTCATCGCGGCGTGGGAGGGCGACGAGGTCGTCGCGTTCGTGTGGCTCGTGGTCTCCGGCAAGACCGCGTTCGAGCTGTACGGCGGCGTCAGCCCGCGTGGCATGAAGCTGCGCCTCAACTATGGCCTCAAGTTCTGGGCGATGACGCACGTCAAGGCGCAGGGCGTCGAACGTTATGACTTCAACGGGCTCCTCAATGACGGCATCAGCGACTTCAAGCGCCAGTTCGCCAAGCACGAGGACATGCTCGTCGGCACGTACGACAAGTCGCTCTCGCCGATGTTCCCCGTTTTCGCGACGGCCCTGCCCGTGGTGCGCTCGACGCTCAAGCGCGGCGTGCCCGCGGCGAAGAAGACGGCTGTGTCGCTCAAGAACGACCCGAAGGGGACGCTCGTCGGCGCCGCAGCGGGCGCCCGCTCCAAGGCATCTGACGTTCGCGCCAAGCGCGCTGACGCAGCGTGGCACCGCCTCGACTGACGCCGACCTGACCCGCGACGACCCGCCTGATGTCCCATCGGGCGGGTCGTCGGTTATTCGACGTGTGGCGAGCCGGAGTTTGCGCGGCGGTCGACTGCCTGTTCTGCGCATGCCTTTTCGGCGCGGCCGAACGCCGCCGCTCCTTGCCGGTCGTCGGGGCTGGCCGCGGCGGGGGCCAGCTGGCTGACCCTCGCGTCGGACGGCGAGGAGCGCTCGTTCGGCTCAGTTCACTGATTCGGCGCCTGCCGGCGATCGTCATCACGGCAACCGGCATTGGCTGACTGACTTCCTCGGCGCGTACGACGGCGGTTGCCACCGAGCGACTTGTCGACTCGTGTGCCCTGCCACGTCGCTTCCGCTCGACCCACCTCGAGGCCGAACGGCGACGTCGCCATCGGCTGCCCAGAAGCCTCAAGATCGCCTGCCGGGCGTTGCCGCTGATTTCGCGAGGCCGTCCGCCACGATGCGGGAAGCGGCGAAGCCTCGCGCGCGTGATTTCCGCGGCCCACTATGCCGCGTGGAAGCGCGGCGCGGCCTTTTCGATGTGACAGCCCGGGTAGGTGAGCCACAGGTGGAGTGTCGTGCTGACGCGGCTGTTCTCCAGTGCGAGGTCGAGAAGCGCCTTGACGCGCAGCGATCCGGCCGGGGGAGCCGCTCCGGGCGGGCTGTTCTCGCGCAACGACCGCGCGCGTTCCTCGATGACGGCGTCGAGCGCCACCGCGTCGCCCGTGTCGAGGGTGACGTGCAGTTGCGTCAACGCGTCGAAATCGAGGTGCGGAGTGAACCAGACGGCGTGTTCACGGGCGGTCTCATCAGGGTCGCGCGGTTTCGCGAGACCCTGCCGGTGGAGCAGGGTGAGCGCCCGCGCATGTGCCGCGTCGGCTCCGAGGCGGTGGGCGCCGGCCTTCGTCAGGTCGGCCTCGATGCCGGACGCGACCTCGGGCTCGAGGTGCTGCAGCTCGTGCAGGATGGCGCGCACCGCAGGCATGCGCGCGTCACCGTGTGCAGCTGCTCGAGCGACCGCGGGTGCGGCTGCGCAGTGCGGCGACGTCATCGGACATCGCCGCGACCGTACCGGGTTGCATCCCGGGCACCGCAGCGAGGTGGGCGGGGGCGAACTCGCCTGGCCCGAGCGGGTACGACTCGTCAGCACGTGCGAAGCGTTCGAACTCAAGATGATCCTGAGCCCGCACCGTGTCGTGATGAGCATGTGCGGTGAGGTCGACGACGGTCTGCGCCATCCGGGTGACCATGCGCGCCGCCTCTGCCGCTCGCTCGAGGTCGCGGCGGGTCGCCGCGAGGGTTGCGCACTGGTCGTCGAGGGTCACGCCGTCGTCCGCATCGGACGTCAGCGCGGAACCGCTCGCGAGCGCCCGGTCTGCCGCCACGCGCGTCAGTGCCTGCCATGTCTCGACGAGTTCGTCGCCGGGCAGGCAGGTGAGCGCCTCGAGGCTCTCCCGCACGATGCTGTCCATGCTGCAT
>ERZ1031004.24-NODE-24-length-29026-cov-6.915950_pt1 | contig 29026 bp, 25 predicted proteins | sample MGYA00518595_ERZ1031004 | MGnify/ENA primary metagenome ERZ1031004 (study PRJEB33718, sample SAMN03159717) | human skin metagenome | collected 2014-05-20 | study: EMG produced TPA metagenomics assembly of the PRJNA266117 data set (Human skin bacterial metagenome and...
ATCGATGCCCCCGACGATCCACCGCCCCACCCCGTGCCTGACGACGCCCTACCTCCGGCCGATGGCCGCGATAACGCCACCCGTCGCGAACCCGGCGAGCGCGTCGAGATCGGCATGACGCGTGATGCGGCCTGGGCGGCGCTCGTCGCGGAGGTGACGCGTCATGCCGCGGCTGGCAGCGTCGTGGTCGGAATCGACTACGCGTCCACGAGCGGTACGCGGCCGCCGTTCGGCACCCTCACCGGCTTTCGTGACGGCAGCGAGTGCGCGCCCGTTCCCGACGGTTCGTGCGACGTGACGGCGCACGTCGCGCTCGATTCCCTCGATGCCGACGACGTGCGCACCCAGCGCGACGTACTGCTCGAACTGTTCGGCGAGCTGGCCCTGGAACCCGTTCCGCTCGCCCTCGCCTCGAGCGACCCACCCGTCTACCTCGCTCGCCTCGCGGCCCGCTCGGCGCTCGCGACGGCCACGCATCCGGGTGGCCTCGGAGCCTTCGCGTGGTTCACGCGCACGATCGGCTGACGCGGCCGCCGCCACCCTCGACCACCCGCAAACGCCCGTCGTGCCGGGTTGTCGCCCCCGCCTGGCACGATCAGCCTCGAGACGCGCCACCTGGCCGCGTCCGGCGAGGGGGAGTCGAACGGAGCCGAGCGTCAGGACACCGATTCGGCCGCCTTGCGCGCGCGATAGGCGGCGACGTTGGCGCGGTTTCCGCACCCGCGATCGCAGTAGCGGCGGGAGCGGTTCTTCGACAGGTCGACGAGCACTCCCCCGCAGTCACCGGCGCACATCTTGAGGCGGTCGAGTTCGTCGGCGCGGATGACGTCGACGAACGCCATGACGGCGTCGACCGCCATGCGGCTCGCCAGTGGCGCGTCGGACGGCGTCGCGTGCAGGTGGTAATCCCACTCGTCGTGACGCACGAGTTGCGGCAGCGCACGGTACTGCAGCATCACCTCGTTGACGAACGCGACGAGTTCGTCGCGCGACAGTGACCACGCCTCGAGGAATCGGGGGCGCAGGGCGCGCACCTCGTCGAGTTCGGCGTGCGTGCGCTCGTGCGTGCCGGTGTACCCCCAGGACTCGACGAAGGCGTCGAGGTCGGCGATCTCGGTGAGGGTGTCGTCGGGCGTGGCGGTGTTGACGAGCGCGGCGACGGACAGCAGACCGTCCTCCGTGTCATGACCAAAGGGCATTTTGACTCCTGACCTCTTCCAGGTCTAACGTAACCGGTGTTCCTGGTTTTGACCACTTACGCGAGAGTTGGAGGTGTTCCCCCATGGCTCCCAGCCAGATCGCACACGACATCGAGCCCATCCCCGTCGCCACCCGCAGGCGCGCGGGCCGATCCGGCGCGATGTCCCACACGAGCATGGGCCTCATCATCGCCATTGTCTCGTGTGCGGCGTTCGGCACATCCGGTTCGTTCGCGAAGGCACTGCTCGGCTCCGGGTGGACGCCCGTCACGGCCGTCGCGGCCCGCATCAGCATCGCAGCGCTCGCGCTCGCCATCCCGACGGCGATGGCGCTGAGTGGGCGCTGGCACGTGCTGCGCGACAACATCAAGCCGATCGTGCTCTACGGCATCTTCGGCGTCGCCGGCTGCCAGCTGTTCTACTTCAACGCCGTCACGCACGTCAGCGTCGGTGTCGCACTGCTCATCGAGTACCTCGCGCCGATGCTGCTCGTCGGCTGGGCGTGGGCGCGCTACGGCCGCACGCCGCGGCGCTTGACGATCGCCGGGACGGCTGCGGCCATCGTCGGGCTGCTGTTGGTGCTCGACGTGTTCAACGGTTTCAGCGTCGACCCCATCGGCATCGCGTGGGCGCTGGGCGCCGCGCTGTGCCTGACGGTGTACTTCGTCATCGCGGGCGACGAGGAGTCGGAGCTGCCCCCGATCGCACTCGCCGGTGGCGGCATGAGCGTCGGCGCCGTCATCCTGCTCGCGATGTGCGCACTCGGCGTGCAGCCGGTCTCGGTCAGCACCGCCGACGTCACGTTCGCCGGTTCGCAGATGCCGTTCTGGGTGCCGGTGCTCGGCCTCGCGCTCATCGCTGCGGCCCTCGCCTACGCGACGGGCATCTACGCCGCCCGCGCCCTCGGCACGACGGTCGCGTCGTTCATCTCGCTGCTCGAGGTGCTGTTCGCCGTCGCCTTCGCGTGGATGTTCGTCGGCGAGGCTCCGACGCTCGTCCAGGTCTTCGGCGGCGCGTTCATCGTCGGCGGTGTCGTGCTCGTGCGTCTCGACGAGTCGCGTCACGCGGAGAGCTTCGGCCCCGTCGTCGCGGCCGAGCACGACGCCGAGATCGAACGCTGGCTCGACGAAGTCCGCCCCACGCGCGACGAAGAGTGCGTCACGCGCTGAGCCGCTGAGGGCCTACGGCCGCACGACGCTGTCGCCTCGGCCCGGCATCGACACGAGGTGCGCAACCCACCGGGGTTGCGCACCTCGGAGCCGAAACGCCGCCATGCGGGGTTACAGCCCTGAAGGACCGCGCTGAGAGCCGAAAGCCCGCATGGTGGAGTTTCAGCCCCCACCCGACGTTCGCGCACCGCACTGGGCGCACGCGCCCGAGGCTCCCCACCACGCCGATATACCGACGCGCGGCGCACGGCCCCGCCATGATGGCCCCGGCGCTACTCGCGACGTCAGTCCTCAGCCGCAACTCGGCCACCACGGCCCCCAGGTCACCTCGCCACGTCGTCGTCTGCCACGTCGTCACGCCTCGCCGCCCACGTGCCCCACTCCATCAGGGCGCGGCGCCGCGGCGGGCGTCGTCGCGTTTGGCAAACTGGGGGCATGTCGTCTCCTGCGTCGTCCCCGCGTGAACTCACCGTCGGCATGGGCGCGGGTGGGCTCGCGACGTCGGACATGGTGCTCAACATCGGCCCGCAGCATCCGGCGACGCATGGCGTGCTGCGCCTACGCATCACGCTCGACGGTGAGCGCATCACGAAGTGCGAGCCGATCGTCGGGTACATGCACCGCGGCGCGGAGAAGTTGTTCGAGGTGCGCGACTACCGTCAGATCCTCGTGCTCGCGAACCGTCACGACTGGCTATCGGCGTTCAGCAGTGAGATCGGCGTGGCCCTCGCCGTCGAGAAGATGCTGGGCATGGAGGTGCCTGAGCGCGCGACGTGGACGCGGACGCTGCTCTCCGAGTTGAATCGCGTGCTCAATCACCTCATGTTCCTCGGTTCGTATCCACTCGAATTGGGCGCCATCACGCCGATGTTCTACGTGTTCCGTGAGCGCGAAGAGCTGCAGGGCGTCATGGAGGAAATCGCGGGCGGCCGCCTGCATTACATGTTCAACCGCGTCGGCGGCCTGCGCGACGACATTCCGGCCGGGTGGCTCGATCGCGCCGCGGCGGCCGTTTCTCTCGTGCGTTCACGCATGCCGGAGATCGAGAGCTTCATCGTCGGTAATCCGATCTTGAATGCGCGGACGAAGGGCGTTGGCGTCGTTTCTCGCGAGATGGTCGAGCAGTACGGCATCACCGGGCCGATCGCGCGCGCGTCGGGCGTCGACGTCGACCTGCGCCGCGACGACCCATATCTCGCCTACGGAGAGCTGTTCGCTCCGGGCGGGCCGGGGCGCGTCATCACGCGCTCCGAGGGTGATTCGCTGGCTCGTCTCGAGGTGTTGCTCGATCAGACGCATGTGTCGCTCGATCTCGCGGACGCCTGCATCGAGGTGTTGCAGAGCTTGCCGCCGGGGCCGGTGAACGTGAAGTTGCCGAAGGTGCTGAAGGTGCCTGAGGGCGATGGGTATGTGGCGACGGAGAATCCGCTCGGTTTCAACGGGTATTACATCGTGTCGCGCGGTGAGAAGACGCCGTGGCGGTTGAAGTTGCGTTCGGCGTCGTTCAACAACATGGCGTGCCTCGGCGAGGTGATGAGGGGGCAACTCTTGGCCGACATGGTGGCGATCCTGGGGTCGATGTTCTTTGTGGTCGGGGACATAGACAAATGAGTCCCGCCGAGCGGAGCTGAGGCCGACGTCGGAGCTTGCGGAGCATGCCGGCCTTGGCGCAGCGAGGTGGGTCTCATTTATCAATCAGATATCGACAAGTAGATGCAGCCCTTGCGCACGGTACGGGCCCGGCCTGAGCGCCAGGCAGCGACACCGCCCCATCGTTCGTCCGAGCCACGCCGGATCGCGCGGCCCTCGTCTCGCGCACCGAGAAAACCTACGCTTCCGTAGGTGGGCTGCTGCAAAAGCGATGTGTGTCACGTCACATGGGGTTACGCTCAGGTAGGGCCTGCGCCCGTCGACCCCCTGTTTCGACCCTCAGGAGTTGTTTTCCATGAGCAAGCACTCAGTTCGCCCCGCCTCTCGCACCCGCCGCGGTCTTGCATCGGTTGGCGCCCTCAGCCTCGTCGGCGGAGCTGCCCTCATCGGCATGGCCACCACGGCGAGCACTGCGTCCGCTGCGACCTCGTCCATCAACTACAAGTGCCAATTGACGAACCAGGGCCTCGAGCGAACCTTCACGGACCCGTGGACCGTGACGATGACCGCAGCTGTGCCCACCAATGTGGCACCGGGCGCGGCGATCCCCGCCCCGAAGATCACGGCGAAGGTGACGACGGGCAAGGACGCCGCAGACCAACTGCGTGGCCTCGGCGTGAAGACCATCAGGGGTACGGCGGCAGCGGCGTACACGTTCGGCGGCACCGCCCGCTCTGTCGACCTGACGATCCCCCAGGTCTCGGTGCCCGCGAGCGGCGGCGTCGTGACGAACGCGGAGGGCACCGGCCAGGCAGAGACGGCCCCGGCTGCGGCGGGCACGGTCGATGTCAAGGCCGGCAGCTTCACCTCGAACCAGACGACGGATTCGGGCTTCATCCTCAACATCAGCTGCGCACCGGCAGCGGGCGCCAACACGACGATCGCGACGATCAAGGTCGGTAATGCTGCCCCGTCGACGAGCACGTCGACGTCGACGTCCACCTCGACCAGCCCGACGTCGTCGAGCTCGACCACCACGTCGACGAGCCCCACGACGAGCACCAGCCCGACGGCGCCGTCCACGAGCACGGCCAGCTCCACGGCGATGCCGTCGCCGTCGCACACGACGGGCGGCGGTCAGGGCCCGAAGGTCGAGACCGACTACGTCGGCCACGACTCGATGAACCTCGCCGGCATCGGCCTCGCTGCGGCGGGTGTCGTCGCCATCGGTGGCGCGGCGTTCGCCGGACGTCGAGAGAACTGACGCCAGCCGGCGGGCCTCAGCACCCGCGCCCCGCATGACGATGGGGCCCGTTCACCACGAACGGGCCCCATCGTCATGCGGCCGGCTGTGAAGCGGCCGCGAACTCTTGACCACCTGCGCGGTTCACGGTCGACGCGTGCAGCCGTCCACCGATCCAGCCTGCAAGGAAGCGGGCTTGCGCGTCAGCGTTCGTCGTCGGGAATCGTGCACCAGCGCTGCACGACGAACCCCAGCACGCTGAGCACGACAGAGCTGATGACGAGCACCCCGAGCAGCAGCACGGCCGAACGGACGGACGGCACGCTGAGGCGCGCGAGCTGGGTGACGGCCTGCCCCGCATACCATCCGGCGAGGATGCCGCCACCGATGGCGGCCGTCTGCGAGAGCACGACGATACGTCGGGCCGTGTCGGGCGCCACCGTCTCGCGCCCCTGGACGACGGCTGCGGCGGCCGCGCGGATCTCGCTCTCGTCGGACCCGGCGCGGCGCGCGGCGTCCGCTTCCTTCTTCGCCTTCGTGCGGGCGCGCACCTCGTCGCGGATGCGCCATCCGCCTGCGACGAGCAGCCCGCACGCCGCGAGGACGACGAGCACCTCCCACCACGAGTGCTGCGGCACGGCGCGCCCACTGTTGCGCATCAGCTGCAGGAGGCCGCCGCTGATGAGCGCGACGAGCAGCCCCGCGACGACGGCGGTGACCGGTCGGACGGGCTTCATGTCAGGCCTTCCTCGAGGTCGATGTGGTCGTCGTCGTCCCACGACGGGCCGCGGCGCACCCCGGACGCATCGACGCGCTGCACGGCGTCGAGCAGCGGCAGGACGCCGTCAGGGGTGCGCACCGCCATCCACGGCGCCGCCTGGGCCCACGGGACGAGCACGAACGCGCGCTCATGAGCCCGCGGGTGCGGCAGGGCGAGGGGCGACCATGACGCGTCCGCCGCGCCGGCCTGCACCCCGTCGCGCTCGTCGGCGAGCACGATCTCGTCCTCGCGACCGGCCTCGCCGAGCGTCACGACGTCGAGGTCGAGGGTGCGCGCGCCCCAGCGCTCACCGCGAACGCGGCCGTGATCGGCTTCGATGCGATGCAGCTCGCGGATGAGATGCCCCGGCGCGAGGCGGGTGACGCCGACCACGACGGCGTTGAGGTAGTCGGGCTGCGCGACGCCCCCGACGGGGTCGGTCTCGACGAGGGGCGACACCTGGGTCACCTCGAACCCCTCGAGCGCCCGCAGCGAGTCGAGCGCCGCGCGCAACGTCGCGACCCGCCGTCCGAGGTTCGTGCCCATCGCGATGACGACGCGGCGGCGCTGCTCGCGGCGAACGCTCACCGACGGGCCTGCCAACACCCCGGTCGACGGAGTGAACGCGACACCTGCGGGAGCGTGCGGCTTGTGGACGGTGACGTCGACCGCCTCGACGATCTCCCACGCGAGGCAAGCGTCGGCGACGCGCTCGGCGAGCGTCTCGATGAGATCGACCGGCTCGCCGGAGCACACCTCGACGGCGCGCGCGGCGACGTCGGCGTACGACAGCGACGCCTCGAGATCGTCGCTGCGGCCCGCGGGGCCCAGGTCGGCCTCGAGGCTGATGTCGAGCACGAACGGCTGGGGGATGCGCTTCTCGAAGTCGAGCACGCCATGGCACGCCGTCACGGCGAGGCCGGTGAGGGTGATGCGGTCACTCATCGGGGCATGCCTCCGCCCACTCGCTCCCCGGCCGACCGGGGCGCCACGGCCCCGCGCGCCGCGGCGACGACGTCGAGCGCTGCGAGCGTCGACGGCACATCGTGCACGCGCACCGCCCATGCGTCGTGCTGGGCGGCGAGGACGCTGGTCGCGGCCGTCGCGGCGTCGCGCGCGGCGGGCGGGACGGACGCGCCGTCCGCGATGAGCTGCGGCGTCCGCCCTGCGACGCCGAGAAAACTCTTGCGCGACGTGCCCCACAGCACCGGCAGCCCGTCGACGTCGAACTCGCCCATGCGCGCGAGCAGTTCCCAGTTCTGCTCGGCCGTCTTCGCGAACCCGAAGCCGGGGTCGACGACGAGCCTGCCGTCGCGGACGCCGGCCTCCCGCAGCGCGGCCACGGACTCGGCCAGCTCGCGACACACATCCGTGACGATGTCGTCGTACGCGGTGTGCTGCTGCTGCATGTCGACGGAGTGCCCGCGCCAGTGCATCGCGACGAACGTCGCGTCACTCGCGGCGGCGACGTCGCGCATCGCTGGGTCGGCGAGCGCGCCGCTGACGTCGTTGATGATGTCCGCTCCGGCAGCGACGGCGGCCTCGGCGACACTCGCGCGCATCGTGTCGACACTCACGCGCGCACCCGCGGCGGCCAGTTCACGCACGACGGGGATGACGCGTCGGGCCTCCTCGTCAGCGCTGGGACGCTGGGCTCCCGGACGGGTCGACTCGCCGCCGACGTCGAGGATGTCGGCGCCCTGCGCCACCAGCTGCAGGCCGTGCTCGACCGCGGCGGCCGCGTCGAACCAGCGTCCGCCGTCGCTGAACGAGTCGGGCGTGACGTTGACGACTGCCATGACGAGCGGACGCCGCACCGGTCCATCCGCACGCGGCGACGAACCGTCGAGCGCATTGCCGTTCGAATCACCTGGAGACGAACGATCCGTGCGCATCTCACTCATGCGTTCCTCCGACGAGTGCGTCACTTGCCCATGACGAGGCTCATCGCCTCGGCGCGGGTCGCGGGGTTGCGCAGTTGGCCGCGGACGGCCGAGGTGATCGTGCGCGCGCCCGGCTTGCGGATGCCACGCATCGACATGCACAGGTGCTCGGCTTCGATGACGACGATGACGCCCTGCGCGTCGAGGTGTTCGACGAGCGCGTCGGCGATCTGTGTCGTCAGCCGCTCCTGAACCTGCGGGCGCTTCGCGAACACGTCGACGAGCCGCGCGAGCTTGCTCAGCCCCGTCACCCGGCCGGACGTGGACGGGATGTACCCGACGTGCGCGACGCCGTGGAACGGCACCAGGTGATGCTCACACGTCGAGTAGACCTCGATGTCGCGCACGAGGATGAGCTCTTCGTGGTCGACGTCGAACGTCTTGACGAGCACGTCCTCGGGGTTCTGTCGCAGGCCCGCGAAGATCTCCGCGTAGGCGCGTGCCACGCGGGCGGGCGTCTCGACGAGCCCCTCGCGGTCGGGGTTCTCCCCGACCGCGAGCAGGATCTCGCGGACGGCCGCTTCGAGGCGCGCAAGGTCGACCTCGGCGCCGACCACGTCGTGCGTCTCAGCCACGGCGCTCAGTCACCCAGGCCAGGCCCGACGTCGCTGGGGCCCTGCAGGCCAGGGCCGGCCGGCGGCTGCGGCGGGTAGAGGCTGATCTCGCCGTCGGGACGCTCGTCGGCGTGCGGGTTCTTGCCGAGGTCGATAGCGCGCTGTTCGGCGGGCGTCATGACCGGGCCGCGCGTGCTGACGTGGCGCTGTTCGCTCGAGAGCCACACCTCACGCACCGGCTCCTTGCGCACGGCGGAGAAGATCTCAGCCAGGCGCGGCGCGTCGAGGGTCTCCTTCTCGAGCAGTTCGAGCACGAGGGCGTCGAGGATGTCGCGGTTGTTGTTGAGCGCGCGCCAGGCCTCGTCGTGTGCGCCCTCGATGAGCTTGCGGACCTCGATGTCGACCATCGCGGCGACCTGCTCGGAGTACTCGCGGTTGTTGCCGCCCATGTCGCGGCCGAGGAAGACCTCGCCGCCGGAGTTGCCGAGGTGCACGGCGCCGACGTTCTCGCTCATGCCGAACTGCGTCACCATCTTGCGGGCGATGTCGGTGGCCTTCTCGATGTCGTTGCTCGCACCGGTGCTCGGGTCGTGGAACACCATCTCTTCGGCGACACGGCCGCCGAGGGCGTACGCGAGCTGGTCGAGCAGTTCGTTGCGCGTCGTCGAGTACTTGTCGTCGGTCGGCAGCACCATCGTGTAGCCCAGCGCGCGCCCGCGCGGCAGGATCGTGATCTTGCTGACCGGGTCGGTGTTGTTCATCGCGGCGGCGACGAGGGCGTGGCCACCCTCGTGGTACGCGGTGACCTTGCGCTCCTTCGCGCTCATCGGGCGCGACTTCTTCTGCGGGCCGGCCATGACGCGGTCGATCGCCTCGTCGAGGGCCTCGTTCGTGATGATCGTGCCGTTGGTGCGCGCGGTGAGCAGCGCAGCCTCGTTGAGCACGTTCTCGAGCTCGGCGCCGGAGAAGCCCGGTGTGCGGCGCGCGACCGACATGAGGTCGACGTCCTTCGCCATCGGCTTGCCCTGGGCGTGCACCTGCAGGATGTGGTGGCGGCCGCCCATGTCGGGCGCCTCCACCGCGATCTGACGGTCGAAACGGCCGGGACGCAGCAGTGCCGGATCGAGGATGTCGGGGCGGTTGGTCGCCGCGATCAGGATGACGCGCGTGCGGTCGTCGAAGCCGTCCATCTCGACGAGGAGCTGGTTGAGCGTCTGCTCACGCTCGTCGTGGCCTCCGCCCAGGCCGGCGCCGCGGTGGCGGCCGACGGCGTCGATCTCGTCGACGAAGATGATGGCGGGGCTGTTCTCCTTGGCCTGCGCGAACAGGTCACGCACACGGCTCGCACCAACACCGACGAACATCTCGACGAAGTCAGAACCTGAGATCGTGTAGAACGGCACGTTCGCCTCGCCGGCGACGGCGCGTGCGAGCAGCGTCTTACCCGTGCCGGGCGGGCCGTACAGCAGCACGCCCTTGGGGATCTTGGCGCCGATCTTCTCGTACTTCTCGGGGTCGGCGAGGAAGTCCTTGATCTCCTTGAGTTCCTCGACTGCCTCGTCGGCGCCCGCGACGTCGCTGAACTTCGTCGTCGGCATGTCCTTGCTGTGCAGCTTCGCCTTCGACTTGCCGAACTGCATGACCTTCGAACCGCCGCCCTGGGCCTGGCTCATGAGGAACCAGAACAGACCGACGAGCAGCAGGATCGGCAGGATGTTCATCAGCAGGGTGACGAAGATGCCCTGACGCTGCGGGTCGTCCGTGTATCCCTTCGGGGGCGTGTGCGCGCTCAGGGAGTCGACGACCTGCTTGCCGCGCGCGTCGACGTAGTCGGCCTCGACGCGCTTGACGTCCTTGAGCTTGCCGATGTCCTGCTTGTCCTTCAGCGTCAGACTGACGCTGTCGGGCGTGACCTTCGCACTCTCGACCTTTTCGGCGTTGATGAGGGAAATGGCCTGCGAGGTGTCGATGCGCGAATACCCGCCGATGTTGCTGAACATGTAGAACAGCAGCGCCACGGCGAGCGCGAGGACCACGTACAGGCCCGGCGTGCGCATGATTTTCTTAGCGTTCATCTGTTTGCGGGGCGAGCCCCGACCCTCTCATCGAAGAAGTGCCAGTCAACAAACCGCCAACGCGCGGCGCGGCGGCGATGTTCCCGCTCCCTGCGCGCGACGACAGCAGATGCGTCTCGATAGGACAGTGTGACCCACTGAACGCGCCGCTGCGCCGCGGGTTCGCGCACAGCGCAACCGTGCGTCGTCCGGCGCGGCCGGTGGCGACGCCGGCGTCAGCGCCGCGAGGACGCTCGATCAGGAGTACACGTGCGGCGCGAGCGTGCCGATGTCGCGCAGGTTGCGGAACTTCTCGTCGAAGTCGAGCCCGTAGCCGACGACGAAGGAGTTGGGGATGTCGAATCCGACGTACTTGCAGTCGATCTCGACCTTCGCGGCCTCCGGCTTGCGCAGCAGCGTGCAGATCTCGACCGACGCGGGGTTGCGCGACTCGAGGTTGCTGCGGATCCAGCTCAGCGTCAGGCCGGAGTCGATGATGTCCTCGACGATGAGGACGTGGCGGCCGGAGATGTCGGCGTCGAGATCCTTGAGGATGCGCACGACGCCGGAGCTCTTCGTCCCCGAGCCGTAGGAACTGACGGCCATCCAGTCCATCGGCACCGAGCCCGGCAGCGCTCGCATGAGGTCGGCCATGACGAGGATTGCGCCCTTGAGCACACCGACGAGCAGCACGTCCTTGCCCTCGTAGTCACGCCAGATCTGCGCAGCGAGCTCTTCGAGCTTCGCGTGAATCTGTGCCTCGGTGAACAACACGTTCTCGAGGTCGTTTCCCATCTGGGAAGAGTCCATCACCGGCTCCTCGTCGTCTCTGCCGGTCTTGCCGGCGCTCGCCACCACGCGTGCTCGCGGGCGGCCGTCCACGTCATTCTCCCTTGCGGCGTGGGCTGATGATCATCTCGCCCCCGACGCGTCGAACCTCAACGCTACCCGGGACATCGATCGGCCCCTGCCCCGACCAGGCGACGAGCAGCCGTTCGACGTCGAACAGGTGCCCGCTCGACAGTTCGGCGTCGCGGGCGCCGTGCAGGACGAGGAGGCGGCGCAGCGCGCGGATGCGCAGCGCCGGGTCGAGCCCGGCCAGCGCTACGACGCTCCACGTCGCTGGCCAGGCGCGCGAGTCATCGGTGCCCGCGGAGCGCGCGAGCGCCTCGTCGGTGAGGCGGTCGAGCAGGTCGGCGTCGCGGCCGGCGGCCGCTGCCGTGCGGAACAGGCTGCGGCGCAGTGTCGGTGCCGCGAGTTCACGTTCGAGTGCCGCGAGGGTGTGGCGCGCGCGCACCCGGCTGAAGGCCGGGTCGTCGTTGTGCGGGTCGTGCCACGGTTCGAGGCCGAGCGCCTCGCAAGCCAGTTCGGTGTCGACGCGCCGCACCGGCCCACCTGGCACGATCTCGGGGCCGAGCAGGAACGGTCGCAGCAGGCGCGCACGGTCGGCGCGCATGCCGGCGAGCGCTCGGGTGCCGCTGCCGCGCATGAGGCCGAGCAGCACCTGTTCGGCCTGGTCGTCGGCCGTGTGCGCGAGCACCGCGCGCGCCGCGCCCACTGCGTCCGCGACGTCGAACAGCGCTCGACGACGGGCCGCGCGGGCGGCCGCTTCGAGCCCTTCCGGCGCGTCGGCGTCGACGATGACGGCGACGGTGCGCACGTCGTCGTCCGCGAAGCCGAGCTGGTCGACGCAGGCGCGGCGCGCGCGTTCGGCGACGTCCGCCGAGCCCGCCTGCAGCCCGTGGTCGACGATGACGACGTCGACCGCGACGCCCTGCTTCGGCGCCTCGAACGCGAGGGCCGCGGCGAGCGCCATGGAGTCGGCTCCCCCGCTGACGCCGGCGACGACGCGCCGCTCACCCGCGGCATCACTCGAGAACGTGCGCTGCAGCGCGGTGCGGACGGCGAGGCGCGTCAGAGCGACGCTGGGGTGCGGGCCACTCATCGGAACAGCGACCCGTGGATGCGTTCGACCCACAGCTGAGGGCGCTGGATCTCGGCGGGCGTCGGCAGGTTCGCGGGGGCGGCCCAGACGGCGTTGAAACCGTCGATTCCCACCTTTTCCTGCACGCCGCGCACGAACGCTGCGCCGTCACGGTACTGGCGCATCTTGGCCTCGAGGCCCATGAGGCGTCGCAGCAGCTTGTCGATGTTGCCGAGACCGGCGCGGCGGTCGCCGAAGCGGGCGCGGATCGTCTCGACGCTCGGCACGATCTGCGGGCCTACGTCGTCCATGACGACGTCGGCGTGGCCTTCGAGCAGGGACATGACGGCGGCGAGGTCGGCCATGCGCGTGCGTTGTTCGGGGGTGGCGAAGATGTCGCTCAGCCCCATCGAGCCCTCCTTGAACGCCTCGGGCACACGTTTGGCGATCTCGCCGACGCGCGTCGCCATCTCCTCGGGCGTCGGCGCCATGTCGACGAGCAGGTCTCGGGCGGCGCTGACGACGTGCTCGCGTAGCCAGGGCACGGCGGTGAACTGCACGCGGTGCGCCTCTTCGTGCAGGCACACCCAGAGGCGGAAGTCGTGCGGGTCGACGTCGAGTTCGCGTTCGACCTGGACGATGTTGGGCGCCACGAGCAGCAGCGACGGCGTGCCGCCGGGTGCGATGTCGTACTGACCGAGCACCTTGCTCGACATGAACGCCATGAGCCCGCCGACCTCTCCCCCGCTCACCTTGGCGGTGATGGCGCGCGCGACCGGCCCGGCGGCGCGTTTGGCGGTGATCTTGTCGACGACGGGCGCGATCATGCCGTCGAGGGAGGCGATGTTGACGTCGACCCACGCGCTGCGGTCGACGACGCGCACCGCGCCGATGTCGTCGGGCGTGACGAGCTGCGCCGTCTGCGCGACTGGATCGTGGGCGCGGCAGGCGGCGTCACGCAGTTCGGCGACGGCGTCGCTCGCTTCGGCGGCACTGAGGCGCGGGCCGCCGCGATGCAGTTTCTTGCCCGTCGTCGCGGCGAAACGCCAGTCGATGTAGCTCGGTTCACCCATGCTGCTCACGCTACCGCGCGGCGCTGACAGCCCCTTGACGGTCGCGAATCGCCCGGCGTCGAGTCCGAGAGCCCACGACGGGGCGGCACGCTCAGACCTCCGTCGTCTTGACGGGGCGGGCGCCGAGTTCGGCTTCGAGACGGAGCAGGCCGGGACCGTCGCCGTCGATGAACTTCAGACGCCCGACGATCTGCGAGACGGTGGCTTCTTCCTCGATCTGCTCGAACGGGAACCAGCTGAGCAGCGGACGGGAGTCGAGGTCGCCGATGTGAGCCCGCCACCTCGACGGACTCCATCGCGTGACGCCCAAAACGGTTCGCGCACCGAGGTCAGTCGACGGGCCAGCGGTAGGGCGTGAGATCCCGTAGAGAGGCGACGTCCGTCGCCGTCACGAGCACCTCTACGTCGAGGTTGTTCGGTGAGAGCTGTTGCACCGTGGCAGCAAGAACAGCGGCCAACGGCGAGCACGATGCCCGCCGAAGTCACTGTGAGCGTCAGGGTCGTCGCCTATGAGGCGAAGCACTGCTGCGCGGCATGGCGACCGATGCCGAGGGCGGCGCCGATGATGGCCGAGGTGACCGGAGAGGCGCCCATGGTGGCGCCGGCGCCATCTCGTTCGGGCGACCCGTCGAGGTGCCGCCCCATCGGGTGCTACGTCGCCTCGTCAGCGTTGGCCGCGACCTACCGGAAGGACCGTCATGACGTCTGAACCCATGAGCGCGCAGCAGGAATACGACTTCTATGCCGACGCAGCCAACCAGCAGCCCCAAGGCGCGCCTCGTCGGCGGAAGGGAACGGCTGAGCACACCCGTTCCGGTCCGCTTCCCACCCGAGCTGCTCGAAGAGGTCAGGAGCGCCGCTCGAGCTGACGATCGGTCGGTCTCGGCTTGAATCCGCCGAGCCGCCGAGCCGTCGAGCACGAACTGCGCCGAAGCGCCTGAGCGGTGCGTCCGTTCTGGCAGCCTGAATCCACGGTCAACATGAGCGGCGACGCGACAGCCGGCGATTCGACAACGCATGCTGCCGAGCGTCAACACGTGCTGAGTTCAGGGCAGCTTCGTCAACTCGGTGACGAGGTGATCAACGGCCGTCTTGGCGCCGATGGCGCCGTCGGAGAACGTGCCGTTCGTCGTCACCGCGAACACAAGGGGGTGGCCGCTCTTCGTCGTCGCCAGGCCCGCCAGCGATGACGCGTCAGGCAACGACCCGGTCTTCGCCCGCACGAGACCGGCGCCGTCCTGCGACTCGGCGCGCATGTATCGATCGTGCAGGGTGCCGTTCCACGCCGAGACCGGCAACCGCTCGATGACGCGCGCATACGTCGCATCCTTGCCCGTCGATGCGCGCGTCAGCACGTCGCCGAGCACCCGCACCGGCAGCGTCGTGCCCGACGACAAACCGCTCGTGTCGACGAGCTTGACGCCGCTGACGTCGACGCCCTCACGCTTGAGCACCGACGTCACCCACGTGCCCCCCGCGGCCGAATCGCCGTGCACGCCGTCGAGCGCCGCAGCCTGACGGGCGAGGGACTCAACCATCGAGTTGTCCGAATCCTGCAAGGCGAGCCCGAGCAGGTCGAGCACCGGCGCCGACGTCACCGACCCGAGCTGCTGCCCCGCCGCCGGCTTCGTCACGTTCTTGCCGTACGTCGCCGTGATACCGCGCTTGCCGAGCTCCTTGACGAATGCCTGCGCGGCGTCCTTCGTCGGGTCGGCGACGGCCGGGGTGCGGTTGTCGGCGCGCTCGGAGGCGAGCGCCAAGGTCGTGATGCGCGCCGTGAAACCGTAGCCGAACAGCGCGTCCTCCCACCCCTTCGCCTTGTTCGGCCCGGGCGCGTAGGAGGTGTTCGTGTCGACGGTGACCTTCGTGACGCCCTGCTTCTTCAGCGCCGCCGCGCTCTGCGCCGCGAGGTCGCCGAGGCCGGCGCGACCGGCGACCTTCGTCGCATCGCCCGTCCCCTCGGCGAGGGTCATGTCACCGCCGGCGACGAGCTCGACGGTGCTGCCCTCGAGCGTCGCCCGCGTCGTCAGCCCCTTGTCGAGGTCGAGTTTGCTGTGGGCAATCGCGAAGGCACTCGCGAGCTTCGTCACCGACGCCGGCGTCGTCGCCTTGCTCGAATCGTGTTCGTAGAGAACAGTTCCCGTCGACGCATCGCGTACCGTCACCGCCGTCGGCGAACCGAACCACGGGTTCTTCAGCGACGCCTCGACCGACTTCTTCACCTCGTTCGCGCTCGGCGCGGCCCCGACGCTCGCCGACGGCAACGACGCCGACGCGGCCTTCTGCAACGGCTCATACGTCTTGCCCTCGACCGTCACGGCCTTGGGGGTGTTCGTCGGCGCGAGCGTCAGGACGCCCGGCACCACGTCGTAGGCATCGAGGGCGCCGTACCCCGCGAGCGCCGCCACGAGCGCACCGCTGACGGCCCACGTCCGCTTCTTCATCGGGGCACCACCTTCATCGTCCTGCTGCCGCGCCATCGCACGTCGATGACGAGTTTTTCATCCGCGCCCCGGTACGGAACACTAAGGAACGACCATTACACCAGCTATCCGGAGGGCACGAACCATGGAGTTCGACGTCACCATCGAGATCCCGCGCGGCACACGCAACAAGTACGAGGTCGACCACGAGACGGGCCGCATCCGCCTCGACCGCATCCTGTTCACCGCGATGCACTACCCGGCCGACTACGGCTACATCGAGGACACCCTCGGTGAGGACGGCGACCCGCTGGACGCGCTGCTGCTCATCGACGAGCCGACGTTCCCCGGCTGCGTCGTGCGCGCCCGCGCCATCGGTGTCTTCCGCATGGTCGACGAGGCCGGCGGCGACGACAAGATCCTGTGCATCCCCGCGGGCGACCCGCGTCAGGACCACGTGACGGACATCAAGGACGTCTCCGACTTCACGCTCAAGGAGATGTCGCACTTCTTCGAGACGTACAAGGCGCTCGAGCCGGGCAAGTCCGTCGAAGAGGGTTCGCACTGGGTCGACGCCGCGGCCGCGCAGAAGACCGTCGAGGAAGCGCTCGAGCGCGCCAAGGCCGAGGGCATGACGACGGCGCGCTGGGCGATGCCGGGCCACGACGCGCACGAGACCGAGCGCTCCATCGACAAGGCACCCGGCGACTCCCAGGCCGAGAAGCCGACGAAGTGACCCACCCCTGAGCGTCACGCTCAGCGACGCCGCAGCCCCCGTCCGAGTTCGGACGGGGGCTGCGGCGTGTTCTGGCTCTTGGGCAGGGTTGACGATGCGAGATGAGATCCGACGTGGTTTCGGCAGCGTCAACCAACCTGCGCGAATGTGGACGTAGATCGCCGATGTGGACATGAATCGCAGGGGCGCAGGCGGGTCTGCGCGACCTGCGGGGGCACGAGAGTGCTGCGTCACCGGAACGCCTTCAATTGCTGCTGCGGCGGTCAATACCCCGTCTATCGTTGGCACATGAACCAGGGGGCGAGGAACCACGGCATGCGGAAGGCCGCGACAGTGCTCGCGGTGGCCATGACGTTGAGCGCGGCGGCATGCTCATCGAACGACGACGGATCGAAGAGCAGCGGGTCGTCAGGCGCCGGGTCGTCCAACGCGTCAGGGGCCAGCGGTTCTCAGGGCGCCTCGGGCGCGTCGTCGGCGCAACCCGGCTCGTCGAACGCGCCGGGTCTCGCGGCCGGCAAGAGCATCGACATCGGTGGTTCGGGCGACATCCTCGTCCACGTGCCCGTGCGCGACGACGCCGCGCACAATGCGGCGGCGAAGGGCGCGAAGGGCTACGACTTCGACCCGATGTTCGCCAACGTCACCAAGCCGATCAGTGCGCTCGATCTCGCGATCTGCCACATGGAGACGCCGCTGTCGACGACGAACACGAACCTTTCCATCCCCGCGACGCTCAGCTTCAATGTCCCGCACGAGGTCGCCGGATCGTTGAAGCGTGCCGGGTTCGACGGCTGTGACCGCGTCGGCAACCACGTCATCGACCGCGGCATCCAGGGCGTCGGCGAGACGAAGAAATCGCTCGACGACGCGGGTCTGAAGAACCAGGGCCCGACGCCGACGCCGAGCACCGGCCAGAGCGCCGTGATGTACGACGTCAAGGGCGTCAAGGTCGCGCAGCTCGCGTACTCGTACACGACCGGAAACGCGGACGCCTCGAACACCGTCGTGCCGCCCGAATGGCCCTGGCTCAAGTATTGGCAGTTCCCCGTCGTCAAGGCCGAGGGCATCCTGGCCGACGCGAAGAAGGCGAAGGCTGCGGGCGCGGACGTCGTCGTCCTCAGCATGCACTGGGGCAAGGAGTACAGCATCCCGGCCTCCACCGAGCAACGCGAACTCGCAGCGAAACTGCTCGCGAGCGACGACGTCGACACGATCCTCGGCACGCATGTCCACGTGCCGCAGTCGTGCGAGAAGATCAACGGCAAGTACGTCGTCTACGGCATGGGCAACTTCCTGAGCAACCAGGGTCCGAGCGTCAATTCGAGCCTCAAACCGTCGACGCAGGACGGCATGATCGTCGACGTGAAGCTGACGAAGGGTGACGACGGCAAGGTGACGCAGCAGCTCACCTACCAGCCGACGCACGTCAACCTCGCCGGGCACGTCATCGAACTCGCGACGCCGACGAAGAACGCCGACGCCTACGGCCGTGTCAAGGCTGCGATGACGCAGCTTGGCAGCAAGTGCGACGCCACCCCCGCGAGCTGACTCGACGTGTCGCCCAGCTGAGCGAGCGCTCCACTCTCACTTGTAGAGGTTGAGCCCCCCGGCGTCCATGTGCACGGTGAGGTGGTCGTCGAGGACGGGGCGCAGTTCCGAGGTCGGCGCGGAGTACAACTCGAGCGAGTCGACGATCACCCCGTCGGGGCTGTTGACGACGATCCCCGGAACGCAGGTGTAGATGTTGTCGTGATCGCTCGCGTTGCTCGCGTCGATGCGGACACTCGTGCCGGCGCCGTTGTCGATCGACATGGACACCTGGTAGCGGCGAAACGACCCCGTGCCGTTCGATTGCGCCGAGTACACGACGGGCAGCACCGCCACGACCTTCGGGTTGAGACGGATCTCGATCGTCTCACTCGTCATCGGCGCAGGCGGGCTCTGCTTCTTGCGGCCGAACAGTCCCCCACCGGTGCGTGCCGTCCGTGCTCGTCCGACGTCGCCGAGATGCGTGACGGCGCCGTCCGAGGAGCGCTGCGTGGCATGGGGCTGCTCCTTGGTCCCGAACGTCGCGACCGTCTCGTCGTGGCCGTCGGCGTAGCGCACGAGAGCGAAGACGTCGTAGTCGGTGGCGGCCGGCCACTCGATGCGAGCCGTGATGACGGGCGACTTCTCGATCGAGACACGCTGCCCCTTCGTCAGGCTGATCGCCCCCGTGCGTTTGCCGAGATCGACCGGGCCGCTCGACGACGGCATCGGCGCAGCGGCAGGCGGCGCAGCAACAGGAGGCGCAGCCACAGGAGGCGTGGCGGGGAGCGGTCCAGCTGTCGAGGCGGCCGCGAGGGGCGTCTGAGGCGTGTCGTTCTCGACGCTCACGCCGTGCTCGCGCAGGAGCGCGGGCAGCCCGCCGTCCCATCCTGCGGAGACGTTGCGCACCTTCCAGGCGCCGCCTCGCAGGTAGATCTCGACGAGCACCGCCGCGCGCTCGCTCGTGAATCCGGTTGCGGTGACGGCGTATCGCTCACCGTGCGTGTCGATCGTGACGGCGAGCTGCGGGGACGAGGCGAGCGAGCCCGGCGCCGCGTCGTCCATCGCGACGGCGACCGCGAGACGTTCGGTCTGCGGCGGGAGTGCGGACAGGTCGACGGTGATGTCACCACCATCGAGACGCACCGCGCCCTCGGGTGAGCGGGGCTGGTTGTAGAAGACGAAGTCGTCGTCGGTGCGCACGACCCCGTCTGCGGTCAGTTGCAGCACCATGAGGTCGACCGTGCCCGGCTGGGTGCCGACGACCGTGATGGCGAGGCCGGTGCCGCCGAGGGGCGCGTTGGCTCCCTTGCTCAACTCGTTCATTCCGCCACCCTGGCACAGGCTCGCGACGGCGGAGGGGCTTACGCGCGGGTAGCACCTCGGTGTTCGGCCGCCCCGGCGCGCTCGGTGCGGCGGCGGGAGACGCCCGCGCGCAGGTGCGCGTAGTCGTCGTCGGCGAGGACGACGTCGTGGGTGCGGCGGCGGTAGTGCCACATCATCGCCAGGCCCAGTGCCCACACGAGGTACTGCACACTCATCGCCTTGCGGAACGCCTCGACGTCGTACGTCGCCGGGCCGCCGGGGGCGACGTGGTCGAGCACGAGGCCGATGAGGACGATGCACGTCACGGACGCGACGTAGCCGCCGACGTTGACGATGCCGTTGGCGCTCCCGATGCGTGCGGCGGGGTTGAACGAACGCGCGACGTCGAAGCCGACCATCGAGCCTGGTCCGCCGAACGCCATTGCGATGCACAGGAGCACGAGCAACCACAACGGTGCACGGCCGGGCCACAGCAGCACGATCGTCCACAGCGTGATGACGGTGAGAACGACGGCGAACACGGCGACGGAGCGTCGGTGCGGGAAGCGGGCGGTGAACGTGCCCATGAGTGGGCTCGTGACGATGATCGTCACGACCATGATGCTGAGCAGCGTGCTGGCGGCACCCTCGGACAGGCCCTGCCCCTTCGTCAGGAACGGGAAACCCCACAGCAGCATGAACACATTCATCGAGAACTGCGCGGTGAAGTGCGCCCACAGGCCGAGCTTCGTGCCGGGCTCGCGCCACACCTGCGCGAGTGTCTGCCCGACGGCGCGCAGGCGGATCGAGTCGCGGCGCTCGTCGTGCGTCGGCGAGTCGATGACGACGAACCACATGACGACGCCGAGGACGACGCCGAACGCCGCCGCGCCGAGGTACGTCGTGCGCCACCCCAGGCTGTGCAGGCTGACGGCGAGTGGGCCTGCCGCGAGGAGTGAGCCGAGCTGGCCGGCGAACCCGGTGATCTGCGTGACCATCGGCGCGCGTCGCACCGGAAACCACAACGCCGCGATGCGCAGGACGCACACGAAGATCATCGCGTCGCCCATGCCGACGAGGACGCGCGCGCCGATGCCCTGCGCGAACGTCGACGCGAACGCGAACCACGCCTGCCCGAGCGTCATCGTCAGCGTTCCGGCGGCCAGCAGCTTCTTCGAACCGAACTGGTCGAGCATCGCGCCGACGGGCACCTGCATGACGGCGTAGACGAGCAACTGCACCATCGCGAACGTCGCGAGTTGTCCGCTCGAGATCCCGAAGCGCTGCGCCGCGAGGATGCCCGCGACGCCGAGCGACGTGCGGTGGAACACGGCGAGGACGTAGACGCTCACCGCCGCGGTCCAGATCGCCCAGGCGCGTCGCCCACCGAGCGGGGCGACAAGTTTCGAGGTGGGCGTGTCAACGGGCGCGGCGGTGTGGGACGTCATGGTGACGCCAGTTTAGTTCGGTTCTCGATGTTGCCCGGCGGGGCCGGCGTGGCGGACGAGGCCGGCGGGGCCCCGCCATAGGAGGCGCCGAATGCGGCACGATGGCGCCATGACCGAACTCAGCGCGGCACATGACGACGCCGCCCGTTGGAGCGGCGAGAGTTCCGAGGACAACGAGCACCCAGACGTCGGCAAGCCGGCGACCGACAGTGCGCGCCCGGTGGACGCTGTGCAGTTCGGCCGCCCGGAGATGAGTCCGTGGAGGCGATGGTGGCCGTTCGTGCTCCTCGTCGTCTGGTACGGCGGGCTGTGGATCAGCGGCAATCTGGGCGAGAACGGCTTGCTGCTCACGGTTCCCGTCGTCGTGATCGCGACGAACTACTGGGTCTACCGAGACTTCGACCGCTCAGCTCGTATCGAGCCGGATGTCGTCACGCTGCGCACGGCCCGTCACGTCGAGCGCGTTCCGGCGCACGAGGTCACCGACATCCGCTTGGAGAAGACCCCGGGCTGGAACTCGCACAGCGTGTACCTCACCGTTCAGCGCGGCCGTTTCGACTCGTTCGAGCTGCAGAACGTCAAGGCCAAGGACACGCCCGAGGGACGCGCTCCGCTCCAGGCGAAGGTCGACGCGGCCCGCGCCCTCCTGCGTGGAGACGACACCCCACGGGCGAACGATGCCCCTGCAGCCACGACGCTCTGAGCGGGCCCCGACGGCAACGCTTTTCGCGCCCCTCCCACCTCGCACCGTCGGCACGGCTGGACCCGCTGCGTGAACATCGCCAACTGCTGTCGGCGCCCGCCTCTACTCTGACGAATGTGACGAACGAGCAGCACCCCACTCCCGCGACCACCGACTCGGTGACCACCGACTCAGCGACCACCCACTCGACGAGCGGCGCCGACGCCGTCGAGACGCCCGCGCAGCGTCGCGCCGCCATGATCGCGGTGACGGTGCTGCCGATCGTCGTCGTCATCGCCGGGTTGTGGGGGTACAACAGCCCGTCGACGTTCACGTCACACGCGTCGTGGGTGCCGTACCTGCTCGGCGTCGTCATGTTCACGATGGGGCTGACGCTGACGCCGCGCGATTTCGCCGCCGTCCTGCGCCGCCCGTGGGCCGTGCTCATCGGGCTGGCCGCGCACTACGTCATCATGCCGGGAGCGGGCTGGATCATCGCGCACGCACTCAACCTCTCCCCCGAGCTCGCCGTCGGGCTCATTCTCGTCGGCTGCGCGCCGAGCGGGACGGCGTCGAACGTCATGACGTTCCTGTCGAAGGGAGACGTCGCCCTCGGCGTCTCCGTCGCGACGGTCTCGACGCTCGTCGCTCCCGTCGTCACACCCCTGCTGACGGCGTTCCTCGCCGGGTCGTACCTGCACGTCGATGCGGGGTCGATGATGGTCGACATCGTCAAGACGGTGCTCGTGCCGATCGTGCTCGGCGTCGTCGTCAGGCTCATCATCCGTGACAAGGGCGTACGCGCCATCGCGCCCGCGCTGCCGTGGATCAGCGCGTTCGTCATCGCGTGGATCGTCGCGATCGTCGTCGCGGGCAGCGCCGGCAAGCTCGCCAAGGTGGGCGGCATCGTCTTCCTCGCCGTCGTGCTGCACAACGGTTTCGGGCTGCTGCTCGGCTACATCGCGGCCCGGTTCGCCGGGCTCGACGTGAAGGCGCGCCGCGCGCTCGCGTTCGAGGTCGGCATGCAGAACTCCGGCCTCGCCGCGACGCTGGCCAAGGTGCACTTCTCGCCGCTGGCCGCGCTGCCGTCGGCGGTGTTCTCGGTGTGGCACAACGTCTCGGGCGCCATCCTCGCAGCGTGGTTCGCGCGCCGGCCGGTCGGCGAACGCGAGCCGTCACGGGGCTGACACCGTCGGCCCGCGGGCGTGTCGGGCAAGTGCGTCCAACCGTCTCTGTTCGTGCGTGCAAGCGCGCGACCACGGAGTTCGGCCGCCGTCAGGAGTGGTCGTGCCCCAACGTCTTCGCGGCTTTGTCGGCGCGGCTCTTCACGCGGGCGAGCAGCCCGACGACGCCTGCCTCGAGGCAGGCATTGATGAAGACGAGGAACTGGTTGAAGTAGGCGTTGAGCAGATTGACGCCGCCGAGCATGAGCAACAGCGCCGCGATGCCCCAGCGGGCGCCGTCGGCGAGGCTGCTGCTGTCGTCACCGAGTCGCTTCACCGCTCGCCAGGCGAAGAACGCGGCGACGGTGCCGATGAGCGCGGCGACGCTCGCGGCCGTCCACGCGACCTTGCCCGGGTGGTCGCCGAGGAGACTGTTGTGGCCGCTGACGGCGTCCGGGCCGTAGGCCTGCCACAGCGAGTAGACGAACACGCCCGGACCGGCGAAGACACCGACGACAGCGAGCACGCCCAGCGCGAGACGGCTCAGCTTGCGCTGACGGCTCGGCGGCAGCAACCGCTCCTCGACCGCGTCGAGACGCTCCATGATCCGCCCGACGCGACGCTCCTCATCGGGGACGGCCTGGCTTCGCGCCACGTCGAGAGCCTGCGCCAGCCCCTCGGCGATGGCGCGCTCCTGCCCCGTCGGCTCGTCGCGCCTGACGGCGTCGAGGTGACCCTCGATCGTCTCGACCTGGCTGCGCGTGAGCGGCCCGTCAGCCGCCGGTTTCATGAGTTCGAGCGCGGCGTAGAGGTGATTGCGAGCGTGGGGCGGCCGTTGCGAACCCACCCGCATCGCGGCCACCCCGAGCGCCGCGAGAATCGCGTAGCACAGGGGCGCGGCGAGAGGGAAGAAGTAGTCGTTGTCCTTCGTGATGAACTTGCCGATCTCGTCGACGAACAACCCGATGCCGATGCCACCCGCGATCGAGGCGAACGCCGTCGCCCACCGATTGGCCAGGGACAGCACGACCGTCAACGCGATCATGAGCAGCAACCCACCCCACACGGCGTGTGCGATGTGGAAGATCTCGCCGCCAACCTGCGGGTAACCCGTCGCGAGCAGGTAGCCGCGCGTCACGAGGATCGTGATGACGGCGGCAACACTCATCCAGCCGACAGCGGTGCCCGCGCCCGCCTTCGTCACAGGGCTACGCGTCGGTTTCGTCGGCGGACTGGGCATGCCTTCACTCTGTCACGCGCGATCTCGCGGTGAAGCGTGACCCCTGAACCGCCGATACTGACGGCCGGCCGCCGCCGCAGCGTCGACTCGTGACACTTGTCATGGCGCGGTCGTGACGTCCGCCCGAGGCCCGCTCCGCCCACCGCGACGAGGCTGGAGGCATGAACAACGCAGCCATCACCCTCACCGGCGTGACGAAGACCTTCCCCGGCAAGCACGGGCGCGTCGAGGCCGTCCGTGGGGTCGACCTCGAGATCGCGCCCGGCGAGGTCGTCGCGTTCCTCGGCCCCAACGGCGCGGGCAAGACGACGACGATCGACATGATCCTCGGCCTGAGCGAACCGACGACGGGCAACGTCACCGTCTTCGGCATGACGCCGCACGCGGCCGTCGCGCGTGGCCTCGTCGCCGCCGTCATGCAGACCGGCGGACTGCTCAAGGATCTGACGGTGCGCGAGAGCGTCGAGTACGTCGCCGCCTTGTTCCCCGACGCCCGGCCCGTCGACGACGTCCTCGCCACCGCCGGCATCACCGACCTCGCCGACCGGCGCCTCGGCAAGTGCTCCGGGGGCGAACAGCAGCGCGTGCGGTTCGCGATGGCGCTCGTGCCCGACCCCGCGCTCATCGTGCTCGACGAACCGACGACAGGCATGGACGTCAACGCCCGCCGGGCCTTCTGGGAGGCCATCCATGCCGACGCCGCGCGCGGCCGAACGATCCTGTTCGCCACCCACTACCTCGAGGAGGCCGACGCGTGGGCCGACCGCGTCGTCGTCATGCGGGACGGCGAGATCGTCGCCGACGGCTCGAGCAGCGACATCCGCGCAGCGGGCGGTGGCCGACGCGTGAGCGCGACCTGGCCCGACGCGGACATCGCCCTCGTCGAGGCGATCGAGGGCGTCTCGGGCGTCGACGTCCACGGCGACCAGATCGTCGTCCACACGAGTGACAGCGACGCCGTCGCACGCGAACTCCTCACGCGCACAACGGCGCACAGCCTCGACATCACCTCGCGCGGCATCGAGGACGCCTTCGTCGAGCTGACCTCGCCGTCCGAAGCGCGCGCCACCGTGTCCCGCTGACGGCCTTTCCCCCTCACCCCTTCGGGTTCTCACCCTCTCTCGCGCTTCCTCACTTCACCTCTCGCTCCCCATCCCGACCACGTCGGCACCCTGTTCTCTGCGTGCAGATGCACCCGGGTGCATTTGCACGCAGAGGACGAGCGCCCCTCTCGAAAGCAGGTCTGCCATGTCCACCACGACGAGCACCTTCACCCCGCGTCTCGACGGCGCGCCCCTCGACCCGTCGGAGCGTCGAGCGCCGCGAGGCAGCGGCCTCAACGCCCGCGTCATGGGCCTGGAGCTGAGGCGGGTGCTGCGCAACAGGCGCAGCTTGATCTTCACGCTCATCTTCCCCATCGCGATGTTCTTCTTCGTCGCGAGTTCGATCTCCGAGGGCGATCAGGTGATCGGCAACGGTGTGGTCGCGAACGTCAACGCTTATCTCATGGTGAACATGGCGCTGTACGGCGCGATCATGGCGGCCACCAGCGCCGGCGCGAGCGTCTCGATCGAGCGCGCGGCGGGGTGGTCCCGGCAGTTGCGCCTGACGCCTCTGCAACCGGTCGCGTACATCGTCATAAAGATGATCGCCGCGATCGTCATGGCGCTCATCGCCGTCAGCGTGACGTTCGCGGCCGGTCTCGGTTCGGGCAAGGCGCACGCCGACGTGCTGTCGTGGCTCGAGGCGGGCGCCGTCATCATCGCGGGTTCGCTCGTGTTCGCGGCGCTCGGGTTGCTGCTCGGATACCTGCTGCCGAGTGATTCCGTCATGCAGATGCTCGGTGGGCTCATGGCCATCATGTCGATGCTCGGCGGCATCTTCTTCCCGATCAAGGACGGCTCGACGTTCGATCACTTCGCCCAGTTCACGCCGATGTACGGCATCGGCAAGCTCGCCCAGTGGCCGCTGTCGCTCACGACGTCGGGCGGTCACGGCAGCTTCCACCTCGTGTGGGCGCTCAACCTCGTCGCGTGGGGCCTGCTGTTCATCGGTGGCGCCGCCTGGAGCTTCCGTCGCGACACGGCGCGCGTGTGAGCAACGCGTACCCCGACGCCCGGTGCCGGATCGAGACTCTGCCGGCCAGCACGGCGGCGTGCACGATCCGCCACCAGGCCCGTGCGACCCGGATAGGTTGGGCCACGTGAGCCCGCGACGACCCGCCCTGGCCTGGCCTCGAGAGCAGGCCCGCACCCGCAACGTCGGCGCCCGGCGCGCGCGCACCCGCGGCATGCTCGCCTGGTTCTGGGTCGTGTTCTGGCTGATCTTCCTCGTGCAACCCGTCACGGAGAACATCGCCGACGGCGGCCGCCGCACCGCCGGCGCCCTGCTGCTGCTTGCGGGCGCGGCCGTCTATGTCCCCGTCATCGCGGCGACGATGCGTCGGCTCTGGAGCGGCACCCCGCGCACCCGCTCGACGCAGGCCGTCGTCGCGACGTCGGCGCTCGTCGTCGCCGCCTGCATGCTGAGCGCAGCGCCCCTCATCGGCCAGGACGCCTTCGCACTGTTGCCGTATTCGCTCGTCATCTTCATGCTCGGGATGACGCCGCTGCTCGGCGCGGCGCTCGCGCTCAGCGTCGTCACGGCGACGGCGTCGCTCAGCCACGCGCTCACCGGTTCGTCGCTGCAGCCGGGCCTGCTGTTCGCGGCCGTGGCGTCGGGGCTGGCCTCCGGGCTCGGCGCGTTCTCGGCCGAACGCACACGCGACGCGGAAGCGGCCCGCGAGGATGCAGCGCTGCTGCGCGTGCAGGACGAGCGCAACCGGATGGCGCGCGATCTGCACGACATCCTCGGTCATTCGCTCACCGTCATCACGATGAAGGCGGAGCTCGCGGGCAAGCTCGTCGACGTCGATCCCGAGAAGGCGAAGACGCAGATCGCGGAGCTCGAGCAGCTGGCGCGCGGGGCATTGGCCGACGTGCGCACGACCGTCTCGGGGTATCGCGAGATGTCGCTGTCGGGCGAACTCGCCCGGGCGAGAAGGGCATTCGCCGACGCCAGTATCGCCGTCGACCTGCCCCGCCACGTCGACGACGTCTCCCCCGACCTGCGTGAACTGTTCGCCTGGGCCGTGCGCGAGGCGACGACGAACGTCATCCGCCACGCGGGCGCCTCGCACGTGACGATCGCTCTCTCCCCGACGCGTCTGAGTGTGCGCGACGACGGTCGTGGCGCTGCTGCGAACGCCGGCGACGGTAACGGGCTCACGGGTCTGCGCGAACGCGCCGCGGCCGTCGGTGCCGTCGTCGAGACGCGCAGCGACGACGGGTTCACGCTGGACGTGTTGACGCGTGATGCGCCGGCCTCGGGCACCGACGACGGCGCAGCTGCCGGGCGACGGGGCGTCGAGTGAGGCGCGCCTACGCAGGTGGATTCGCCCTGCGGGGAACGACGACGAAAGGCCGACCATGACGATCCGACTTCTCATCGCTGACGATCAGGCGATGGTGCGTGGCGCGCTCGCGGCACTGCTCGATCTGGAGAGCGACCTCGAGGTCGTCGCCGAGGTCGGGCGGGGTGACGAGGTGCTCGACGCGTGCCGCGAGCACGCGCCGGACGTCGTCCTCATGGACGTCGAGATGCCCGGCATGGACGGCCTCGAGGCGAGCGCCGCGCTGCGTCAGGCGCTGCCCGCGGTGAAGATCCTCATCGTCACGACGTTCGGTCGGCCCGGCTTCCTGCGGCGCGCGATGCAGGCGGGGGTGCAGGGGTTCGTCGTCAAGGACACCCCGGCGACGCAACTCGCCGACGCCGTGCGCCGCGTCCACGCGGGCCTGCGTGTCGTCGACCCGCAGCTCGCCGCCGACAGTCTCGTGTTCGGCGAATCACCGCTGACGGCACGCGAACTCGACGTCCTGCGCGCCGCCGCAGCCGGCGGCACCGTGGCCGATATCGCCCGCGCCGTGTTCCTGTCGGAGGGCACGGTGCGCAACCACCTGTCGTCAGCCATCGGCAAGACGAGCGGACGCACCCGCGCCGATGCCGTGCGCATCGCGCAGGAGAACGGGTGGCTGTGAACGTGACCCACTTCACACGTACCACGCAGTAACCGGGCTCGCATTTGGCAATGTCGTCCCATGACGACCACCGCCTCCAACCTCTCCCCCACCGAGGCCTACCGCGCCGCGCGCGACTCACTCCTCGAGCTGCGCGGACGCCATGACGACGCTGTGGCGACGTTCACGTGGCCCGATGTCGGCGACCGCTTCAACTGGGCGATCGACTGGTTCGACGCCGTCGCGCGCGGCAACCACCGCACAGCCATCGTCATCGTCGAGGAGGACAGTTCGTCGCTCGAAGTGACGTACGACGAGATGGCGCGCCGCTCCGACGCCGTCGCCACGTGGCTCGCAGAGCAGGGCGTGAGGCGCGGTGACCCTGTCGTCCTCATGCTCGGCAACCAGATCGAACTGTGGGATCTCATGCTCGCCGTCATGAAGCTCGGCGCGATCATCATGCCGACGACGACGGCCGTCGGGCCCGCCGATCTGCGCGACCGCATCGCGCGCGGCGGGGTGCGGCACGTCGTCGCCAACGCGGGCGACGTCGACAAGTTCTCGGGCGTGCCGGGCGAGTACACGCGGCTCAGCGTCGGCGCGGCGGACGGGTGGTCCGACCTGCACGGGGCGTATCGCCGCGTCGGCGACGTCCCGCCCACCGAGCACCCGGGCACCGCGCCGGGCGATCCGCTGCTGTACTACTTCACCTCCGGCACGACGAGTCGCCCCAAGCTCGTCGAGCACACGCAGGCCTCCTACCCGATCGGTCACCTGTCGACGATGTACTGGCTCGGTCTGCGCCCCGGTGACGTCCATCTCAACATCTCGAGCCCGGGATGGGCGAAGCACGCATGGTCGTGCTTCTTCGCGCCGTGGATCGCCGAGGCGACGATCTTCGTCCTGTCTCTTATACACATCTGACGCTGCCGACGATA
>ERZ1031004.30-NODE-30-length-25919-cov-6.882849_pt1 | contig 25919 bp, 22 predicted proteins | sample MGYA00518595_ERZ1031004 | MGnify/ENA primary metagenome ERZ1031004 (study PRJEB33718, sample SAMN03159717) | human skin metagenome | collected 2014-05-20 | study: EMG produced TPA metagenomics assembly of the PRJNA266117 data set (Human skin bacterial metagenome and...
GCGCACGTCGACCGCACCCGGTTCGACCGCCAGCGTGACGACGACGACCGCCGCGAGCGCGACGAGATAGGCCGGCAGGATGCGTGCGGCGCGCTTGCGCCAGTAGTGCCTCGTCGGGGCCGCCCCCGCGCTCGCACCACGCGTCAGCAGGTAGGCCGATATGGCGAAGAAGACGGCGACGCCGACGTCACCGCGGGCGAGCAGACGCCCGACGCCGTCGATGCTCGAACCGCCGCTCCAGTAGGCGACGTGGGAGACGAGGACGAGCCCGGCAGCGACGCCTCGCAGCGGATCGATCCATGGAATGCGCTGCATGTGCCGTCCCTCACATCTACCATCGGGTAGCGTGCGTCCGGCACGCATCATCGAATGGAGGCTAGCCGCCCATGAACGACGAGGCGCGATCCACCCCCGAATCTTCTCCCGGGCCTTCGCCCGAGGGTCGGGCGTACGTCGACTACCGACGTCCGGTGCTGCGTGCGCGGGCGCCGCTGCGCGTCAGTTTCGCCGGGGGTGGCACGGACGTCGCGCCGTTCCCCGAACGCGAGGGCGGCTGCGTCCTGTCAGGCACCCTCAGCCAGTTCGCGTACTCGACGCTGCGTCCGCGCACAGACGGCCGCATCACAGTGCAGTCGCTCGACTTCGGTTACTCGATCGGTTTCGGCGTCGACGACCCGGTCGAGTACAACGGTGAGCTCGATCTGCCGAAGGCCGCGATAGCTCGCATCCGCGAGGTGCCGGGTGCGCTACCCGTCAGCGGGTTCGACCTGTTCCTCCACACCGCGGCGCCCCCCGGTTCGGGGCTGGGCAGTTCGAGCGCCGTCATGGTCTCCGTCATCGGCCTCGTCGCGCAGCACTGCGGCCTCGACCTCACGCAGTACGAGATCGCCGAACTCGCCTATCGCCTCGAACGCGAGGATCTCGGCATTCCCGGCGGTTCGCAGGATCAGTACGCCGCAGCGTTCGGCGGGTTCAACTTCATCGAGTTCACCGCCGACCAGGTCGTCGTCAACCCGCTGCGCGTGCGCAGCGCCACCGTCCACGAGCTCGAGCACAACATGTTGTTGGCGTTCACCGGACGGACGCGGGTGAGCGACCACATCATCGAGGATCAACGCAGCCGCTACGAGACGGGCAACGCCGAGGCCCTCGAGGGGTTGCGGGCGCAGAAGGAACTCGCCGAGCGGATGAAGATCGCGCTCGTGCGCGGCGAGGTCGACACGATCGGCCGGCTGCTCGGGGAGGCGTGGCGCGAGAAGCAGAAGATGTCGTCGCGCATCACGACGCCGCTCATCGACGAGGCGATGCGCCGCGCCCTCGACCACGGCGCGCTCGGCGGCAAGGTGACGGGTGCCGGCGGCGGCGGCCACATGGTGTTCATCTGCGAGTTCGAGCGCCGTCACATCGTCGCCCAGCAGCTCATCGACCTCGGCCTCACGGTGAGCGAGCCGATCTTCAGCCATGACGGCGTCACGACGTGGAGGGGGCAGAGCTGATGGAGCACCCCATCCACACCCTGGCCGACGGCGCGGCCTCGCCCGCGCTCACCTCACGTCTCGACGCCGGTATCGCCGCGTGGGTGCAGCTCGTCGACGCCGTGCGCGAGGCGGCGCTGCACGCGCAGGTCGTCGCCGCGGGGGAGGCGGTGACGAACACGCTCACCGGCGGACACAAGATCCTCGTCGCCGGCAACGGCGGCTCCGCGGCGATCGCGTCGCACGTCGCCGCAGAGTTCCTCGGCAAGTGCGTCCACGACCGTGCGCCGCTGCCGGCGATCAACCTCGCCGAGAGCTTGTCGTCGGTCACGGCCATCGGCAACGACTACGGCTACGAGCAGGTGTTCGTCCGCGGCGTGCGCGGCCTCGGGCGCGCGGGCGACGTCTACGTCGCGATGTCGACGAGCGGACGCAGCCCCAACATCGTCGCGTCCCTGGCCGCAGCGCGCGAGCTCGGGATCACGACGATCGCGATGACGGGCGCCGGGGGAGAGCACCTGCGCGACGACGTCGACCACCTCCTCGTCGTGCCGTCGCACGAGACGCCGCGCATCCAGGAGGTCCACTTGCTATGGGCGCACGCGTGGTGCGAGGCCGTCGACGATCTCAGCCAGCCCGGCGCGTGAGCCCCGATCCGAGCGGACGCACCCACACGCGCCTGCCGCGTCCCGGGGCCGGCGCCCCGTACGACGTCGTCCTGCTCGATCGTGACGGCACACTCAACGCCCTCGCCCCCGGGTATCGCACGCCCGACGACTTCGCGCTCCTGCCGGGGGCCGTCGACGCGGTGGCGCGCCTGAGTGCTGCGGGCTGCGCGATCGTCGTCGTCACCAACCAGCAGGGCCTCGCGACGGGACGGCTGACGTGGGCGCAGCTGAGCGCCGTCAACGCCCGGCTGATCGCCGAGGTCGAGGCCGCCGGCGGCCGCATCGACGACGTCCGCCTCTGCCCGCACGCGGCCGACACCTGCGTGTGCCGCAAGCCGGCGCCCGGCCTGCTGTGCGCGCTGTTCGACGAGAATCCGCACGTGTCGCGCGAGCGCAGCGTCATGGTCGGTGACGCCGAGACGGATGCCGCAGCCGCCACAGCCGCGGGGGTGGCGTTCATGCGATGCGAGCCGACGATCGGGCTCGCCGGCGTGGTCGATTCGCTCGTTGATGACGAAACGGGCACAATTCCATCTCGTTGGTGAAACCGGTCACATTGCCCCTGCTGCAGGTGTTACCGTCGCGTAAGTTCCAGTCCCTGCCTAGGAGGCTCTCCCGTGCGCAAAGCCGCAGTCATGATCGGATTCGGTGCGTTCTTCCTGACGTTGGCGCTCCTGATGCGGTTCTACGCGTACCCGAAGCTGGCCGTGATCCCGAGTGATCAGAATACCCAGCAGACGGTCACCGACGATCACGCCAGCTACTTCGACGCCGACACGGTCAAGCCGGGGTCGGGCAAGATCATCACGAAGGCGACCGTCGTCGCCAACAAGGAGATGACGAAGAAGGCCTCCAAGGAGCTCGGCCGCGACGTCATCGTCATCGACCAGTGGCAGACGACGGACAACGTCAACGACAAGGGCCAGACGGCGTCGCCGCCGATGGATGCCTCGACGCAGCAGTACGCCGTCGACAAGTCCTCGGGTGAGGCCGTCAAGTGGAGCGGCAACATGCTCGACGGCAAGCCCACCAACTACGAGGGCCAGACGATCAAGTTCCCGTTCCAGGTCGACAAGAACAAGACCTACCGATACTGGGACTCGACGCTCGGCAAGGCCTTCCCGATGAAGTACGCGGGTTCTGAGGACATCAAGGGTCTGAAGACGTACAAGTTCACGCAGACGATCCCGAAGACGAAGTTCACGACGATGGACGTCCCGGGTGAGGTCTTCGGTCTGCCCAAGGGTTCGAAGCTCGCCGACCGGTACTACACGAACGACCGCACGGTGTGGGTCGAGCCGGAGACGGGCGTCATGATGAAGCTGCAGGAGAAGCAGCACCAGACGCTCGAGGTGCCGAACGCGAAGCCCGTCGACGCGATGCTCACCACCTCGACGATGACCGACGAGACGATCAAGAAGAACGTCGACGACTACAAGACGAAGTCGAGCCAGCTCAAGATCCTGCGCCTGTGGGCTCCGCTGCTGCTCGGTCTGCTCGGTCTGTTCGCGCTGCTGCTCGGCCTGTTCGTCTCGCTGCGTGCCGGCCGTGAGCGTCGCGCCGCCCGCCATGAGCGCCGTGACGAGCGCGAGGTCGACGACGTGCCCCACGACGACGACTCCACGCTCGTGTTCGGTGACCACCCGCAGTCGCGTGGCGCGCACTCCGCCGATGAGCGGGGCCAGTACTGAGCATGCGGATCGTCATCACGGGAGGTGCGGGCTTCCTCGGCTCGCACCTGTCCGAGACGCTCGTCGCGCGCGGTCACGAGGTCGTCGCCGTCGACAACCTCGTGACCGGGCGCCGCGCGAACGTCACGCAGCTGGAGGCTTCAGGTCGTTTCGAGCTGATCGAGCACGACGTGACGGAGCCCTTCGACGTCGGCGGTGACGTCGACGGCATCCTCCACTTCGCGTCGGCGGCTTCACCGGTCGACTACCTCAAGCTGCCGATCGAGACGCTGCGCGTCGGTTCGCAGGGCACGCAGAACGCGCTCGAACTCGCGGCGCGCAAGGGCGCCCGGCTCGTGTTCGCCTCGACGTCCGAGGTGTACGGCGACCCTCAGGTGCACCCGCAGCCCGAGACGTATTGGGGTCATGTCAACCCGGTCGGCCCGCGCGGCGTCTACGACGAGGCCAAGCGATATGCGGAAGCGCTCGTGCTCGCTTACCGCAAGGCGCGCGGGGTCGATGCCGGCATCGTGCGCATCTTCAACACGTTCGGCCCGCGCATGCGGCCCAACGACGGTCGCGCCATCCCGAACTTCGTCCGCCAGGCCCTCGCCGGTGAGCCGGTCACGGTCAGTGGCGACGGTGATCAGACGCGGTCCATCTGCTACGTCGACGACCTCGTCGCGGCCATCCTCGCGATGCTGCTCGAGACGCACGACCCCGGCCCGGTCAACATCGGCAACCCGCACGAGATCTCGATGCGCGACCTCGCGCAGTGGATCATCGAGCTGGCGGGGTCATCCTCGACACTCGAGTTTATTGAGCGCCCCACGGACGATCCGACGGTCCGTCGCCCCGACACGACGAAGGCGCAGCGCCTGCTCGGCTGGTCACCGCAGGTGCCCGTGGAGACTGGGCTGCAGCGCACCATCGAGTGGTTTCGCACCGAGGCCGCGTCGGCTCCGGTCCTGACACCCGGTCAGACCGAGGAGATCCTCAACCGCTGACGCCGATCCCGGCCGCGGCCGACCCTGTTGGCGGTATTCGCGCGACGCACCCTTCAGGCAGGTCTGCGGCCGGCGAGGATGAGCGTGCCGGGCACGAGCCGTCCGCGCAGGGGGCTCCAGCCACCCCAGGTCGACTCGTTCGACTCCTTCCACGGCAGTTCGCGCAACTGCTCGAGTACGAGCCCGGCGTCGAGCAGTTCGCGCACGCGCTGCTCGAGAGTGCGGTGGTGCTCGGCGTAGACGACGTCGTCGCCCGCCGCCTCGGCGTAGGGCGTCGTGTCGAAGTACGAGTGCTGGATCGTCAGCCCGGCGGCGTCGGGCACGTCGGGCAGGCTCCAGCGGACGGGGTGCGTCGTCGAGAACGCGACAAGCCCGCCTGGGCGCGTGACGCGCGCCAGTTCCCGCATGAGGGCCGAGGTGTCGGCGATGAACGGAACGGCGCCGAAAGCCGAGAAGACGACGTCGAAGGAGGCGTCCGCGAACGGCAGTCGGCTCGCGTCGCACTGCACGAGCGGCAGTGACGTGCCGGTGCGGGCGTCGAGTTGCACGGCCGTGCGCAGCATCCCGCCGGACAGGTCCGTCGCGACGACGCGTGCACCCTGCCTGGCGCACCAGCGTCCGGCCTGCGCGGCGCCGGCACCGAACTCGAGGAGGTCGCGGCCCGCGAGCCCGCTCGGCTCGCCGAGGACGTGGAGATCGTCCTCGCGCCACCCCTCCGGCCCCCAGACGAACTCGGCGTCACCGAGGAAGGCGCCGTGCTCGTCGAGATAGTCGCGCGCCTCGGCGTCCCACCACGAGCGATTTCCGCGGGCGGACGAGGCTGCGTCGACGTCGAAGCGTCCGGCACGGTCGGGGGTCTGCATGAACCCACGCTACGATGCCCTTCCCATTTGGCCCTGATCGCCCCGCGTGCCTAGGATGAGGGGGCGTGTCGTACGTGCCCATGCTCCCCGTTGCTCGCAGACGGGGCCGGGCGCGCCCGAGACGTCGTTCGATTTGTCCGCAGAGGCGGTCCACCTGCGCGCGTTGTCGTGCCCGATGGTCTCGCCTCCCGAATTGCCCACCGAAAGTTACTTCTTACACATGACTTCCACCACCACGTCCCCGATCGCTGTCAACGACATCGGTTCGGAGGAGGAGCTGCTCGCCGCGATCGACGCGACGATCAAGCACTTCAACGACGGCGACATCGTCGAAGGTGTCATCGTCAAGGTCGACCGTGACGAGGTTCTCCTCGACATCGGTTACAAGACCGAGGGTGTCATCCCCTCGCGCGAGCTCTCGATCAAGCACGACGTCGACCCGGGCGAGGTCGTCAAGGTCGGCGACGACGTCGAGGCTCTCGTCCTCCAGAAGGAGGACAAGGAAGGCCGCCTGATCCTGTCCAAGAAGCGTGCGCAGTACGAGCGCGCCTGGGGCACGATCGAGCAGATCAAGGAAGACGACGGCGTCGTCACCGGTACGGTCATCGAGGTCGTCAAGGGTGGTCTCATCCTCGACATCGGCCTGCGCGGCTTCCTCCCTGCGTCGCTGGTGGAGATGCGTCGTGTCCGCGACCTGCAGCCGTACGTCGGCAAGGAGATCGAGGCCAAGATCATCGAGCTCGACAAGAACCGCAACAACGTGGTCCTGTCGCGTCGTGCGTGGCTCGAGCAGACGCAGTCCGAGGTTCGCACGACGTTCCTCAAGGAGCTGCAGAAGGGCCAGGTCCGCTCCGGCGTCGTGTCCTCGATCGTCAACTTCGGTGCGTTCGTGGACCTCGGTGGCGTCGACGGTCTCGTCCACGTCTCCGAGCTGTCCTGGAAGCACATCGACCACCCGTCCGAGGTCGTCGAGGTCGGTCAGGAAGTCACCGTCGAGGTGCTCGACGTCGACATGGACCGCGAGCGCGTCTCGCTGTCGCTCAAGGCGACGCAGGAAGACCCGTGGCAGCACTTCGCTCGCACGCACGCCATCGGCCAGGTCGTGCCGGGCAAGGTCACGAAGCTCGTCCCGTTCGGTGCGTTCGTGCGCGTCGAGGACGGTATCGAGGGTCTCGTCCACATCTCCGAGCTCGCCGAGCGTCACGTCGAGCTGCCCGAGCAGGTCGTCACCGTCGGTTCCGACATCTTCGTCAAGGTCATCGACATCGACCTCGAGCGTCGTCGCATCTCCCTGTCGCTGAAGCAGGCGAACGAGGACGGCGCTGCCGCCTCCGAGTTCGACCCGACGCTGTACGGCATGGCTGCGGAGTACGACGAGCAGGGCAACTACAAGTACCCCGAGGGCTTCGACCCGGAGACGAACGAGTGGCTCGAGGGCTTCGACGCGCAGCGTGAGAAGTGGGAGAAGCAGTACGCCGAGGCCCACTCGCGCTGGGAGGCCCACCAGGCCCAGATCGAGCAGGCCCGCAAGGACGACGCCGAAGCTGCGGCGTCCGGTGAGACCGCCCCGACGTCGTACTCGTCGTCGAACTCGGGCTCGAGCTCGCAGGGTTCGTCCTCCTCGTCGTCGAGCTCCAGCTCGAGCTCGGCTCCGGCCGAAGGCACCCTCGCCTCCGACGAGGCGCTGGCTGCTCTGCGCGAGAAGCTCACGGGCAACTGATCCACGCGATCAGCTGAGAGCCACGGCTCTCACCCGCTGAACGTCGGCCCCTCTCACTGCGGTGAGGGGGGCCGACGGCGTCGTCGGGGCACGGGTCGGTAGGCTGCGGGCGTGTCATCGACGAAGGTGCTCGTCCTCGGCGGAACGAGTGAAGCCCGCGCTCTCGCAGCACGCCTCGACGAGCTGGGGATCGCGTTCGTCAGTTCCTTGGCCGGGCGCGTGTCGCGGCCAAGGCTGCCGGTCGGCGACGTCAGGATCGGCGGGTTCGGCGGCGTCGCAGGGCTGACGGCGACGCTGCGCGACGACCGCTTCACGCACGTCGTCGACGCGACGCACCCGTTCGCGGTCACGATGCGTTCCCACGCGGTGGCTGCCTGCGCGGCCGCCGACGTCCCGCTCGTGCGTCTCGCGCGCCCCGGTTGGCGTGAGCACCCGGATGCGCCCACCTGGCACTGGGTCAGCACCTACGCCGGCGCGCGGGCGCTCGTCGACGCGCAAGGGTGGCGTCGGCCGTTCGTGACCACAGGGCGTCAGACACTCGAGCACTACCGCGGTTGGGACGACAAGGCCGCGCTCGTGCGCATCGTCGAACCGCTGGACGTCCCCGCGCCGCCCGCGTGGACGGTGTTGCACACCCGCGGGCCGTTCGACGTCGACGCCGAGATCGCGACGATGCGGGAGCACGCCGTCGACGTCCTCCTGACGAAGGACTCCGGCGGCAGCTACACCGCCGCGAAGCTCACCGCAGCACGCGAACTCGGCGTCCCCGTCGTCGTCGTCGCACGGCCCGCGGCACCGGCCGGGCTGCGTGAGGTGAGCACGCTCGACGAGGTCGTGACGTTCCTGCGGAGCTGACGAGCGGGGCTGTTCCTGCGTTCTAATACGCGCGCGGTTCGGCTGTGCCGCACACGCGAACCGGTCAGTTCATCGTGCGACGCCGCGCGAGGAGACGCGCGCCGAGCGCGAGGACGAGGACCGTGCGTCCGACGCGTCGGGTGAGCCGTACCGCACGCGGGATGTCGGTGACGTCGACCGCGCGTCCGTCGCCGAGTTCACCGCGATGCTCGGTGCGACCGGCGTACACGTTCGTCCCGCCGAGGCGCACCCCGAGTGCGCCCGCGGCGGCGGCCTCGACGGGCCCGGCGTTGGGGCTCGGATGCGCGGGGGCGTCACGGCGGACGTCGCGCACGACGTCGCGCACGCGCGACGGCTCGCCCGCCACGACACAGCTGATCGCCGTCGCGAGCACGCTCACACGGGCCGGAACGGCGTTGAGGACGTCGTCGAATCGTGCCGCGGCCCAACCGAACTGCTCGAGCCGCTCGGTCCGGTGCCCGATCATCGCGTCAAGCGTGTTGGCGCAGCGGTGCAGCACGACACCAGGCGCCCCGAACCCCGCGCCCCAGACGAGGGTTGCCGCGACGGCATCCGACTGGTTCTCGGCAAGCGACTCGACGACGGCCCGGGCCATCTCGTCGGGGCCTGCCTGCGACGTGTCGCGTCCGACGAGCGAGCGAATGCGGTGACGAGCGCCGTCGAGGTCGTCGGCAGCGAGCAGGTCGTGCACCGCCATCGCCTCGCGCTCCAGCGAACGTCCGCCGAGGGCCGCCCACGTCACCAGCGCCGTGATGAGGGTGCGCGTCAGCGGCCGGCGTCGATCGAGAACGAGCGCACCGGCGACCGGCGGAGCGAGCGTCACGACGAGGTACGCGATGCCCCGCGAGCGTCGCGGCGCCCACAGCCGGTGCTCGCAGGCCGCCGCCCAGCCACCGAACCAGGCGACGGGGTGATGCCGGGCAGGGTCACCCCAGCGCCGGTCGGCGAGATACCCGAGCGCCACACCGGCCGCGATCGGATCCCAGCAGGCGCTCGCGCGCGCTGACCGCCTCAGAAGCACTGTCCGCGTCAAGAACCTTGGTGCGGCGGTGGTCGTCGCGCAGCGCGAGACCGCACCGTCGAGGTGCGCGAGTCGCAGGAGAAGAGGATGGCTCACGATGCCCCCGATGGGTTCTTCGGCTCACCCTTGATCACGAGGAGGCAACCCGCCACGACGAGGACGACGTCGTCGCACGCACGCGCGAGGCGCTGGTTGAGGCGGCCCAGCTCGTCGGTGAAGAGGCGCCCCGATTGGTAGGGAGAGACGAGACCGAAGCCCACCTCGTTCGTCACGATGACGAGGTCGTGTTCGAACGCCGTGATCGCCTCGACGAAGGCATCGGCCCGGGCGGCGTACCGCTGGTGCCACGTCGGCATCGACGGGGGCGGGGGCGTCGATTGCTCCTCGTCGCCTCGGCGAGGGCCTTCGCCGGTGTCAGAAACCCAGGCGCCGGACTCCTCGAGGGCGGAGGTCAGCCACGAGCCGACGTCGTCGAGCAGGCACGGACCGTGGATCTCGCTGAGCGCGCGGGGAACATCGACCGACTCGAGGCTCGACCAGTGTGACGGCCGCCGCTGCTGATGGGCTGCGACGCGGGCACGCCACTCGTCGTCGTCGGGACGTGTCGGCCCCGTGGCCAGGTACGTCGCGGGCGCCTCCCACAGCAGGCGTTCGGCGTACGTCGACTTGCCCGAGCGCACGCCGCCGGTGATGAGGACGCGGCGCGGGGCGCTCATCGCCAGACTCCGAGGGTGAGGACGATGAGCATGACGGTGAGGGCCACCTCGATGCCGGCTCCCATGACGTCACCCGTCAGGCCGCCGAAGGTGCGCGTCGCGCGACGAGCGAGCCATTCCAGCGCGATGCCGGCGGCCACCGAGGCGACCAGGGGAGCGGCGAGAAGCGTTGCGCCGGTGGAGAACCCATCGTCACCTGAGGCATCAGCCAGGGCAGATCCGCCGACGAGCACCAACCATCCCACGACGCTTACGGCGACGAGCTCCGGGGTCCGGACGGCCGACAGCACGACGGCGCCCATCCCGTCAGGCCGTGCAGCGTTCCACCGTCGGTGGGCGAGGGTCGTGCAAGCCACCCGCGAGACGATGACGGCGGCGCCGGCCAGCCACGGCGCGTCGAGGAGCGCCGCGAAGCACGCCGTCTGCACGCCGGCCGTCACGACGACGGCGATGACACCCATCGGGCCGACGTCGCCACGCTTCATCACCTCGAGGGCGCGCTCCCGGTTCCACCCCGCGCCGAATCCGTCGACGGTGTCGGCCAATCCGTCGACGTGCATGGCGCGCGTGCCGGCCGCGAGGGCAGCGACCGCGCCGAAACCGGCCACGAGCGGAGGCGCGTCGACCCAGTGCCCGACGAGCAGGACGAGCGACGTCACCACAGCGAGCGGGACGGCGGCCAGGGGCGCGAGGGTCATCGCCCAGCGCGCCACCGGCGTGGTGATCGGCGGGATCGCGCCGACGGGAATGACGCTCAACGTCCCCGTCGCGAGGCGCAGCCCCTCCCATGCCGGTCGGGTGACAACAGCATCGCTCATCACACCGCTCCGGTGTCGTCGGACGACGCATGGAGCCGGGTGCCGTCGAGAGCTGCGACGACGTCGCCGATCACGGTGATGGCAGGTGCGCCGAGGCCGGCGTCGGCGACGGCGTCCGGCAACGTCGCAAGGGTCGCCACGACGCGTCGCTCGCTCGGCATGGCGCCGTCGGCGATCGTTGCGGCGGGCGTCGAGGCGGGCAGGCCACCGTCGACGAGTGCCGATGCGATGGCGCGCAGGTGCGCGACGCCCATGAGAACGACCAGGGTGGTGCGGGTGCGGGCCAGTGCCGCCCAGTCGAGATCCGAGCGCGGGTCGCCAGGCGCGACGTGCCCCGAGACGACCGTGAACCCCTGCGATGATGTCCGGTGCGTCACGGGGATGCCGGCGAGCGCCGGCACGGCGATCGCCGACGTCACCCCCGGCACGACGTCGACGCTGAGACCGGCTGCTCGACAGGCGATCACCTCCTCGCCGCCGCGACCGAAGACGAAGTTGTCGCCGCCCTTGAACCGCACGACGTCACGCCCGGAGAGCGCGTGCTCGACGAGCAATCGGTTGATCTCCTCCTGCGGCGTGAACGCGCCGCGCGGAATCTTGCCGACGTGGATGATCGTCGCGTCGGCTCGGGCGTGTGCGAGGGCGTCGAGGGGAGCGAGGCGATCGCAGACGATGACGTCGGCGCGCTCGATCGCGCCCAACCCGGCGACGGTGAGCAGGCCCGGATCACCCGGGCCGCCGCCGACGAGCGTCACCCGCCCAGGACGCTTGGCCTCACCGGCAGGTCCGTGGGGAGCCTCCTCGCCCGGCTGGTTGGCGGTGAGGCGACGCACTTCGTCATAGCGCAGCGGATCGGCGTCCGTGACGAGTCGACACAGCCCGCGTGAGGCAAGGTCGTCGAGGTGGGGTGCATGAGGGTCGGGAGCCTGGAGGTGGGGAGAGCTGCGGTGAGCAGCGCCCGCGCCCGTATTCTCGCCCACATCCAGAAGGACATCGACCTGCGTCTCCGCGCGGGCGAGTTCGGCGATGATCCCGGGCAGGCTGGGGCCGAGCACCCCCGGCCCGTGGAGCAACACGCGCGTCACGATGCGGCCTCCCCGCTCTGGCGGAACGCGTCGAACGCGGTGAGGAGGGCATCCGTCGTCAGCGGGTCTCGGACGGCGAGGCGCACCCACGAGCCGTCGAGGCCGGGAAAGGTGTCGGCGCGGCGCGTCGCGAACCCGGCGTCCCGCCACGCGGCGTGCGCGCCCGCTCCGACGCGCGCGAGTACGAACGGGGCGGCCGACGCCAGCACCGGCAGGCCGCGCGAACGCAGGCCGCGGTCGAGATGCTCGCGCCACTGGCTCGTCTCCTCGGTCCACTCGGCGACCTGACGCGCGGCGGGGGCCGTCATCGCGTACCGCGTCGCCTCGAGAGCGAGTGAGTTCACCGACCAATGCGGCTGCTGCGCGCGCAGCGTCGCGATGAGGGCCGCATCGCCGACGACATGGCCGGCGCGCACCCCGGCGATCGACCACGTCTTCGTCAGCGATCGCACGACGAGCACCCCGGTCATGTCGCCACCGATGAGGCTCTCGCTCTCACCGGGCACGAGATCCATGAACGCCTCGTCGACGACGAGCACGCATCCGGAACCGCGCAGCTTCTCGAGCTGCGCGCGCGGGTGGAGCACGCCCGTCGGGTTCGTCGGGTTGCCGAGGACGACGAGATCGGCGCCGTCGAGCGCCGCGACGTCAGCGTCGCCGAGGTGCGCACCGGAGCGGACATCGAGCACGTGCGCCCGGGCCGGGCACCCGGCGCGGCGTAGCGCGGCGTCGGGCTCGCTGAACTGCGGGTGGACGACGACGGGTGCGCGCGGCGCCAGCGCCCGCGCGATGAGCGTGAACGCCTCGGCTGCTCCGTTCGTGAGGAGCACCTGCTCACGCGCCAGCCGATGGTGCGCGGCGACCGCGTCGGTGGCGGTGCGTGCATCGGGGTAGTGGGCGGCCTCGTCGAGCACGCCGCGCAGGGCGTGCCGCAGGTTCGCCGGGGGCGTGCTCGCGCGGACGTTGACGGCGAAGTCGACGAGCCCGTCACCGACCTCGGCGTCACCGTGATGCTCGTCGCCGGGCGTCGCACCGCCCGGCAGCGCCGCGTCCACTCGTGCGTCGACACGCGGGCGGGGCAGGCTCGGCACCGGTGTCGAGACGAGGCCCAGGGACGCGGCGCGATGCGTGGCGGCGGCGAAACGGTCGGCCAACTCGGGGTACCCCGCCCAGTGCGTGTGTAGGTACGAGGCGTGGACGGTGGGCTCGCTGCCGGCGCGGTGGGCGGCGGAGAAGCCGTCGGCACCCGCGTCGAGCAGCCAGGCCGCGTGGCCCCCACCTTCGCCGTCACCGGCGGCCGGCGTCGTCAGCGTGCGGTGGAACTCGTGGCCGCGCACCCGCGTGCCCGCGTCGGCGAGAAGCGTGTCGACGGGTGCTTCGGCCTCGCGGTAGCCCAGCGTCAGCCGTGGTGACATCGCCGCCGTCGCGGGCAGTACCCCGGAGAAGCGGTGACCGTCGACGGCCTCGAGGAGATAGAGCATCCCGGCGCACTCGGCCACGGTCGGCAGCCCCGACGTCACGGCGTCGCGCAGCTGGGCCAGCAGGCTCGTGTTGGCCGCCAACGAGCGCGCGTGCACTTCGGGGAAGCCGCCGCCGAGGTAGAGCGCGCGGGTGCCGGCGGGCAGTGCGCGATCACGGACGGGGTCGAACACGACGGGTTCGAGACCTCGCGCGCGCATCATCTCGAGCGTCTCGGCGTAACGGAACGTGAAGGCACGACCCCCAGCGACGGCGACGACGGGGGCGTTCCTCCCGGCCGTCGTCGGCGCCGCAGACATGGGTGCGGGCGACCACGGTTCGTCGGCGAGATCGGGTGCGCCCGAGGCGATCTCGAGCAGCGCATCGAGGTTGATGTGAGCGGCGGTGCGTTCGGCCAGTCGGTCGAGTGTCGCGCGTGCGGCGTCCCGTTCGTCGGCCGGGACGAGGCCGAGATGCCGTGACGGGACGCTGACGCCCGCGTCACGCGGCAGTACACCCAGCACCGGCACGCCGATGCGTTCGCACGCGCGCCGCACCTCGCCTGCGTGACGTTCGGAGCCGGCCTTGTTGAGCACGACGCCCGCGACGTCGAGCTGCGGGTCGAACGTGCGCAACCCGTGGATGCTCGCGGCGACCGAACGCGACGAGGAGCTGATGTCGACGACGAGGACGACGGGGGAGTGCGTCAGCGTCGCGACGTGCGCGCTCGAGGCGAACCCCTCCGTGCCGAGGCGCCCGTCGAACAGCCCCATGACGCCCTCCATGACTGCGACGTCGGCGGGCGCCGGCGTCATCGCGCCGTGCACGAGCATCGGTGCGACGCGTTCGGGGCCGACGAGCCACGGGTCGAGGTTGCGCCCGACGCGTCCTGTCGCGAGCGCGTGGTAGCCGGGGTCGATGAAGTCGGGGCCGACCTTCGCGGGCGCCACCTGCAGGCCGCGCGCGGCGAGGGCGGCCATGACGCCGACGCTCACCGTCGTCTTGCCCTGCCCGGACGCCGGCGCGGCGAGCACGACGCGCGGCAGTCGCGTCACCATTCGATACCTCGCTGGCCCTTCTGGCCGGTGTCGAAGGGGTGTTTGACCTTCGTCATCTCGGTGGCGATGTCGGCCACCTCGAGCAGCGCCGGGTGCGGGTCGCGCCCGGTGATGTTGACGTGCTGATTGCCGGGTCGCTCCGCCAGGGTGCGCGCGACCTCCTCGCCGTCGATCCAGCCCCACTTGATCGGGTAGGTGAACTCGTCGAGCACGTACATCTGGTGCGTCTCCGCCGCGAGGCGACGCTGGATCTCGCGCCAGCCCTCGAGCGCGTCCGCGGCGTGGTCGGCCTCGGTGCCGCCCTTGCGCGACCACGACCAGCCCGAACCCATCTTGTGCCACTCGACGGGCCCGCCCCGGCCGGTGCGCTCATGCACCTCGCCGAGCGCCATGAGCGCCTCCTGCTCGCCGATCTTCCACTTCGCGGACTTGACGAATTGGAACACGCCGATCGACCACCCCTGGTTCCAGCCGCGCAGTGCCAGCCCGAACGCCGCTGTCGACTTGCCCTTGCCCGCGCCGTAGTGGATGGCGACGACGGGTCGGTTGCGGCGCTGACGCGTCGTCAGGCCGTCGTCCGGGGTGACGGTCGTTTCTCCCTGGGGCATCAGGCGGCCTTTCCGTGCGGCGCGCGAGCGGCGGCGACGGCGTCGACGAGGCCCGAGGCGGAGACGTTCTCGAGGGGCACGTGCGTCGCGCCCATGCGGTGGGCGAGGTCGGCGGCTAGGCGCATGCGGAAGCGTCCGCTCTCGCAGTCGACGACGACGGTGTCGACGCCGAGGCCCGGCCACGCCGACGCGGTGCGCTGGGCGCGCGCGAGGGCATCGGGCCCGCTCGTGGCACGCCCGTCGGTGACGACGACGACGAGCGCGCGCCGGCGCGGGTCGCGGCGGCGTTCACGTTCGAGGGTGCTCGCGGCCAGCGTGAGCCCTTCCGCGAGGGGCGTGCGTCCGCCGTGCGGTAGCTGTGTCAGTGCCGCGGCCGCCCGATCGACGGACGACGTCGGGGCGAGCAGGACGTGCGCGTCGGCGCCGTTGAACGCGACCAGCCCGACCTTGTCGCGACGCTCGTACGCATCGAGCAGCAGCGACAGTACAGCCGTCTTCACCTCGTCCATGCGTTTGCGCGCTGCCATCGAACCGGAGGCGTCGACGCAGAACAGCACGAGATTCGACTCGCGCCCCCGCAGCCGGGCGTGGCGGACGTCGTGCGCCGCGATGTCGAGGCGGCCCCGCGTCCCCGCGGTGCGACGCGACGCTGCGCTCGTGATGGTGGCCGTGACGTGGACGCGGCCGGTCGTCGTCGGGGAGACACCGATGACGCGTCCGCGCGTCGTCTCGGCCGCGCTGCGCCGACCGGCCTCACCGCGACCGACACCGCGCACCTCGAAACGGCGCGGACGGTACGGCGTGCCCGCCGAGGCCGTGCCGACGGCGGCGGCTGCGCCGGTTCGCTGCTCGGAGGATGGCTGCTCCTGGGAGGACTCCTCCGCATCGGACGGCGAATCGTGCTGCGGATCAACCGAATCCGACGAGGAGTCAGTCGCCGGATCGCTCGATGCCGGTGGCTGCTGCGAGCCAGCCGGGGGAGGCCCGGCGTCATCGTTGCCCGGCGCGTCGTCGTCGTTGTCAGGCGCGTCGTCACCGTCACCCGGTTGGCCGTTCGGGTCGTCGTCCGAACCACCCGACGGGGGCTGCGGATCGTCGGGGCATTCGGGGTCGGTCGGCGGTTCGGGTTCTTCGTCGAGCAGCCGGTCGAGCAGCTCCTCGTCGAGGCCGGGCGGGTCGAACGGCCCGCGTCGGCGACGGTGCGACAGCGCGAACCGGGCGGCGACGCGGATGTCCTCACGCGTCACTCGGTCGCGCTCGCACCACGCGGCGTGGGCGCGCGCCGCGCGGGCGATGACGATGTCGGCGCGCATGCCGTCGACGTCGAATCCGGCACACACACGGGCGATGGTGCGTAGCGCCCACGCGCTCAGGTCGACGCCGTCGAGGGCCTCCTGCGCCCGGACGATGCGTGCCCCGAGCTCGGCCTCGGCTGCCGCGTAGCGGGCAGAGAACGCGTCCGGGTCGGCATCGAAGGCGAGACGTCGACGCACGACCTCGGCCCGCTCGTCGGGGTCGCGGGAGGCATTGACATCGACCGACAGCCCGAAGCGGTCGAGCAGCTGCGGGCGCAGCTCGCCTTCCTCGGGGTTCATCGTCCCGACGAGCACGAAGCGGGCCGGGTGCGTCACCGACATGCCGTCACGTTCAACGGTGTTGCGACCCATCGCCGAGGCGTCGAGCAGCAGGTCGACGAGGTGGTCGGCGAGCAGATTGACCTCGTCGACGTACAGCAGCCCGCGGTGCGCCTGCGCGAGCAGACCGGGGTGGAACTCGGTGCGGCCGGCGCCGAGGGCCTGCGCGAGGTCCATCGAGCCGGTGACGCGGTCGTCGCTCGCACCGACAGGAAGTTCGACGAGGCGCGTCGGGCGTCGCTCAGCGGTGACGGCCGCGTCAGCGCCGATCGGGTGCGGGCCGTCCGGGCAGTCCGGCGCGGGGTCGGCGGGGTCGCACGAGAAGCGGCACCCGGCGACGACGTCCACCCGCGGCAGGACGCCGACGAGACCACGCACGATCGTGGACTTCGCGGTGCCCTTCTCACCCCGAACGAGAACGCCGCCGATGGCGGGGGAGATGGCCGTCAGGACGAGGGCGGTGGACAGGTCGTCGGCGCCGACGACAGCGGTGAAGGGAAAACGGGGCATCAGTTCGCCTCCTGGCAAGTGACCACGCTTGCCGCTCGGGGGCACCGACGCCGGACGACGCCAGTGGTCGCGGCGACGTCCTGGCTTACCCCGTCGGGGATCACAGTGGCGGGACCGCTGCCGGATTCGCACCGGCATTCCTCGCGCGCGACGGCCCCATCATGACAGACGCCGACGCCGCCCGAGGCCCCGGCGGGGCATAGGGTGTCGCCCATGATCGAGGTCGTCGGCATCGAGGACGGTGGGTGGGCGCTGCTGCCCGCCCACCTTCGGCAACTCGTCACGGACGCTGACGTCGTCGTCGGCGGGCGACGGCACCTGGAGCTGCTGCCGCAGGTGGAGGGCCAGGAGCGCCGCACGTGGCCGCGCCCGTTGCGCGACGGGCTGCGCGAGCTCCTGTTCCATGCCGATGACCATGCCCATGGGCGCGCCACGTCGTCCGACGCCCACGAGACGGACGATGCCGCGTTCGGGCGCGTGGTCGTGCTCGCCTCCGGCGATCCGCTGCGCTCGGGTGTCGCGACGACGCTCATCGACGAGTTCGGTGCGGGCGCCGTTCGCGTCCATCCCGCACTGTCGAGCGAGACCCTCGCGCGCGCCCGGATGGGGTGGGCGGCCGAGAGCGTCGACGTCGTGACGACGGTGGGCCGCAGCATCGAGCGAGTGCGCCCGTTCGTCACGCCCAGAGCGCGACTCGTCGTGCTGTGCTCCGACGCGCGCGGCCCGGGCGAGCTCGCCGCGCTGCTCGTGCAGTCGGGAGCACCGGAGGCGAGGCTGACGGCCTGGTGGCACCTCGGCGGGCCCGGGGAAGGGTCGCTACAGGCCACCGCCCAGGGGTGGCCCGACGGGGAACGCGACCTCGCCGAGCCGATTCCCGACCTCGTCCTCGTCTGCGTCGAGGTGCCCGACGAACTGGGCGCGGCCGACGTCGTCGGGACGGTTCCGGGCCGCGCCGAGACGTGGTTCGGCAATGACGGGCTCATCACGAAACGCGACGTGCGGGCTGCAGCACTCGCGCGATTGCGCCCCACGCGCGGCGCGCTGCTCTGGGATCTCGGCGCCGGCTCGGGGGCCGTCGGCATCGAATGGGCGCTCGCCGCGCCCGATGCTCGCACCGTCGCCGTCGAACGCGATGCCGTACGCGCCGAACGCGCCCGCGAGAACGCCCGCGCCCTCGGAGTCCATCATCGCGTCGACGTCGTCGAGGCGAGCGTCCACGATGTAGCCGTCCACGGCGCGCAGCACCCCGATGGCACCGCCTGCGGCCCCTGCCGTGACGGCGCCGCTCGCGCCACGAGCGACGCCCGTCACAGCGCTCCCGATGCGGTCTTCTTCGGTGGCGGGCTGAGCGCTGAGGCTGTGGACGCTGCCCTCGCGGCTCTACGCCCCGGTGGCCGCCTCGTCGCTCACGCCGTCACGCTCGAGAGCGAGAGCATCCTCCTCGACGCCTGGCGCACGCATGGCGGCGACCTCACGCGCCTGGCCGTCGAACACCTCGAACCCCTCGGCCGACTGCACGGCTGGCGCCCCGCGCGCGCCGTCGTCCAGTGGAGCTACGCGAAGGATCTGACATGACCGTTCACTTCATCGGTGCCGGCCCCGGCGCCGCCGACCTGCTGACGCTGCGCGCGGTGCGCCTGATCGAGAGTTCGCAGGTGTGCTTGTACGCCGGCACCTACCTCGACGACGCCGTCCTCGCCCATTGCCCGCCGGGCGCGCGCCGCGTCGACACACAGCACCTCACCCTCGACGAGATCATCGACGAGATCGTCGCCGCGGATGCGCTGGGGCACGACGTCGCGCGTCTGTGCTCGGGCGACCCTTCCGTCTACAGCGCCGTGGCCGAGCAGGGCCGTCGCCTCGACGCAGCCGGTATCGCCTGGGACGTCTGCCCGGGCGTGCCGGCCTACGCGGCCACAGCCGCGCGTGTCGGACGCGAGCTGACGGTGCCCGAGGTGACGCAGTCGATCGTCCTGACGCGTGCACAGCGCGATTCGACGCCGATGCCGGCGGGTGAGGAGCTCGCGAACTTCGCGCGGACGGGGGCGACACTCGTGCTCCACCTCGCGATCCGTCACACGCGGCGGCTCGCACACGAGCTGGCCGAGCACTACGGCACCGACTGTCCCGTCGTCGTGGGCTCGCAGGTCAGTAGCCCCGACGAACTCATCCTGCGCGGCACGCTCGCCGACATCGCCGATCAGGTCGAGGACGCGGGGCTGCGGCAGGCCGCCGTCATCCTCGTCGGGCCTGCGCTCGCGGCCCACGGCTTCGCCGAGTCGCACCTCTACAGCTGCAGCCGCGAACGAACGTGACGCACGAGAGCCACCGCGTCATCGGCGGTGGCTCTCGGGTGGCCTGCTCGGTCGGTGTCCTGACCGGCGTCGCTCAAAACCGGTGTGTCGGGTTCTGCCCGTCGACGTCGTTCGTGCCGTTCGCGCCGGGGTAGGGGCCCTGTTGCGCCTGGTAGGGGCCGTTCTGGGTCTGACGACGCTGCTGTTGCGCGAAGGCTTGCTCGCGCTGCTTGCGACCGCGACGCACCATGAAGAACAGGACGAGCGCGGCGACGACGAGCAGCGGCAACCCGATGAACATGAACACGAGCCCGCCGAAGAATCGCCCGACCCCGCTGCTGCGACGCTTCTTGCGGGACGGCGTGCGCCGCCGCTCGGGCTGCTGCCCGATGGACTGATGGTTCGTCGACGCGTCGACGAACGCGACGTTCTGGGCACCGTGCGCCGCAACGCCTGCCGTCCCGACGCCCCCGGTCACAGCTGCGGCTCGTGCTGACGACGCAGACGAGACGCTGGTCGACGCGGCAGTCACCGACGTGGGTTCAGCAGCGGACGCCGGGCCCGCGCCTTCGACGAGCAAGCAAACGGCAGCCGCGCCGGCGACAAGAATTCGACGCATCGTTCTCCCCCTTGAACGGTGATGTTCCGGTATCACGTGCATCTAACCGGGGTTCGTGACGGCCCGCAACCGAACCCGCACCCCGCGTCGGCCTGATATCTGTCTCAGGCAGACTCGCGTGGCTCAGGCGGGCTCGTCCAGCGGGAACTGATCGAGCAGCGCGTCGATCTCGGCGGGGTCGTGTCGGCCCGGCTGCTCCGGAGCCCCGGCTTCGGCGGAGGCCTCGACGAGCGCCTCCCCGAGGTGATGGGCCTCGGCGGGCGAGAGGTTGGTGTCGCGGATGAGGTCGTGGACGTCGCCGCGGGCGACGAGATGCACCTGGGCCCCATCCACCTCGACACCGAGCGTCGAGCCGTCGGGGTAGGTGACCGACGGCGACTCGGAGGAGCCGGTGTGGGGGGTGAAGTCGCTCATACCCCTGACGCTACGTGCCCGCGGGGCTCCTGTGTCCATCGCGACCCGACGGTTTTTCGACCGCCCGACGTGATCACCTCGATGGGACGAATCGCGCCGTCCACACGCGCCCGTCCGCCGTGGTGCGGGTGCCCTGGGAGCCGACGATGACGAGGCAACCCATGTCGATCGTCTCGGGGTCGAGCGCGGCCACGCTCGTCACCTCGAGGGCCTCCTGCTCGCGGCCGACATGACGTGCGACGACGACGGGTCGATCGCCTGGTAGTTCCTCACGCAGCACGGAGAGCGCTTGGTCGAACTGATGGGGGCGGCTCGCCGAGCGGGGGTTGTAGAACGCCATCGCGAGGTCGGCGCGGGCACAGGAGCGCAGGCGTGCGTCGATGACGTCCCACGGCTTGAGGCGGTCGGACAGGGAGATGAGCGCGTGGTCACCTCCGAGCACGGCGCCGGCCAGGGCGGCGGCGGCGTGCGCCGCCGTCACGCCGGGAACGACATGCACGGGCATCCCCGCGAGCGCGGCGTTCTCGGGTCGCTCGCGCGCCTCGAAGACGGCCGACGCCATCCCGAACACCCCGGCGTCGCCCCCGGAGACGACGGCGACATCGTGCCCGTCATGCGCCAGTTCGAGGGCCTGGGTGCCGCGATCGACCTCGACCGTGTTGCCGCTCGGGAGCCGGACGAGGCCATCGCGTGTGGGGACCCGGGCCACGTAAGGCGCATAGCCGATGACGTACGAGACGCGCCCCAGGACGTCAGCCGCCTCGGGCGTCAGCCAGGCGTCGGGGCCGGGCCCGAGCCCGACGACGAACACGGTTCCGGGCTCGCCCGACCTCTCGGACGTCGCTGCGGCGGGCAGCACGCCGGGGACTCGCTGCATCGCGGTCCGGCTCGAACTGCTCGCGCTTCCCGACGCGCGGCCGGCGGCGTCGGCGCGTCGATCGAGCCCGGGCACGACGACGAGCGACATGTACGGCACGTGCGACGGGTCGACCTGTGTGACAGGGAGGAGGCGTTCACCGTCACGGCTCGCCCGCTCGACGTACCAGGCGCGCTCGAGCAGGCCCGCCTGGGCGAGTGCTTCGCGCACGTTCGCGAAGGTGCGGCCCAGCTTCATGATGACGGCGGCGTCGGTGTCGGCGAGGCGGCGCGCCATCTCGGTGACGGGGAGGGTGCCGGGCAGCACGGTGAGCACGTCCTCGTGCCGGCACAACCCTGTCGACAGGCCTGCGGACGCCGCGGAGACCGACGTCACCCCGGGCACGACATGGGCGTCGAAACGCTCGGCGAGCAGGTCGTGGACGTACATCGACGAACCGAAGAACAACGGGTCGCCCTCGGCGAGCAGGACGACGCTGCGTCCGGCCTCGAGGTGGGCGCCGAGGCGCTCGGCGCACTCGAGGTAGAACGCCGCCATCGCACCGTGGTAGCCGCCGGGATGGTCGATCTCACCAGTCGTCACGGGGTAGACGAGCTCTTCCTCGACGACGCCGTCCGGGATGAGATCGGCCGCGATGGCGCGTGCGGTGCTCGGACGATGACCGGCGCGGTGGTAGGCGACGACGTCAGCGGTCTCGATGAGCCGAGCGGCCTTGCGGGTGATGAGCTCGGGGTCACCGGGGCCGACGCCGACGCACCACAGGCTGCCCGTCATCACAGGATCTCCTGCTCGGTCGCGAGGGCGTTGACGGCGGCCGCAGCCATGGCTGAGCCTCCCCGGCGCCCATGGACGGTCAGCCAGGGGATCTGTGATCCGTCGTCGAGACGATGCTCGGCGAGAGCGACCTTGGACTCGGCGGAGCCGACGAAACCGACGGGCATCCCGACGATCGCAGCCGGGCGCGGGGCGCCGTCGCGCAGCATCTCGAGCAGGTGGAACAGGGCCGTCGGGGCGTTGCCGATGGCGACGACGGCGCCGTCGAGGTGCGGTGCCCACAACGACGCGGCGGCGGCCGAGCGAGTCGTCGACCAGGCCTGTGCGAGCGCCGGCACCTGCGGTTCGCGCAGCGTACAGATGACGTCGTTGTCGGCGGGCAGTCGGCTGCGCGTCACGCCCGCGGCGAGCATGTGCGAGTCGGTGATGACGGGCGCGCCGGCGCGCAACGCGGCGAGAGCGGCCTCGCCGACGTCCGTGCTGCCGGCGATCTCGTCGATGACGCCGACGTCGCCTGCGGCATGCGCGACCCGCACCGCAGCACGGTGGACGCCCTCGGGCAGGTGGTCGAGCGTCACCTCACGACGGATCGTCGCGAACGACTCGCGATAGATGGCACGCCCGTCACGCTCGTAGTCGTAGCGGCGGGTCGGGGGAGCGATGTCGGTCATGAGCGGCCGTTCGGGTCGAGGATGTCGGTCAGGTTGTGAGGGGCGACGACGAGATGATGCTCGCCGGCGGGGCGGCCGCACGCACGCTCGCACCCGACGACGTGGACGCGGGGTGCGGCGGAAACGGTGGCACGTCGATCATCGGCGCTGGCATGCTCGGGCGTGCTCGCAGCGATGACGCTGCCGATGCGGCTGTCATCGAGCGCCGTGTCACACCAGTTGCCGTCGTCGAAGATCCTCGCCGCGGCCCGCGTGAGGTCGAGCGTCGAGACGTCGGTGCGACGGCAGTACGGTGCGCCGACGCAGGCGCTGAATCGCGCTCGGGCCGAACCGGGTTCGGTGACGAATCCGGCGCCGCGCAGATGCCTGGTCGCGCTGGGCAGGTCGGCGCCGTCGCGCAGCGTACGCACGACGATGCTGCGCTCGGGGGTGACGACGACGTCCTGCGTCACCTCGTCCAGGGCGCGAGCGGCCGGCGCGTCGAGCAGGCCGAGCGGGAGATGAACCTCAAGGCGGCTCTTGGACGTGGCCGCCGCGGTGCCGGTCGCGGGCCGGGCCTCGGCGCGGGGCATATCGGCGGCGCTCACCTCGGCGGCGCGCACCCGCTCGTCGAGTCGGGCGAAGAACGGATGATCGTCGGGCAGGTCGGTGACGTTCCAGAACCGCCCGTCATCATGCTGCGTCGTCGCGACGAAGTCCTCCGCGACAGCGACCAGCGTCGCCGCGGCCTGGTGCGCAGCACATGCGAACGACCGGCCACCGACGCGCACTTCGCCGGCACGCATCTGATCGACGCGCATCTCACCCGTCCACGAGCTGTCGTCGTCCGCGCCGAGAGCGAACGCGACATCGGCCGGCACCGCGGGCAGCGTCTCGTCCCCGGCGGCCAGCGCGAAGATCCATCGCCCCGACAGTGACGCCAACGACGGCGTGTCGACGATCGCCGAATCCAGTTGCTGCACCAGGGAATCGAGCGACGCATCCGGCCCCGCGACGATGTTGCGCACCCGCTCGTGGGTTGCTGACGGCAGCATCCCGAGCGCCGCGACGGCGTCGACGAACGCGCCCGGCAGCGGCTCGTCCAAGCCGCGAAGCTGCAGGTTGCCGCGTGACGTCAGCTGGACGAACGGCTGGCCGAATCGTTCGGCAAGATCGCACACCGTCACGAGGTCATGGCTCGACACGCGGCCACCGGGCACGCGCAGGCGGACAATGGCGCCGTCGGCAGCTGCGAACGGGCGCAGCACACCGGGGCAGCGGTCGTCGACATCTCGTACGGGCACAGCGAGCAGCATACGAGCCGTCTCCGTTAGGCTCGGGCACGGTCGTCAGGTGATGGAACCCGGTGCGAATCCGGGACGGTCCCGCCACTGTGTGTCCGACGCGTGCGTCGGCGAGTCAGGAACGCCCTGACGATCGACTCCCGTGCCACGGGAGCCCTCTCATGACGACGCGGGCGTGGACACCCGCGAAGGAGCTGCCCTCATGGCGCGCATCGCCCTCATCTCGACCTCCGACACCGACCTGCTCAGCGCTCGCGCGAGCGGCGCCGACTACGCCGTCTCCAACCCGGGGCGCGTCCCGACGCACGGCGACGCCTCCGAGGGCGCCGACATCGTCGTCGTCCGCCTGCTCGGCGGCCCGCAGGATCTGTGCAGTGGTTTCGCGGCGTACGCCGCCTCCGGCCGTCCCGTCGTCGTCCTCGGCGGTGAGCAGGAGCCCAACGCGGCCCTCATGGAGCGTTCGACGACGCCGCCCGGTGTCGCGGCGCAGGCCCACGAGTACCTCGCGCAGGGCGGTGCGGCGAACCTCAAGGAGCTGCACGCGTTCCTCAGCGACACGCTGCTCATGACCGGCGAAGGCTTCGAACCGCCCGTCGTCACGCCCTCGTGGGGTGTGCTCGAGCGTGCCGAGATCGCCGATGACGCCGAGAGCACCGACGGCGCCACGGCCACGAAGAAGCCCCGCGTCGCGGTGCTCTTCTATCGTGCCCAGTACGTCGCGGGCAACGACGCGTACGCCCATGCCCTCGCCGACGCGATCGACCGCGCCGGCGGCATCGGGGTGGTGATCTACGTCTCCAGCCTGCGCGAGGCCGACGCCGAACTGCTCGACCACCTCGCCGGTTACGACGCGCTCGTGACGACGGTGCTCGCGGCCGGCGGGTCGCGTCCGGCGTCCGCGGGCGCGGGGGAGGACGACGAGAGCTGGGACGTCCAGGCCCTCGCCGCGCTCGACGTCCCCATCGTCCAGGGGCTGTGCCTGACGTGGAGCCGTGAGCAGTGGGCCGCCTCCGATGACGGGATGACGCCGCTCGACGTCGCGACGCAGGTCGCGGTGCCCGAGTTCGACGGGCGCATCATCTCGGTTCCGTTCAGCTTCAAGGAGTTCGACTCGGACGGCCTGCCGTCCTACGTCGCCGACCCGGAGCGCTGCGACCGCGTCGCGGGCATCGTCGTCGGGCACGCGCGGCTGCGTCATCTCGACCCGTCGGAGCGCCGCATCGCCGTCATGCTGTCGGCGTACCCGACGAAGCACTCGCGCATCGGCAACGCCGTTGGCCTCGACACGCCCGTCTCGACGATCCGGCTGCTGCGCGCCATGCGCGAGGCCGGTTACGACCTCGGCGAACGCGGCGCGATCCCCGGTCTCGACGACGTCGAACCGATCGAGGGCGAGGAGCTCGACACGACCGCGGGCAACGCGCTCATCCACGCCCTGATCGCCGCGGGCGGGCAGGACCCGGAGTGGTTGACGGACGCGCAGCTCACCGACGCGCACGTACGTATCCCCGCAGCGCTCTACCGCGAGTGGTTCGCCCGCCTGCCCGAGGATCTGCGCGAGGGGATGAGCGAGCACTGGGGTGAGGCGCCCGGTGAGCTGTTCGTCGACCGCTCCCATGACGAGGCCGGCGAGATCGTCACCGCGGCACTGCAGGCGGGCAACCTCGTCATCCTCGTGCAGCCGCCGCGCGGCTTCGGTGAGAACCCCATCGCGATCTACCACGACCCCGACCTGCCGCCGACGCACCACTACGTCGCGACCTACCGGTGGATCGAGGAGGAGTTCGGCGCCCACGCCGT
>ERZ1031004.47-NODE-47-length-20836-cov-7.128771_pt1 | contig 20836 bp, 17 predicted proteins | sample MGYA00518595_ERZ1031004 | MGnify/ENA primary metagenome ERZ1031004 (study PRJEB33718, sample SAMN03159717) | human skin metagenome | collected 2014-05-20 | study: EMG produced TPA metagenomics assembly of the PRJNA266117 data set (Human skin bacterial metagenome and...
AGATCTCCACACTGCATATCGTCGGCAGCGTCAGATGTGTATAAGAGACAGGGGGCCTCCCGGGCGTTGAGGGCCAGGATGGCGGCGCTGACCACGGACGTAGGGCGGCGAGTGACGTCCGAGCGCTCGAGCTCGAGCTGGCGCCATCGCTGCGTCGCATCGAACGCGAGAGCATCCGCATGGCGCGCCTCGTCGAGGATCTGTTGCTCCTCGCCCACCTCGACGCCGGCCAACGCGCGGCACAGGAGAGCGTCGATGTCACGTTCCTCGCGTTGGAGGCGTTGTCCGACGCGAAACTGATGGCGCCGCAGCATCTGTGGGCGTTCGACGCGCCGGACGAGGCGTGCGAGATCGTGGGCGACGAGAACGGGGTGCGCCGCGTCATCGTCAATCTGGTGACGAACGCGCGACGCCACACGCCCGCCGGTACGCGCGTGCAGCTCAGCGTGCGCGACGCCGGCGACAGCGTCGTCGTCGAGGTGGCCGACGACGGGCCGGGGCTGCCCGCGTCCGTCGCCGCCGAACCAGGGCGACGTTTCAAGGGGGCGGCGCGTTCGGATACCGATCGTCGCGGTGGGCTGGGCCTCGCCATCACGATGGCACTCGCGGAGTCGATGGAGGCGAGCATCCACTTCGACTCCAGCACTGCCGGCACGACGGCGATCGTGACGTTGCCGCGCCGCCCCGCAGCGCTCGGGGCTGAGTGAGCTTCGATTCGAGCCGGTCGCGGTGTCGGATGCGCGCCGCGCGGCTCGGCAGCCGGCTCGGACCCGGCAGTCAGGCGATGCGGTGGGCCAGCAGGATGACGGTGACGCAGGCGACGACGCTGCCCACCGCGTACCCGAGAGCAGTGGCCGCGCGCCGTGCGCGCAGCAGGGTGAGCGTTTCGACGCTCGCGGTGGAGAACGTCGTGAAGCCGCCGCAGACGCCGGTGACGACGAGGGCGCTCAACCATCCTGGGCGAGGATGCGCGGTGAGGACGCCGAGCACGATCGAGCCGAGGAGGTTGACGGCGAACGTCGAGTGGGGCCACGTGCGTGGGCCGCGGGCCTTCATCTCCCCGTCGAGGACGAAGCGCAGGACGGCTCCGACAGCGCCGCCGAGGGCGATGAGCGGCCACGTCATCATGCGCTGCTCCGAGGTGCCCAACGGGCGGTGACGACGGCCCCCGCCGCCGCGGCTACGAGTCCGAGCGCGACCTCCGCGACGGCGAGGCCCACTCCCGACCCAGCGGAGCGTTCGGCGACCTCTCGCGCGAACGTGCTGTACGTCGTGAAGGCCCCGCAGAACCCGGTGCCGAGCAGCAGACGCCAGGCCGGGCGGTCGCCTGCGCGGGTGAAGAACTCGAGCAGCCCGCCGAGGACGAACGCGCCGACGAGGTTGACCGTCAGCGTCGCCCACGGCGCATGCATCGCGGCCGCAACACCGGCGCGGGCCACCGCCCCCGCTGCGCCGCCCAGGGCGACGAGAGCGACCATCGAGACGCGACGATGCAAGGCGGGCGAACTCACGGCCCGAGCCTAGGCCATGACGCATGACGCCGGCGGCTCACCCGATGCGCGGGTGAGCCGCCGGCGCCTGCTCGTCTGACCTCACGGCTCACGCTCGGTCAGACGAGCATCGTCATTTCGCGTAGGAGACGATGACCGACGGGCGGGGGAAGGCGTCCGTGTGCGGCCACGTGCTCGTCGGCTTCTCGAACGTCGCGTCGTCGGTCTCGCCCGGGTGCTGCACGGCCGTGAAGACGGACAGCTGGTCCGGGCTGACGAGCGGCCCGCAGGTCTCGGCGCCGAAGGGCACCGTGAGGAACTGCTGGACGCGGCCGCGCTCCGGCCCGTTCGTCGGGACACGGAAGAGCCCGTCGTTGGAACCGAGCTGGTTGCCGTCGGTGGAGATCCACAGGTTGCCGACGGCGTCGAAGGCGACGTTGTCGGGGCAGCTGATCGGGCTGACGTGCTCCTTCGGGAAGCCGGCGAAGTACGTCTCCTGCGCGGCCGGGTCACCGCAGATGAGCATGAGATCCCAGGTGAAGTCGGTCGAGGTCTCGTACCCCTTGCCGCAGGAGCGGCCACGGCCCTCGGTGATCTCGAGGATGTATCCGTTGCGGTTGCCGGACGTGGCCGTGAGCGGCTCGCCCAGCTTCTTGCGCGTCGTCGACGAGGCGAGGGGATTGGCCTCGTCCGTGGTGAACTTCTTGCCGCGGTCGGAGTTGTTCGTCAGCGCGCAGTAGATCTTGCCGTTGACGGGGTTCGGCTCGATGTCCTCGGGGCGGTCCATGCGCGTCGGACCGACCTTGTCGGCCGCCAGGCGCGTGTGGACGAGCACCTCCGCGACGCTCATGCCCGGAACGTACGACTTCTTCTCGCTCGTGAGCGGGATCCACGTGCCCGTGCCGTCGTGGACGCCGTCGGCGTCGCCGTCACCGGTGAACTTCGCGACGTAGAGCGTGCCGGCGGACAGCAGTGTCTTGTTGTGGCGGCGTGCGGCGGGCGAGGCACTGCGCTGGTAGCGGTCACGTGAGACGAACTTGTAGATGTACTCGCCCTTCTCGTCGTCGCCGGTGTAGGCGACGACGCGGCCGTCACGTGCGATCGTGACGTTGCAGCCTTCGTGCTTCACACGGCCGAGCATCGTGTGCTTGACGGGCGGGGCGGACGGGTCGAGCGGGTCGAGCTCGACGATCCAACCGAAGCGGTTGGCCTCGTTCGGGGTCTTCGTCAGGTCGAAGCGCTCGTCGACGTCCTTCCACCCCTTGCCCTGGCCGGTGATGCCGTACCGCTTGTAGGCATCGGCCTGCTTGGGGTCGAGCGCGCCGGAGGCGTCGAAGTAACCGTGGAAGTTCTCCTCGCCGTGCAGCGTCGTGCCCCACGGCGTGGTGCCGCCGGAGCAGTTGGCGAAGGTGCCGAGGATCGTCGTGCCCTTGGGGTCAGCCTTGGTGCGCAGCAGCTCGTGACCAGCGGCGGGGCCGTCGACGCGCAGCGGCGTGCTGGCCGTGATGCGGCGGTTGTAGCGCGAGCGGCGCGGGTCGCTGGCCTTCCATGACCCCTTGGCCCGGCCCTTCTCGATGGCGACGACCGCCAGACCGTGCGCGGCCATCTCGATCTTCTTCTTGAGCAGCTCGTCCGTCCCGGTCGGGAACATCAGTTCCGGGTCGGTGTACTCGTGGTTGACGCTCAGCAGGGCGCGGCGACCGTCGAGCGGGATGATGCCGACATAGTCGTTGTTGTAACCGAACTGCTGCGCCTGTGCCTCGGGCGTCTGGTGGTGGACGTCGAAACGCGGTGCGCGCTTGGTGACGGGGTCGCCCCAACGGATGATCACGTCGTGCGTGAACCCTTCGGCGTTGACGACGTCATCCTTGCGGTTCGGCGCGACGGAGGTGAAGGAGGCTCGCCCGACGTTGCGCTCGGGTCGCGGGTGGTGGCCGTGCGCAGTGTCCGCCGCAGCAGCCTGCGCGCCGAAACCGGCGAGCACCATGGCGCCCGCGGAGCCCGTGAGCATCGCGCGACGGGCGATGGCACGCTGAGCGAGAGTCTGGAACTCCTCGTTGCCCGAGGTGTTCGGCGTCGGCGCGTCGCACTGGTTGGCGCAGCGGTACTCGCACGTCTTCGCGCTGCGCGAACCGTGGCGGGTATTGATGAGGGGGAGCAGCTTGGGGCTCATGGGGTCTCCTCGCCGGGGCGGAAAGTCGGGAGCTGATCAGGGCGGACGGTGGGGGCGCCCACGCGGGTCGATCCTTGGGCGTCGAGGCAGACACGAGACGTCGCGCAGATGTCGTCGGCGTAAACCCTGAGAGCCGGCTGCATGACTTAGGTGGGCCTAAGGCGCGGCGGCGGACTCGAGCTCGAGCAACCGCTGCTTCGCCTCGACGCCGCCGAGGTAGTTGCCGAGGGAGCCGTCGCTGCGCACGACCCGGTGACAGGGGAGCACGATGGGTAGCGGATTGCTCGCGCAGGCACTGCCGACGGCGCGAACCGCGCGGGGGCGTCCCGTCGAGGAGGCGAGATCGGCGTAGCTGATGGTGCGGCCGTAGGGAATCGTGGTCAGGCTCGACTGCACCTCCCGTCGGAAGGGGGCAGTGGACAACGACAGGTCGGGCGTCACGCTGAACTCCACGCGCACCCCGGTGAAGTACAGGTCGAGCTGGCGGCGCAGGGTGTCGGCGCGCCGGGGTGAGCGCAGCGTGCGGCGTCCGAGACGTTCACCGAGGTCGTCGAGCACGGCGTCGAAGCCCTCCGACTCGAACGCGATGCGGACGACGGCGTCGTCGCGGAAGGCGAGCAGGAGCCGGCCGAGCAGCGTCTCGTGCGTCGTCCACACGACGTCGACGTCCCGCGGACGCACATGTTCGAGCAGCCGATTCGTCAGCGCCTCGGTCGATGCCGCGTCGGTGAAGGCGTCGATGGTCGTGGTGAACACGTCGTCGCTGGTCATCAGGTGTCCTCTCGGGTCGGGATGAGTCGATGACGCAGCGCGGCGATGGCGTCGGCTCCGCAACGTCGGGCGGCCGCCGTCGAGCAGCCGAGCTTGTCGGCGATCTCCGGGTAGGTCCACTGCCCCACGTAGCGGTGCACGACGACGAACTGCTGCCGTTCGCTCAGAGCGCCCACGTGGCTCCACAACTCGCCGTCCCAGGCCCCGACGTCGGCGCCCGGGTGGACGTCGTCGACGAACAGGCGTTGAAGCGCCTGCCCGGCCTCGTCGTCCTTGGCGGCTCCGGCGCCGAGGCGCCGCGATCGAGTCGAGTCGTGGGCCGCCTCGAGATCGCGGACGGGCTCGGGGTGTGGTGCGGCGCGTCGATTCCGTCGCACGATGTCGACGCTCTTGTGCCGCGCCACGCGCACGAGCCATGCCTCGACGTCCTCGATGTCGTCGAACGGGTAGCCCCGCAGAGCCGCGAGAAACGTCTCGGACCAGGCGTCCTCCGCGTCCGCACCGGGCCCGAGGGTCGCGGCGCACACGCGCAGAACCGTCGGCCCATGGCGTTCGACGATCTCGTGGAAGAGCGGTTGCTGTGTCATCACTCAGGAGTCGTCCGAGAACGACGAAGTGTGAGGTCGGCGAGAGAACTTTTTTCGCAACCGAGCCGAGCGGCGCGAGAACCGTTTAGAACAAACGGGATTCACGGGTCGTCTCGCTCTCCTCGTGGGCGAGGAGCCAGCGTTTGCGATCCAGGCCGCCGGCGAAGCCGACGAGGGAACCGCCCGAGCCGACGACGCGGTGGCACGGCACGATGACGCTGATCGGGTTGTGACCGACGGCCTGCCCGACGCCCTGTGCCTGGCCAGGGGTGGCGACTCCGTCGGGTGAGAGCGACGCCGACAGCTCGCCATACGTCGTCGTCTCGCCGGGAGGGATCTGCAGCAACAGCTCCCAGACGCTGCGTTGGAACGGGGTGCCGAGCGTAGCGAGCGGAAGGTCGAAATCGGTCCGCTCCCCGGCGAACCAGGCGGTGAGTTGCTGCGCCGCGGCGTCGAGGAGGGCATCGTCACGCTGCTCCACTCGCGCCCCGAACCACGCCGCGTCCGGCTGATGCGCCTGGCCGTCGAAGTAGGCGCCGAGCACCCCGTCATCGCTCACGGCGACGAGCATGTCGCCCAGCGGCGTCGCGAGGCGGGTTGACCGACGATTCTGCGCGCTCGCGCCGTCACCGCGCAGCAGGGGAGGACTCGCGACGGTCATGACGACGCCTGCGGGGCGTCGTCGGACGGCTCGGGCCACCGATGGGCGAGTGGCTCGGGCGCCAGACCTGCGGCTCGATCGGCGTGGAACTTCTCCCACGGGAGCCACTTCGTCGTCAGCGCTGATTCGATGTCGATACCCGCGCTCCGCGCGAAGACCAGGATCATGGCGAACGCGTCGGCGACCTCACCCTCGAGGTCCTGGCGCAGCTCGTCGTCGCTCTTGCCCCGGTTTCGACCCTGCCCGCTCGAGGCGAGATAGGCCTGCGTGAGCTCCCCGACCTCCTCGGTGAGCTTGAGCAGGACCCACTCCGGCGTGCGCTCCACAGCGAAGTACTCGCCGTACGCAGCCGAGATGCCCTCGATGCGTCCACTCCACTCGTTCAGCTCCATGGTTGAAGCCAACCACGCGGCGCCGACAAGCCATCGAACGTGGCCACCCAACCGGCCCGCAGGAACGCTCCCCGCACCATGCCGTTGGTCGGCCCGCGAGAGATCCGACTCGCCTTGGCCGGGATGCGGTCAGGCTCGGTCGGCAGCACGTTCGAAAGCGGCGAGTGCGCGATCGTCGAACAGCACGAAACGGATCGCCCGGACATGTGCACATCTGGCGGAACGCGCCACCTCGAGAGCGATGCACGCGACCTCTTCGACGTCCCAGCCGTACACGCCCGCGCTGATGGCGGGAAAGGCCACGGAGCGGCATTCCGCCTCGTCGGCGATCCGCAGTGACTCGGCGAAACAGGAGCTTAGAAGAGCCGGATCCGTCTGGCCCGCATGACGATTCGGGCCGACAGTGTGGATGACGTAGCGCGCGGGCATCCGCCCCGCGCCGGTGATGACGGCCTCGCCGGTCGGCAATCCGCCCGTCAGCCGTGTCGCGCGCAGCTTGCGACACTCCTCGCGCAGCTGCGGCCCTGCTGCGGCATGGATGGCACCGTCCACGCCGCCACCGCCGAGCAGGCCCGAGTTCGCGGCGTTGACGACGGCGTCGACCTGCTCGGTCGTGATGTCGCCTCGCACGATCTCGACGGAGGGGGCCTCGTGGACTGTCACGGCGTTCATGGCACCCATCCTGCACCGCGCCGCGGTTCCGCAGATGGGGACGGGATTCGCGAATGTGACCGAAAATCGCACAGGGGGTCAGGAATCGCGACGGGGACGTAGTTCGCAGAAGGGGACAGGAATCGCCGATGGGTACTACGGGTGTAGAAGCTCGACGTGACGGGGCATACACTCGAAGACGGTGCCGGCGATCCCGCTCGGCACCTCGTGCTGTGACGAGACCAGCCGTGACGAGGCGCCACGCGCCGATGGAGGATGACGACGATGCTGACGAACGCGCTGTGGGCGAACTCCTACTCGCCCGGTGTGCCCCTGCGCCTCGACTACGGCACGGCGACGCTCGTCGATCAGTTCGACTCCGCCGTCGCGCGATTCGGCGATCGCCCGGCCATCGACTTCATGGGGCGCGTCACGACGTACGACCAGCTCAAGGCTCAGGTCGACGCCGCCGCGGCCGGTCTGTTGGACCTCGGTGTGACGGCGGGCGACCGCGTCGCCGTCCTGCTGCCTGGCTGCCCGCAGAACGTCGTCGTCACGCAGGCGATCATGCGCATCGGCGCCATCGCGGTGCAGCACAACCCGCTCTACACGATCGGTGAGCTGCGCGCGCCGTTCGAGGACCACGAGGCCGAGGTCGTCATCGCATGGGACAAGATCAGCCCGATGCTCGTCGACCTCGCGCAGGAGAACGGCGTCCGCCACATAGTCGCGATCGACGTGACGGCGGAGCTGCCGTTCGTCAAGCGTCTCGCGCTGCGCCTGCCGGTGAAGAAGGCGCGCGAGTCGCGCGAGCGCCTCACCGGCCCGGCGCCCGAGGGCCTGCTGAGCTGGAACGACCTGCTATCACGCGGCACGCTGCCCGCCGACCACCCCAAGCCATCGGCCGGTGACCCGGCGATCATGCTCTACACCTCGGGCACGAGCGGCACCCCCAAGGGCGTCCCGCTCACGCACGCGAACCTCGCCGCCAACTGCCTGCAGGGCAAGGCGTGGGCGCAGCTGCGTGACGGTGAGGAGACGTTCCTCGTCGTCCTCCCGATGTTCCACGCGTACGGCCTGACGATCGGCGTCCTCGCGGGCATCAACCTCGGCGCGTGCCTGCTCATGCTGCCCGCCCCCGAGGTGCCGCTCATCATCGACGCCGTGAAGCGTCGCACGCCGACGTTCGCTCCGGGCGTGCCGCCGCTGTACGCCCGCATCCTCGACGAGGCGGAGAAGCGCGACGTCAGCCTCGAGGGCATCCGCATCGGCCTGTCGGGCGCGATGTCGCTGCCGTCCGCGCTCGTGCAACGCTGGGAGAAGGCGACGGGCGGCCACCTCATCGAGGGCTACGGCCTCACCGAGACGAGCCCAGTCGTCGTCGGCAACCCCATCTCCGACGATCGTCGCGCCGGCTCGATCGGCGTGCCGTTCCCCGACGTCGAGATCCGCCTCGCCGACCCCGAGGACGTCACGAAGGACGCGCCGGATTCCGGCCCGGGCGAGCTGCTCGTCAAGGGTCCGCAGGTCTTCGGTGGCTATTACAAGAAGCCCGAGGCGACGCAGGAGGCGTTCCGCGACGGCTTCTTCCGCACCGGCGACGTCGTCGAGATGGGTGAGGGCGGCTACCTGACGGTCGTCGACCGCATCAAGGAGATGATCGTCACGGGTGGCTTCAACGTCTACCCGAGTGAGGTCGAAGGCGTGCTGCGCGAACACGACTCGATCGCTGACGCCGCCGTCGTCGGGCTGCCCGCCACCGCGGGCGGTGAGGACGTCGTCGCCGCCGTCGTGCTCGCCGACGGCCACACCGATGCTGACGCCGAGGCGCTGCGCCGCCACGTCAAGGGCAAGCTGACGGCGTACAAGGCGCCGCGTCGCTTCGTCGTCGTCGACGAACTGCCGACGAACCCGATGGGCAAGGTGCTGCGCCGCGAGGTCACCAAGCTGCTGCACGAGCACGCGAACCAGGGCGACTGAACGAGCGGTGGTCGCGGCGACACGGCGGCGAAGGCCGCCACCCCGATCGGGTGGCGGCCTTCGTGGCCGCGAGCGTTGTGGACTCAGCGCTCGCGGCAGCGGACGTCAGGGCTTCTCGGTGTCCGAAGTGGTCCCCGCGGTTGCCGCGTTCGCGGCGTCGTGCGCGTCGAACGGCAGGTCCTCGTGGACGATGTCGGGGTTGTCGTGCTGCGTCTCGACGAGTTCGTGGGCCTCTTCGTCGGAGGCGACCGTCGGCATCGAACCCGGCAGCGGTCTGCGCGCCGACTCCTTCATCGCGAGCAATGCGATGCCGCCGAGCACGGCGAAGAACATCGTGTAGAGCGCCGGCGCGTTCTTGCTGCCGGTCCACTTGACGAGCGCTTCGCTGATCATCGGCGCGGTGCCGCCGAACAGGGAGACGGCGATGTTGTACGACAGCGCCATGCCGCCGAAGCGTGAGGCCGTCGGGAACAGCGCGGGCAGCGTCGAGGCCGACATCGCGACGTAGAAGCAGACGGAGAAGGCCAGCATGAACATCGCGACGAAGGCCAGCGTCTGGTTCTCCATCATCATGTAGGCCGGGTAGGTGAACAGCAGCGTCGAGATGATCGCGATCCAGTAGACGGGCTTGCGGCCGATCTTGTCCGACAAGCGCCCGACGAAGGGCACGGCCAGGGAGAGCGCCACGAGCGCCGGGATGGTGGCTGCAGCGGCACCCAGGGTGGTGTAGCCGTGGTTGCTCTCGAGGTAACCGGGCATGTACGACGTGAGCGAGTAGCCGGCGGTGTTCGTCGCGCCGACGAGCGCCATGGCGATGAGCAGCGGGCGCCAGTGGTGCTTGATGATGCCGACCGGGCCGAGCTGCGTCTGCGACTCGTCGATGGCGTCGTTGCTCTCGGCTGCCTCGTTGGCGGCCTGCGTGTTCTCGAACGTCGGCGACTCGTCGATCTTCATGCGGAAGTACATGGCGAGCAGGCCGAACGGCAGAGCGAGCAGGAACGGGATGCGCCAGCCCCAGTCGTCCATCGTCTCGGAGCCGAGGCCGATGCTGAACAGCGCGACGACGGCGGCGCCGACCGCGAAACCGAGGTAGGAACCGGTGTCGAGGAAGCTCGAGAAGTAGCCGCGACGCTTGTCGGGGGAGTACTCGGAGACGAACGTCGTTGCGCCCGAGTACTCACCGCCGGTGGAGAAGCCCTGGATGAGGCGGCAGATGATGAGACCGGCGAACGCCCACCAGCCGGCGGTCGAGAACGACGGCAGCAGACCGATGGCGCCCGTCGCGATCGACATGGCCAGCATCGTGATGGCGAGCGTCTTCTGACGCCCGATCTTGTCGCCGAGGGGGCCGAAGACGAGGCCACCGAAGGGGCGGGCGAGGAAGCTGACGGCGAACACGGCGAAGGTGATGATCATCTTCGTCGAGTCGTCGCCACCCTCGGGCTGGAACACCTTCGTCATCGTGGCGGCGAGGTAGCCGTAGATGCCGAAGTCGTACCATTCCATGAGGTTGCCCATGGTGGCGCCCGTGATGGCTTTCTTGAGTGGAGCTTTCTCGACCACGGTGATGTGGTCGCGTTCGAGCTCGCGGGGCTCGCCGTCCGGTGCGGCGGAAGCGGTATGGGACATGTGTGTTTCTCCTGCGCACGTTCGGGTGGGCGAAGCCGGGCCCGCAGCGCATTCGTCGCTCGTGGGTGTTCGTCTCGAATGGGAAAAAACGGTTCTCATCCCATCGCCGATGCCCCGGAATGTCCAGTGCTCGGACGCCTTGCGGCCCCGATCTGCGAGGTTCGGCAGCGCTGAGGCAGCGCGGCGCCACAGCTTTGTCGCGAAGATGTGATTTGCCGCACATCTCACGCCGCAGCAGGGGTTGTCGGCCCCCGTGTCGCCCCTTCTCCGGGCGGCTCGCGTTGCTACTCTGAGCCCGGCTCGCCCGCCGGGCAGGTGCCCCGGCGAGGAACCGAACGACCGGTCCTCACGCCGCGTCATCCACTTCTCGATCTCGCAGGAGACGCCATGGCCACACAGGCCGATTCCACGCCCGCCGAGCCGTCAGGGCCGGCGGGCTCCGTCGCCGACCCGGCGCCTGGCGCGGGTGGTCAGAACGAGCTGCGACGCGACCTCAATGCGCGCCACCTCAACATGATCGCCATCGGCGGCGCCATCGGGACGGGCCTGTTCCTCGCCTCCGCCGGTTCGATCCACGAGGCGGGCCCCGGCGGCGCGCTCGTCGCGTACGGCGTCATCGGGTTCATGGTGTGGTTGCTCATGCAGAGCCTCGGCGAGATGTCGACGTATCTGCCGCTCGCCAACTCGTTCGAGGCGTACGGCACCCGATTCGTCAGCCGCAGCTTCGGCTTCGCGCAGGGCTGGAACTACTGGTTCAACTGGGCGATCACGGTCGCGGCGGAGATCGCGGCGGCGGGCGCCGTCGTCAACTACTGGGCGCCGGACGTCGACCAGCGTCTCGTCGCGCTCGTCTTCTTCGCCATCCTGTTCGCCATCAACGCGATCAGCGTGCGCGCCTTCGGCGAGAGCGAGTTCCTGTTCGCCTCGATCAAGGTCATCACCGTCCTCGTGTTCCTCGCCGTCGGCGTCCTCATGATCTTCGGCATCATGACGGAGGCGCCCGGCACGAAGAACTGGACCACCGGCCAGGCGCCGTTCGTCGGCGGGTTCTCGGGCATCATCGCGATCTTCATGATCGCCGGATTCAGCTTCCAGGGCACCGAGATGATCGGTGTCGCCGCCGGTGAGGCCGACGAGCCCGAGAAGACGATCCCGAAGGCCATCCGCGCCGTGTTCTTCCGCATCCTCATCTTCTACATCGGCGCGTTCGTCGTCATCGGCTTCCTGCTGCCGTACACCGACCCGCGCCTCGTCAATGCCGCTGACGGCGACATCCAGGCGTCGCCGTTCACGCTGATCTTCGAGAAGGTCGGCGTGGTCGGTGCGGCGAGCGTCATGAACGCGGTCATTCTCACCGCCATCCTGTCGGCCGGTTCGTCCGGTCTCTACGTCTCGACCCGCATGCTCTACGCGATGGCGCAGAAGGGCATGGCGCCCAGCTTCCTGCTCAAGACCAACCGCCGTTCCGTACCGATGCCGGCGCTGCTGCTGACGGCCCTCGTCGCGCTCGGCTGCTACGGGCTGAGCCTGCTCTCGTCCGACGCCTATGGCTGGCTTGTCGCCGCCTCCGGTCTCGCGGGGTTCATCACGTGGTGCGGTATCGCGTGGAGCCACCTCAAGTTCCGCAAGGCGTACGTCGCACAGGGTGGCCGCGTCGAGGATCTGCCGTTCCGCGCGAAGTGGTACCCGCTCGGGCCGGTCGTCGCGCTCGGCATGTGCGCGCTCGTCATCGTGCTGCAGAACAAAGACCTGATCTTCGAAGGCACCGTCGACCCCGGCGGCCTGCTCGAGAGCTACATCGGCCTGCCGCTGTTCCTCGCCGTGTGGGCCGGCCACAAGCTCGTGACGAAGTCGAAGAAGGTCGACCCGCTCGAGGCGGATCTCACGCGCACCCGCTCGCACTCCTGACGGCGGGTTGGCCGGCTGGGGGCGCGTTGACAGGCCGCGCTGACTCGGCCAGCGCGCGGTGTTCGGTTGTCGAGCTGTGCGGGCGACCAATTTTCAGATGTGGGTCGCATTTTGGGATAGAAGCGATTCGTTACCGGGGTGTCGACGACCTCGTCGCGCATGTCTCGGAAGGTCTTGCGTGCCTCAGCGTTTCCTCCGCTCGAAGCCTCAGTGGTCTCCTGCACCCTCGTCTGCACCGCCGCGTCTCGCCTTCGTGACGGCGACGTCGGGAGATCTGGGTTCGCTCGAGCAGCAGCGGCGATTCCTCCGCGACGTCGCATCCGGCGTCCCGCACGTCGTCGTGGACGATCTCGCGTGAGCGCGATCGATCGCCTCGCTCGCGAACGATCCCGACGTACAGCTGCACGAGCTCGACGCGGCCGACTTCATGATCGGTCGGGCGGGCGACATGGGTGCCAGCATCGCCATCGCTCAGGGGCGTGAGGGTTTCATCCATCCAGACTCGCGCAGCATCCCACTACCAGGGTTCCTCGAGGCGTATCGCGACGCCTTTGCCGTGTGCGGCACGAGCCGCGGTGGTTGTTCAACGGCCCCATCACCTACCTGTCGGCCGATGATGACCTGGCGGCCATGAAACGACGCGGAGTCGCGCAACTCGTCGACCCGCACCCGCGCCGCGCGCTCCCGCCTCCTGGTGACGTGCGCGCGAACGAGGACCATCGGTTGTTCCTGGCGGACAGCTTCGCCGTCCGCGTGCGCGAGTGGCGGTTGCTCGGTGGTTTCTGCCCCCGACTACCGCGACCCGGCCATCGGCGACCTCGATCTCGCGATGCGCGCCGAGCAGGCCGGGCTGTCCATGGCATGAGTCGGTGGCGCGCACGTGTTGCACGCGCCGACGGCGTCGTCGACGCGTGGTGTCGAGGACCTCGCGGTGTTCGTGCGCCGCTGGGGCTACGAACCGCCCGCTCATGAGGCCGTGACGCGCACGTCCGCGTAGTCGGGGTGCTTGTCGATCCACGACGCGACGTACGGGCAGACCGGGTCGACCTTCTTGCCGGCCGCGCGCACGTCGTCGAGCGCGAAACGGACGATCTGGCTCGCGAAACCGCGGCCACCGAAGCGCTCCGGCACGATCGTGTGCGGCATCGTGACGACGTCGCCGTCCTCGCGGTAGTCGGCGAACCCGACCTGCTCGTCGTCGAGGAAACCCTCGTAGCGGTGGGTCTCGGTGTTCTTCTTCACGGTGATGGTGTCGCTCATGCACTCACTGTGGCACGCCGAACTCGCGGGCGGGCGAGTATCCCGCGCGGTGTGTCGGTGAGGTGCGGGGCGCCGCGTCGAGGCTCGATAAGCTGTCGCCGCGGGCGTGGTGCGCCCGGGTGGCGCCGTGATCGGCTGCCGTCAGCCGTTCGGCCAGGGGAGGCCTCGTGGGTGCCACGCTCGATCTCGTCAACTCCCTTCTCGACGGCCCGACGGGGCGACGTGATGAGAAGCAGATCCTCACGCTGCTGCGCGAGGCGCCCGCCGGTGAGCTGAACGACGTCCTCGAGAACGTCGACGCGGCCAAGCTGTTCGACGACATGGACGACCGCCTCATCGGCCCCGACAACGAGACCGCCCTCATCGAGTTGCTCACCCGCACGAGGCGTCACGAGTTGAGCATGGCGGCGCAGGTCGCCGTCATCCACGGGATGCAGGGCGGCGCGACGTCGGCTGCGATGGAGGGCGCGATCCGTGACATGCTGCTCGCCCACACGGGCAACGACCTGACGCACCTGAAGAACACGCTCAACCTCGCGAAGGGCCGACACGATCTGGAGGGTCTCGTCTTCGCCGACATCGACGACGACGCCATCCGCGCCGAGATTCTCGACCACTTCGCCGCGTCCTCGTCGCTCGAGGGTGAGCGGCAGGCGAAGACCCTGTCCGACATCGACGACACCGCCCTGGCGAAGATCCACGAGACGCGTTACCCGCGCGGAACCGTCATCGCGGGCATCATCGCGTTCTACGAAGCGCTCGACCTCGGACCTCGTGACGCGCCGCTCTCGCGCGGTGACCTGACGTTCGTCACGGCGCGGCCTGCGGATGCCCTGGGGTTGATGAAGAGCTACAGCCGCGAGTCACTCACCAAGGCCGGGTTCGCGGATCTGTCGATCATGACGGGCAGCATCTTCCATCTCGCGACGCACGACGCGATGGCCGCGAAGAAGGTCGCCAACATCGCGCACTACGCGACCTTGTTTCCCGAGTACGACCTCGTGTTCGTCGGCGATTCGGGGCAGGGGGACATCGCCGTCGGCGAGCAGATCTTGCAGGCGCACGGTGACGTCGTCAAGGCCGTCTTCATCCACGACGTCGTGGCCCTGGATGCCGGACGCCGCGCCGAACTCGCCGCGAAGGGGATCTGGGTGGTCGACACCTACGTCGGTGCGGCCGCCAAGGCTCACGAGTTGGGGTTGATCTCCGAGGCGGGCGTGCAGCGCGTCATCGACGAGACCCACCGGCTGCTCGACGACGTCGAGTGGGAATCGTCCGAGCAGGAGCGTGCCATGCGCGAGCTGGTGGAACGGGACGCGTCGGGCCGGTGACCGCCTGATGGCGCTGCGATGGCGTCACGATGAAGGCGTGCCTCCGCGCGTCGGCCGCCCGGGCTCCGGCGAATGTGACATATGTCAATGCAACCATCCCCCGCCGCGCGTCGGGGTTCCGCTATGAGCGCAAACCTGTCAGGGTGGAGGCATGAGCCTTGGAGCAGCGTTGGGTCTGGCCGTTCTCGTCGTCGTGACCATGTTCGTTCTCGTCTTCGTGATGGCGGGAGTCGAGACACGGATGTTCGACGACGTCATGGTCACGCCGGACGCTGAGACCGACGAGGCGCCCGTCGCGGCGCTCGAGCCGGCGGCCGAGTTGTCGCGGGCCGCCTGAACCGGATACCTGACGATGTGCGCCCCCTTCACGTGATGATCGTGACGGGGGCGCTCTGCATGCTGAATCCCTTGGGATGACGCGGTTGTCGGTGTCGGGTCCTAGCTTGGGGTCATGGCCAACCGACTCGCTGCCTCGCTGAGCCCCTACCTGCGTCAGCACGCCGACAACCCCGTCGACTGGCACGAATGGGGTGACGAGGCGTTCGCCGAGGCGCGACATCGTGACGTGCCCGTGCTGCTGTCCGTCGGCTACGCGGCGTGCCACTGGTGCCACGTCATGGCGCACGAGTCGTTCGAGGACGCAGCCATTGCGGCGCAGCTCGCCAAGGGGTTCGTCGCCGTCAAGGTCGATCGTGAGGAGCGCCCCGACGTCGACGCTGTCTACATGAACGTCACGCAGGCGCTCACCGGGCACGGCGGCTGGCCGATGACGGTGTTGCTGACGCCGGACGGTGAGCCCTTCTACGCCGGAACCTACTTCCCGCGTGAGCAGTTCTCGTCGCTGCTGCACTCGATCGGTGAGTTGTGGCGTGACGATCGGGCGCGCGTCGAGGAAGCAGCGCGTTCCATCGTCGAGGCGATGCGGACGCGCTCGCGTGCCGAGGCGACGGGTTTGGGGCCTGGGGGAGATGACCTGCTCGGGCAGGGCAATGGGGCTGAGCGACAGCTCGTGGGGGTCGATCTGACGCGTGCCGTCGTCGGCCTGCGTCGCCAGTTCGACGACGGCCGGGGCGGCTTCGGTGGCGCGCCCAAGTTCCCGCCGTCGATGACGCTCGAGCACCTGCTGCGTCACCACGCCCGCACGGGCGACGCGGACGCCCTCGCGATGGCTCGCCGCACGGGCGAGGCGATGGCGCGCGGTGGCATGTACGACCAGCTCGACGGAGGGTTCGCGCGCTACAGCGTCGACGCCGACTGGGTCGTGCCGCACTTCGAGAAGATGCTGTACGACAACGCGCAACTGCTGCGGGTGTACGCGCACCTGTGGCGCGCGACAGGCGACGACTGGGCGCGTCGCGTGACCTACGAGACGGCCGACTTCATCTTGCGGCGCCTCGGCACCAGTGAGGGGGCGTTTGCCTCCGCGCTCGATGCTGACACCGACGGCGTCGAAGGCCTCACCTACGTATGGAACGCGGAGGAGCTCGTCGAGGTGCTGGGCCGCAGCGACGGCGCGCGCGCCGCTGAGCTTCTCGGCGTCACCCGTCACGGCACGTTCGAAGACGGCCGCTCGACCCTGCAGCTGCGTCGTGACTCCGCCGAGCTTTTCTCGCCCGAGGTGCTGGGTGACCGCTCCCCGGACGCGTGGTGGTCAGACGTTCGGGCCAGGCTGCGCTCGGTGCGGGCCGAGCGCCCGCAGCCGGCCCGTGACGACAAGGTCGTCACGTCATGGAACGGCCTCGCCATCGCCGCGCTCGCCGAGGCCGGGATGATCCTCGAACAACCCTCGTGGGTGGCGGCGGCGCGGGAGGCGGCTGACGTCGTGCTCGCGACCCACGTCGTCGACGGCCGGTTGCGGCGGGCGTCGCTCAAAGGCCGGGTGAGCGAGGCGCTCGCCTGCGCCGATGACTACGGCAACCTCGCCGAGGGGCTGTTGGTGCTGCATCAGGCGAATGGCGAGACGCGCCATGCCGAGGTGGCGATCGGTCTGCTCGACGACGCGGCGCGCCTGTTCTTCGACGGCGACATCGTGTACGACACGGGGTCGGACGCGTCGCAGCTCTTCATCAGGCCGCACTCCGACGGCGACAACGCCGAACCGTGCGGCGCGTCGTCGCTCGCCTCGGCGTACGTCATGGCGTTCGCTCTGACGGGGCACGGCGAATACCGCGAGCGAGCTCTTGCCTGTCTGTCCGGCCTCGTGGGTGTGATGGCGTCGAACCCGCGGTTCGCCGGGTGGGCGCTCGCTGCGGCGGAGGCGCTCGCTGCGGGGCCGGTGCAGGTCGCCGTCGTCGACCCTGCGGATGGGGGTGCGGCTGCGGGGTCCGTCGATGGGCCGCCTGATGCGGGAGAGGCGGATGAGATGTGGCTGTGCGCCTGGCGTTCGACGAGTCCGGGGTTGGTGCGTGTTCGTGGCGCTGCCGACGCCGGCGGGGTGCCGTTGCTGGCAGATCGCCCTGCGGTCGACGGCCAGACGACGGCGTACGTATGCCGGGGTTTCGTGTGCGATGCCCCCGTGACGAGGGCGGACGAGATGAACATCTGAGGTGCGCCGCGCGGGCGGCGAGCGCCGATCGTCGTGGGGGTGATGAGGGTGGGCGGTACGGGTGCCCAGGGCGTGCTGCCTGGGCGGCGAGCGTCGTCGGCGTGACGCATGTGACACCGGTTCGGTTCGTTGTCTGCGCCGTGCATGCCCGACGATGACGGGTATGACGAATGCTGTCGCTGCCGCGCCGACCGCGCCTGACGAGGCGCCCGTGACGGTGTCGTTCACGCGCCACATGAGCACCGACAACGAGACTCAGGTGCTGGCCTGGGTGCATGCCGGCATGGCGATGGCGGAGAAGTTCGAGGGCTTCCTCGGCACCGGGTGGGTGCGCTCGTCGAGCAACTCGCAGGAATGGCACATGCTGTGTCGTTTCCGCAATCAGGCGTGCCTCGACGCGTGGGATCGCAGCCCCGAGCGCGCCTGGTGGTTGTCGTTCGGTGCGGACATCGTGCAGCACACCCGCGGCGAGAAGCGCGTCGGCATCGAGGGATGGTTCGACGAGCCGTCGCACAGCAGTGACGTCGTCCTGCCCGGCGAAGCGCCCGCGCCCGGCCGTCGTCTCGCGCCGCCGCGGTGGAAGCAGGCCACGATGATCTGGGCGGTGTTCTTCCCGATGTCGGTGCTTGCCGCCTACCTGCTGCAGCCGCACATCGCGAGCCTGCACGTCGTGTTGCGCACGCTGATCCAGACGTCGATCCTCACGCCGCTCATGACCTACATCATGCTGCCGTTCGCCACCCGCGTGCTCGACGAGTGGCTGCACGAGGAGTGACGGCTGCGCCGGCGTGACGCGGACGTCAGAGCTGCGGCGTCGCCAGGCGGGTTGAGGCTGTCGGCCGGTGAGTTGCGGACTGCAACTCAGCCATGCAGGATTGTGCCCCTCGAGTTGGGAGTTGGGGGACTGCAACTCGGCCATGCAGGATTGTGCCTCCGAAGTGCCGCCGGGCGTCAGAGGCGGTTCTTCGTCTTCGCCGTCGCGACGTGTGTGAGAGGGTCCTCGGGCCACGGATGCTTCGGGTAGCGGCCGCGCATGTCGGCGCGCACGCCCGCGTAGGGCCCGGCCCAGAACGAGGCGAGGTCGTCGGTGACGGCGACGGGTCGCTGCGCAGGCGACAGCAGGTGGAACAGCACAGGTGCGCGCCCGTCGGCGAGGCGCGGGGTCTGCGTCAGCCCGAAGCACTCCTGCAGTTTCACTGCGACGATGGGCGGGCCGCCCGGTTCGTCGAGAGGTGGGTAGGTGATGCGCACGCTGGAGCCGCTGGGCACACGCAGCCGCTCGGGTGCCAACTCGTCGAGACGTGTCGCCTCGGGCCAGGGCAGCAGGCGACGCAGCGGTTCCGTCAGGTCGATGGAGGCGAGCTTCCCCCCACGGGCGAGGCGGTCGAGCTCCGGGGCGAGCCATTCGTCGAGTCGGGCGAGCAGTGTGTCGTCGTCCATCGCGGGCCACGGGTCGGCGAGGTGGTGGTGCAGGAAAGCCAGACGACGTCGCAGCGCCGCTGCAGCATCGCTCCATGTCAGCAACGAAAGCCTCTGCGCTGCAAGAGCATTCGCGACGGCTTGTCGCGCCACTTCCGGCGTCGGGGACGTTGGTGTCGCCGAGAACTCGATCGCGCCGAGCGCCTTGACACGCCGCCCCACGATCTTGCCGGAGGTCGCGTCCCACGTCGCGCGCACCTCGTCGACGAGCAGGTGCGCCGCTGCGTCCTCCGCGATCTGTCGAGTGATCGGGGCCGCCAACCGGATGACGGCGCCCGTCCCACGCGCGGCGCGACCATCGGAACGCGCGACGTCCGCGACAGCCAACCACTCACACTCGGTCAACGGTGAATCGTCTAGCCCCGCACGGGTTCCCGACGCCGTGAGGTAGACGCCCTCGGCGACGCGATGCGCCACGCGTTCCGGATACGCAAGAGCGATGACGAGACCGGCGTCGCTCTCGGTCTCGGCGTCCACGGAGCGAGCCCGTCGAGATGCCGCGGCGTGTCCGGGCGCCCACCCGGGGTCCGGGGTGGCGGCGGCGTCGTTCGAGCCGGCCGCGACGACGAGCGTGAGGCGTTCGCTCTCGCGCACCCACCTCGAACGGGCCGCCCCCTGCAGCTCGGCGATCGCGTGGTCGAGGTCGGCGTCCCTCGAGCGGACGTCGTCGGCGAGTGCAGCGACGTACTCCGCGGCCGATCGGGCGCCGATTCGCTCGGCCGCGACGAGCAAGGCGCGGGCGAGCCGCGGGTCGGCGGGTACCTCGACGAGCGTCCTGCCGAGGGCGGTGATGCGACCGTCAGCGTCGAGCGCGCCCAGGCCGACGAGGGTGTGCGTCGCCTCGCGCAGGGCGGGCGCAGGTGGTTGCGTCGGCAGGGAAAGCCCGGTGCCGCCCGGCGTGCCCCACGCCGCGAACGTCAGGGCGACGTCGGTGAGGTCGCTCGTCGCCATCTCGGGCGTGACATGCTCGGGCATGCGCGCGAACGTCTGCTCGTCGTAGCAACGCACCGCCATGCCGGGCCCGAGACGGGCCGCACGGCCGGCACGCTGCACCGCGCTGGCGCGCGAACACGCCACGGTGACAAGGCCGTTCATGCCGCGCGCGACGTCGCGTCGAGGTTCGCGCGAGAGCCCGGCGTCGACGACGAGGCGCACGCCGGGCACCGTCAGTGACGACTCCGCGAGGGCTGTGGAGACGACGACGCGGCGCCGTTCGTCGGGTCCGCGACCGGACGTCGCGCGATCCTGCTCGGCGGCGTCGATGCGCCCGTGCAGTTCGAGCACGTCGAGTTCGGGGCGCAGTTGCCGCACCTGCTCGGCGACGATCGACACCTCGCGCGCACCTGGGAGGAAGACGAGCGCGTCGCAGCCCCGCAAGCCGGCCAAGTTGGCGACGGCGTCCGTCGCTGCGGCAGTGCCACGCCCGCCGGCATGAGTGTCGGCATCATCCAGCGCGCGGGTCGTGATGCGCGCGACGTGCTCGAGGAAGGCCCGGGTGACGCCGCGCGCGTCGAGGCGGGGCGAGTCGAACGGCGCCCATCGCACGTCGAGCGGGTGCAGCGCAGACGGGCAATCGACGAGGGGTGCCTCACCCGACGTGGTGGTCGCGGCGAGGAGATCGGCGAAACGCGGTGCGTCGAGCGTCGCTGACATCGCGACGACGACGAGATCGTCACGCAGCGCGCGTACGTCGGCGAGCAGGCCGAACGCGACGTCGGATTCGATCGAGCGCTCATGCACCTCGTCGAGGATTACGGCGCCGACGCCCGTCAGTTCGGGGTCGGCGAGCAGGCGCCGATCGAGCAGACCGGGCGTGACGAACTCGACGAGTGTCGCTGTGCTCGAGCGGGATTCGCCGCGCACTGCGTAGCCGACGACGTCACCGAGACGCGACCCCGTCAGCTGTGCCAGACGGCGTGCGGCAGCGCGTACGGCGACGCGGCGCGATCGAGTTCTCGGCGACACCAACGTCCCCGACG
>ERZ1031004.65-NODE-65-length-16768-cov-7.040807_pt1 | contig 16768 bp, 12 predicted proteins | sample MGYA00518595_ERZ1031004 | MGnify/ENA primary metagenome ERZ1031004 (study PRJEB33718, sample SAMN03159717) | human skin metagenome | collected 2014-05-20 | study: EMG produced TPA metagenomics assembly of the PRJNA266117 data set (Human skin bacterial metagenome and...
CGCTCACCATCAGGCCGTACGCCATGAGCCACGACGTCTGGCGCGGAACGCCCGCGTTGACGCCCTGCTGGATCGAGTCGAAGTCGATCGCGAGCGAGTACGAGGCGAGTGCCACCGCGAACAGCGAGATGCCGATGCCGAGGGCGCCACTGCCGCCGATGCCGAAGCCGCTCTGCAGCCCCGTCAGGACGAGAACGAAATTGACGAGCGCGAACAGCAGGTACCCGATGAGCATGCCCGCGAAGATGCGACGGGAGCGAGCCGTCACGCGGATGACGCCGGTCTTGTACCCCAGCAACATCCCGCCGAAGACACACAGCGTCGCGAGGATCGCCTGCCCGACCACCCCGGGGTAGGCCGAGTTGAAGAACGCGCTGGCGGCGCCGAGGAACAACCCCTCGAACACCGTGTAGGCGAGGATCAGCGGAACCGAGATCGTCTTGCGGAACGCGATGACGAGCGACAGCACGAAGGCGACGATGCCACCGCCGGCCCACAGGCCGAGGGCCGTCGAACTCGTCTGCGAGTCGATCGCCCGATCTGCGAAGACGAACGTGCCCGCCGCCACGACGAGCAGCAGCCCGAAGAGGTTGAGTGACTTCGTCACGACGTCATCGAGCGTCATCCGCTCCGGCTGCACCTGTGGCGCACCGAACGTCGGGTTGTACATGGGCCCGGACGCCGGCTGCTGCGGGAAGCCGTACCCCTGCTGCTGCCCACCCGCCTGAAAGCCTGCGGCCTGACCTGAACGCATGTCACGCTCGAACTTGCTGAACACCGGATTACCGGCCATGGGGCCCCTCCTCAAGGACGTGACGTGGTGCCCTCGACGGGATTCGAACCCGCACTGAAGCGATTTTAAGTCGCCTGCCTCTGCCGTTGGGCTACGAGGGCACCTCATCCTAACGACAGGGTCATGACGCCCTTGCGGACGACATGACCTCGTTCACCATGATAACGCCCCGGCAGAACGCGGTGTTCCCCGGGGCGCCTCCGCGTCATGCGCTCTGCCTCAAAGCATGCTCATCGCGATGCCGTCGAGAATGTCCGACTCGCTCGTCACGCACGTGGTGACGCCCGCGCGCTCGCGCACGCGTTCGACGATCGTGCGCCAGATCAGCGCGCCCGCGCCGATGACGTCGACACGACCCGGATGCATGAACCCCATCGCGCCGCGCTCGGCGCGCGTCGCACCCAGGACGGCGTCGCACGAGCCGATCACCTGCTCGCTCGTGAGGCACGCACCGTGGATGCGCGACGAGTCGTACGCAGACAGCCCCAGCGCGTGCGCCGTCACCGTCGTGATCGAACCGGCGAGGCCGACGAGCGTCGCGACCTGTGACAGGTCGACGGCGGCCTCCGCCTCGTCGAGGGCGGCATCGATATCGACGAGGGCAGCGTCGATCTCGGCCTGCGTCGGCGGATCGCTGCGCAGGTGACGCTCACTCAGGCGCACGGAGCCGATGTCGAGGGAGATCGACTGCTCGACATCCTGCGAGCCGCGCACCAGCTCCGTCGACCCGCCGCCGAGATCGACGACGAGATACGGCGCGCGCGCCTCGGCACCGAGGCCTGCCGTCGCGCCGGCAAAACTGAGCGCCGCCTCCTCCAGCCCGGAAACGACCTCGGGGACGACGTCGTCCCCGAACGCGGCGAACGCGCGTCGCACGCCGTCGGTGAATTCATCCGCGTTGGCGGCGTCGCGGGAGGCCGACGTCGCGACGAAGCGGACGGTGTCGACGTCGTACTCCCGACACAGCTGGGCGTACTCGCGCGTGACGAGCAGGGTGCGCTGCATCGCGGCGTCGGCGATGCGGCCCGAGACGTCGATGCCCTGGCCGAGGCGCACGATCTCGCTGCGCCGCGCCAGGTAGGTGAGCCCCGACCCGCCGTCGGCCGCCACGAGCAACCTGATCGAGTTGGTCCCGCAGTCGATCGCCGCGACCCGACGCTCACTCATGGTCATCGTCTCCTTGGTCTCCCGCACCGCAACAGCCGTTCTTCCACCACGCATCGCCGAGCAACGCCAGCGCTTCGTCACCGAGCGGGTTGATGCCGGGGCCCACCGACAGCGAGTGCGCGACCAGCACGTGCAGGCACTTGACGCGCGTCGGCATGCCGCCGGCGGAGATTCCGTCGATCTCCGGCACGTCGCCGAGCTCGCCGCGGCGCCTCAGATAATCCTCGTGGGCGGCGCGATAGGCGGCCGCAAGGTCGGCGTCGGCTTCGAGACGCTCGCTCATCTCCTTCATGACACCCTGCGACTCGAGCGTCGAGATGGCGCCCGTCAGGCGGGGGCACGTCGCGTAGAACGACGTCGGGAACGGAGTGCCGTCCGGCAGGCGCGGCAGCGTGCGCACCACCGTCGGACACCCGCACGCACAACGCGCCGACACCTCGACCGCACCGCGCGGCACCCGTCCGAGCTGCTTCTCGATCGCCGCAACGTCCTGCGGGCTGACGCCCGAGTGTTCGTTCATGTCCGTCGTGCTCACTTCTCGCCCTCCGCCGGGGTCGAGATCGAACCCCAGATCTGCCCGTACCACGGGTGCGATGACAGACCCGTGGCATCTGCCACGCCGTTGCGCGGCGTCGTCGCGTGCGTCGTGCCGGCATCGTCCACGTACACCGTGATCGACTTGCCCGGCATCGCGTACCCGAGCCGCTCCTGCGCCTGCTGCTTCACGTACGCCGGGTCGTCCCAGCGTTTGCGCTCGGCGGTCAGCGCGTCGACGCGCTGCTGACCGGCGACCTTCTCCCGCTTCAATTCCGCGATCTCGCTGCGCTGCTGCAGATAGCTACGCAGCGTGGGCGTGAGGACGACGAGCATGACGGCGAGCAGAGCGCTCATCGTGATGAAACGGCGAACCGTGCCCGGGTCGGCTCGACGACGCGCCACCGGCGCCTCGTCGAGCTGCTGACGCAGCGTCGGACGTGTCGAGCCACGCGGACTCGAGCCGCGTGGGCGGGAACGATCGCGGCCGGCGGGACGCGAGCCGGTGCGGGCGCGCGAACCTCCCGCCCCGGTGTCATCACCGGAGCGGGAGGTGCGGAAACTGCGATTCGCCAAGACGCCGCTCAGTTGTTCGAGAAGCGCGGGAAGGCCTTGCGACCGGCGTAGACCGCCGCGTCGTCGAGGTCCTCCTCGATGCGCAGCAGCTGGTTGTACTTCGCCACGCGCTCCGAGCGCGCCGGGGCACCCGTCTTGATCTGGCCGCAGTTCGTCGCCACGGCGAGGTCGGCGATCGTCGTGTCCTCCGTCTCACCGGAACGGTGCGACATCATGCAGCGGTAACCGTTCGTCTGGGCGAGGGTGACGGCGTCGAGCGTCTCCGTCAGCGAACCGATCTGGTTGACCTTGACGAGCAGCGCGTTGCCGGCCGCGTTGTCGATGCCCTTCTGCAGACGCTCGGGGTTGGTGACGAACAGGTCGTCACCGACGAGCTGCACGGCGTCACCGAGCTTGTCGGTGATGTGCGCCCAGCCGTCCCAGTCGTCCTCGTTGAGCGGGTCCTCGATGGAGACGAGCGGGTACGCCTCGACGAGTTCGGCGTAGTAGTTCGTCATCCACTCCGCGTCGCGCTTCTGGCCCTCGAACGTGTACGTGCCGCCGTCGTAGAACTCGGACGCCGCGACGTCGAGCGCCAGCGCGATCTGCTCGCCCGGCTTGTACCCGGCCTTCTCGACGGCTTCGAGGATGAGGTCGAGCGCCGCACGGTTCGACTCGAGGTTCGGGGCGAAGCCACCCTCGTCGCCGAGGCCCGTCGCGAGACCCTTGTCCTTGAGGACGGCCTTGAGCGCGTGGTAAACCTCCGTGCCCATGCGCAGGGCCTCCTTGAAGCTCTCCGCACCGATCGGCGCGATCATGAACTCCTGGATGTCGACGTTCGTGTCCGCGTGCGAACCACCGTTGAGGATGTTCATCATCGGCACCGGCAGCACGTGCGCGTTGGGGCCACCAACGTAGCGGTACAACGGCAGACCCGCAGACTTCGCGGCCGCCTTGGCCACGGCCAGCGAGACGCCGAGGATGGCGTTCGCGCCGAGCTTGCCCTTGTTGTCCGTGCCGTCGAGCTCGATCATCTCGGCGTCGATGAGGCGCTGCTCATCCGCGTCGAAACCGACGAGGTGCGGCGCGATCTGCTCGATGACGGCGTCGACGGCGTCCTCGACACCCTTGCCGCCGTAGCGCTTCTTGTCGCCGTCACGACGCTCGACCGCCTCGAAGGCGCCCGTCGAGGCACCCGACGGGACAGCCGCGCTCTCGTTGGTGCCGTCGTCGAGGAGCACGACGGCCTCGACCGTGGGGTTGCCGCGCGAGTCAAGGATCTCGCGAGCGCCGATGCCTTCAATGGTTGCCACAGAACTCTCCGATACACGTGGTTGATTCGGGCAGCGGGTCTGATCACCCGCGTCAGTGTCGAGCCTAACGAACCGCTGGGGTACTGCCGGGTAGGAACGTGGGGTCTGTCGAGAACGGGACGCGCGTCACCCGCCGCCTCGCGGCAGGTCGGCGTCCGGCGGGGCGGGGTGGGGCTCGGCGTGCTCAGCGTGGTCGATGCCCCCGAGGTGATCACCGAGGGGCGCGGCGTGCAGGCGCGACAGCGTGGCGGAGAGCGCGACGCTCGGGTCGACTCCGAGGCCACGGGCCTGCACGACGAGGTCGAGCAGCGCCGCCCCGATGGAATCCTCGGCGGCGAGGGCCTCGACGCGTTCGGCCTGCCCCGCCTTCGTCAACCGCCCGACGACCTTGACGGCCCGCTCGAGCGGCGGCAGCCCGGCCGGGATGCCTGCCAGCGGATCGTTCGCGTCACGCTCCGGCTTCTCGGCCGCCTTGATCCTCGCCCATTCGGCCTCGACCTCCTCGGGGTTCGAGGCGGCACCGTCGGCGAAGACGTGCGGGTGACGCCTGACCAGCTTCTCGACGAGCGTCGCCGCGACGTCGTCGACGTCGAAGCCGTCCTCCTCGCGCTCCGCGGCCACGCGGGCGTGGAAGAGCACCTGGAGCAGCACGTCGCCGAGCTCCTCCCGCAGGTGCTCGCCGCTCGCCTCGGCGATGGCCTCGGTGACCTCGAACGCCTCCTCGACGAGGTACGGAGCGAGGCTCGCGTGCGTCTGCTGGGCATCCCACGGGCAGCCGCCGGGCGAGCGCAACGTGTCCATGACGGCGACGGCGTCGAGCAGGCGCGAACCGGGGGCGTCCCACGACCCGACGACGACCTCGACGGGCGGCGGGTCGTCGAGACGCGTCAGCTCGCCGGCGAGCGCGTCGGTGAGACCGGGATCGGCGTCCGCCGAACCTAGCCAGACGACGTGACGCCCGGCGACCCCCGCCGCGACGAGGGCATGTGCCGTGGCGGCCGGGGGCTCGTCACGGATCTCGACGTCGAAGCCCTCGTCGCGCGTGACCTCGACGAGCGGTTCGTCACCCGCGCGGCCCAGGACGGCGTCAGCGCTTTCGAGCCGCCGCCAGGCGTCGCGCGTCATCAGCCCGGCGGGCACCCGCGGGCTGACGACGAGCAGGGCGATGCTGCCGCTCATCGTCGCGCTCCGCCCGCGCGCGCCATCTCCTGCGCCGCCGCGGCGGCGGCGATGTCGTCGAGCAGCACGGCCTGGACGAGCTGCGCCGCCCACTGCAGGATCGCCTGGTCGCGAAGCGGCTTGCCGGCGACGGGCTTCGTCATCGGCATGGGCACGAGCAACCGCTCCTGGTTGGTCTTGACGAGCGTGCCCGGGAAGAGGCGCTCGAGGCGCATCTGCTGCGACTCGCGCAACTCGGTGACCGGGCCGAAACGGACGTACTTGCCCTGCACCCCGATGTCGCTGATGCCCGCTTGCCGCGCGATGGTGCGCAGCCGGGCCACGTCGAACAGGTTGAGCACAGGTGCGGGCGGCTCGCCGTAGCGGTCCTTCAGCTCGGCGATGATCTCGTCGAGGGCCGCTTCGTTCTCCACGCTCGCGAGCTTCTTGTACGCCTCGAGGCGCAGCCGCTCCCCCGGCACGTACTCGTGCGGCAGGTGGGCGTCGACGGGCAGCTCGATCTTGATCTCGACCGGCATCGACGAGGTGTCGTCGCCGCGGTAGTCGGCGACGGCCTCACCGACCATGCGGACGTACAGGTCGAACCCAACCCCCGCGATGTGACCAGACTGCTCGCCGCCGAGCAGGTTGCCGGCACCGCGGATCTCCAGATCCTTCATCGCGATCTGCATGCCCGCGCCGAGGTCGGTGTTGCTCGCGATCGTCTGCAACCGGTCGTGCGCCGTCTCGGTCAGCGGCTTCTCGGCCGGGAACATGAAGTAGGCGTACGCGCGCTCGCGACCGCGCCCCACGCGACCGCGCAGCTGGTGCAGCTGGCTTAGGCCGAGCTGGTCGGCGCGCTCGACGATGAGGGTGTTGGCGTTGGCGATGTCGAGACCCGTCTCGACGATCGTCGTCGAGACGAGCACGTCGAACTTGCGCTCCCAGAAGTCGACGACCACCTCCTCCAGGCGTGCCTCCCCCATCTTGCCGTGCGCCGTCGCGACCCGCGCCTCGGGCACGAGTTCGCGGATTCGCGCAGCCTGCTTCTCGATGCTGCCGACCTTGTTGTGGACGTAGAACACCTGACCTTCGCGCATCAGCTCGCGTCGGATGGCCGCCGTCAGCTGCTTCTCGTCGTACGCCCCGACGAACGTCAGGACGGGGTGACGCTCCTCCGGCGGCGTCGCGAGCGTCGACATCTCGCGGATACCGGTGACAGCCATCTCGAGCGTGCGCGGGATCGGCGTCGCCGACATCGCAAGCACGTCGACGGCCGTGCGCATCTGCTTGAGCTGCTCCTTGTGCTCGACGCCGAAGCGCTGCTCCTCGTCGACGATGACGAGCCCGAGATCCTTGAACTCGATCTCCTTGCTCAGCAACCGGTGCGTTCCGATGACGAGGTCGATCGAGCCGTCCTTGAGCCCCGCGAGAACCTCGCGCGCCTCCTTGTCGCTCTGAAAACGCGACAGCGACGCGAGCTTGACGGGGAAGCCCGCGTAACGCTCGGCGAACGTCTGATAGTGCTGCTTGACGAGCAGCGTCGTCGGCACGAGGACCGCGACCTGCTTGGAATCCTGCACCGCCTTGAACGCCGCGCGCACCGCGATCTCGGTCTTGCCGTAGCCCACGTCACCGCAGACGAGACGGTCCATGGGCACCGTCTTCTCCATGTCGGCCTTGACCTCTTCGATGCTCGAGAGCTGATCGGGCGTCTCGACGTACGCGAAGGCGTCCTCCAACTCGCGCTGCCACGGCGTGTCGGGCGCGAACGCGTGACCCGGCGTCGCCTGTCGAGCCGAGTACAGGCGGATGAGCTCGCCGGCGATCTGCTTGACGTGACGGCGGGCTTTCGACTTGGTCGCCGCCCAGTCCGAGCCGCCCATCTTCGACAGCGTCGGCATCTCGCCGCCGACGTAGCGCGTCACCTGGTCGAGCTGGTCGGTGGGCACGAACAGCCGGTCGCCGGGCTGACCTCGCTTGCTCGCCGCGTACTCGAGGACGAGATATTCGCGCGTCGCGCCGCCGACGGTACGCTGCATCATCTCGACGAACCGGCCGACACCGTGCTGTTCGTGGACGACGTGATCGCCCGGCTTGAGCTGCAGCGGGTCGACGACGTTGCGGCGGCGCGACGGCATGCGTCGCATGTCCTTCGTGCTCGCCGTTCCCGCCGAGCCGGTGAGGTCGGCCTCGGTGAGGACGACGAGCCCCGCAGCGGGCATCTCGAAGCCGCGGCCGAGCGAACCCGTCGCGACCTCGACACCGGGGGCGACCTGCGTCATCGGGCGCGCGGCGAGGTCGTGCTCGGCGAACACCTGGGTGACGCGCTTGGCGAAGCCCGGGCCGTCCGTCACGACGGCGACGCTGCGCCCGGCCGCGACGTGAGCCGCGACCTCGGCGGACGCGCGCTCGGTGTCGCCGCGGTAGTTCGGCACGTCCTGCGACTCGATCGTGACGCGGGTACCCGGCAGGTCGTCCTCGAGGAACTCGTGCAACTCGTCGTCGGCCGCGAACGAGCTGAACGACCACCAGGGGTGAGCGGTCGCGAGCGCATGCTCACGCAGTTCGAGAAGGCTGCGGTACGACGCGCCGTCGAGCACGCCTCGTAGGTCGACGGGGACGGCGTTGCCGGCGGCCGCATTGGTCCAGCTCGCCTCGAGGAACTCCTGCGACGTCGAGACGAGGTCGTGCGCGCGGGTGCGGACGCGCTCGGGGTCGACGAGAACGACGCGCGCAGCATCCGGCAGCACGTCGATGAGCGTCTCCATGCCGGCCGGCAGCAGCGCCGGCATGAGCGACTCCATGCCCTCGACGGCGATGCCCTCGCTGACCTTCGTCAACATGTCGGCGACGCCCAGCAGGCTCGGCGCGAGCTCAGCCGCGCGCTCACGGACCTCGGGGGTGAGCAGCAGTTCGCGGCACGGCGGGGCCCACAGCCCGTGCGGGTTGACCTCGAGCGAACGCTGGTCGGCCACCTTGAACCAGCGGATCTCCTCGACGGTGTCGCCCCAGAACTCCAGGCGCACCGGGTGATCCTCGGTGGGCGGGAACACGTCGAGGATGCCACCGCGCACGGCGAACTCGCCGCGGCGCTCGACCATGTCGACGCGCGTGTAGGCCGCGGCGACGAGGGCTTCCACGATGTCCTCGAGCGGGCGCTCGTCACCGGCGGCGAGGCTCACGGGTTCGAGGTCGCCGAGGCCCTTCGCCATGGGCTGCATGAGGGCGCGCACCGACGCGACGACGACGCGGACGGGCCCGTACGTCCCGCCCGCTTCCGGGTGCCTGAGGCGGCGCAGCACGGCGAGACGCCGCCCGACCGTGTCGGAACGCGGCGACATGCGCTCGTGCGGCAGCGTCTCCCACGACGGAAACTCGGCGACGTCGTCGTAGTCGACGAAGTTGCGCAGGGCCGTCGCCATGTCGTCGGCCTCGCGCCCCGTCGCGGTGACGACGAGCATCGGCCCCGCCACGTCGCCGCCAGTCTGCAGCAGAGCCGCCACGAGAGGAGCGCGCAGACCGGCCGCGGCCGCGATGTCGACGAGCGACTCGTCCGCGGCCAGCGCGAGCAGCCGCTTGACGGATTCGTCGGCGCACACGCGCGTCAGCAGGGGCGCGAGCGGCAGGTGGGCGGCCTCGGGCATGCGGGCTCCTTCGTCGAATCGGTGACGACGCACGCAGGCGCCGTGCGCGCCCGGAAGGGGCGACGGCTTCGTCGGCGGGCGACGCGTGAAGTCTAGAACGGAGCGGCGACAACCCCGGAATTCCGGGCATTCACCCCCCCATCACCCCGCGGGGCACGAACGATGGAGGGATACGCCGGGGGCAGTCACGGCCGTCCGAACAATTCCACGTCACGCGCCGCCGACGAGCCGTCGAGACGCACGCGCGTCCACCCGTCGGGCGTCGGTTCGAGGACGACGCGCGGCGCGTCATCCCGCCCGGCTCGCTGGTCGCTGGGGCCGCGCTCCTCGATGACCCGGGCATGCAGGAACGACGACCAGCGCGTTCGCACGATGACGTCGCGTGAGGGTGCGACCCGCAGGATGAGGTGGGAGGAGGTCTTGTCCGTGATCGTGGCGCCGTCGGTGACGAGCGGCTTGGCGTCCGGCACCTCTAACACGCGCCACTGGTCGTTCGACCACACCTCGTGCCAGCCCGGGGGCGTCGCGGCGACGGTGCGCCACTGCCCCGTCTTCTTCACCGGATGGCGGTTGAGAGCGACGTAGCGCACCGCCGAATCCTGCAGCCACCCGGTGAGTTCCGCGTCGGAGATGTGCGCCTCGCGGTCGACGAACGCGTCGGAGAGGCTGCGGTCGGCCTGCGTCTCGTACCCGCGCGCCAACCAGAAATCCTCTGCCATGACGAACGCCGAGGTGTGCGTGCCGTCGGCGACGACCTCGATGCGGCTGTTCTCGATGCCGGGCAACGCCTGGAGCGCGTCCGACAGGGGCCGGTAAACCGTCACCGACGACGCCGATGCGCGGGCGTCCGCGAGATCGTGGGCGGTGAAGTACCCCGACCAGACCAGGGCCGGCAGCACGGCGCACGCGGTCATCCGGTTGCTGCGGCGGGCCGTCGCGGCGACGGCGACGGGCAGCACCGCGAAGACGAGGCGCGCGAGGTTGGAGCCGAGCGCGTTGGGGACGGCGGAGAACACGAGCACCGCGACGGCGGTGATGGCGATGGCGAGGACGACCGGTTTCGCAGGCTTGGCGAGCAGAAACAAGCCGAGAAGGACGAGGGAGGTGAGCGCTCTGCCCCAGCCATACCCCTCTGGCCCACTGCTACCCCACACGAGCGACGAGACGCCCATGAAGGCGATGCCGACCAGGATGGGAACGAGCGAGATCCGACGGACGAGCAGCCCCGCCCCGAATCCGACGAGCACGAACGCCACCGCCACGGGTGAGGCGAGGCCGCTGAGGATGACGAGCAGCGACGCCGTCCAGCGACGGTCGCGGATGGCGGCGTCAAGCGCCCCGAGGGCGATGACGGCACCGACGAGGAACGTCGTGCGGCCGGCGCCGAGCGTCATCACGGCGCTCAGCGTCGCGACCCACACGGCCACGATCGGGCGCCGCACCTGCGTGACGGTGAGTGCCACAGCCCATGGGATAGCCGTGGCCGCGAGCGCGACGACGGCGTGGGCACCGAGGGCGGCCGACAGCCAGGGCACGAGGACGGAGTATCCGCCCGGAGGGTGGGCGCCGCTGTACCAGCTGAACCAGTAGCCGAGGCCCACGCCGTCCCGCGCCGCCTGAGCGCGCGCGAGCGCCGCCCACATGTCGCCCACACCGGGCGCGACGACGACGAAGAGCACGCCGGCGAGCGCGACCACCGCGGTCGCGAGCCAGGTGTGCAGCGCGAGCCGACGGCTCACGCCCTCAGCGGGCATGCACGAGGTTCTGTGCGTCGTCGAGACCGCGGTGGACGAGCAGTTCGACCGCCTCCGCGCCCGAGGGGATGAGGAAGTCGAGTTCGCGTCGCTCGGTCGCGGAGAAGTCCTTGAGTACGAAGTCGCTCACCTCCATGCGTCCGGGCGGGCGCCCGATGCCGAGGCGGACGCGCAGGTAGTCCTTCGTGCCGATGCTCTTGCTGATCGAGCGCAGCCCGTTGTGGCCGCCCTCGCCGCCACCGAACTTCAGGCGCACCGCGCCGAAGTCGATGTCGAGTTCGTCGTGGATGACGACGAGGCGCTCGGCGGGGATCTTGAAGAACTTCATGAGCGCGCTGACGGGCCCGCCCGATTCGTTCATGTACGTGCTCGGCACGGCGAGGACGACCTTCGGGCCGGGCAGCCCGCCCGGCAGCGTCCCCAACCGAATCTCTGCTGCCGCGGCGCGCGCCTTGTGCGCGCGCAGGGCGACGCCGGCGTCAGCGGCCATGCGGTCGACGACCATCGCGCCCACGTTGTGCCGGTTGCCGGCGTACCGGGGCCCGGGGTTGCCGAGCCCGACCACCAGCCAGGGTTGCGTGCGCGCCTCATCCACGAGGCCCAAGTATGCCGGATCGCGCATGGGCGCACGCTGGGCACGTCGACGAAACGCGGGCCCTCATCCGCGATCGGGCCAGCGATCGAGCCGACGACCGCGCCGCGACGGAACGCGAACGACGGGCTGCCGCTCACCAGGATCGGTGAGCGGCAGCCCGTCGTCGTGAAGATCCGATGCCCGCGTGGAGGCGGGCGGCGAATCACTCGGAGTCTTCGGAGCCCTCCGCGGCGTCGCCCTCGGCGGGAGCCTCTGCAGCGTCGTCGCCCTCGGTCTCCTGGTCGGACTCCTCGTGTTCGATGCCGGCCTCGGCCTCGGCCTCGGCGAGCTCGGCATCGAGGGCCTCGGCGGAGATCTGCTCGGTGACGTTGATGACGAGCATCTCCTCGTCGGAGACGAGCTCGACACCGGACGGCAGCGTGATGTCCTTGGCGAGGATCTGCGTGCCGGCCTCGGCGCCCTCGACGGAGACGGTGAACGCCTCGGGGATGTCCGTGGCGGGCGTGAGGACCGTCAGCATGCCGTTCTCGGTCGTGACGACGGTCTCGGCAGCGGCCTCACCCTCGGCGTGGACCGGAACGTCGACCTCGACCTTCTCGCCCTTCTTGACGATGACGAGGTCGACGTGCTCGATGAAGCGACGGATGACCTCGCGCTGGACGTCGCGGGCGAGCGCGAGCTCCTCCTTGCCGTCGAAACGGATCGTGAGCAGCGCGTTCGGGTTCTTGACGGCCATCATCGTGTCGTGGCCGGGCAGTTCGAGGTGAACCGGCGTCTCGCCGTGCCCGTAGAGGACGGCGGGGATCATGTCGTTGCGGCGGATGCGGCGCGCGGCGCCCTTGCCGAACTCGGTGCGAAGCTGAGCTTCGAGAACGATCTGGTCAGCAGCCATGGTGGTGCCCTTCGGTGCGTCAGGACCGACGACGCGTGCCGCCGGAATGGTCGGTGGCCTCGTCGGGACGCGACGCGCGGACACGATGCGGGCGCGTCGACGCAGGTCGGCGCGGGCGGCCTGGGGCCGCGGGATCTCGCAGACGAGCGCCACCGCGTCGATCACGGACCCTCGGGGCTCGCTGCGCGCGCCCGTCTCGTCCCTCGCCGAGGCAACCGGAACAGTCTAGCGGGGCGGCGCGCTAACACGAAACGGCGTGAACGCGTAGCGCCGCGCACCCCGGGTGGGATGCGCGGCGCCGCGTTCGTCAGGGTGAGATCACTCCATCTCGTCGAACATGCTCGTCACGGAGCCGTCCTCGAAGACCTCGCGGATCGCCTGCGACAGCAGCGGTGCGATCGACAGCACCGTCAGCTTGTCGAACTTCTTCTCGTCCGTGATCGGCAGCGTGTCGGTGACGATGACCTCACGCGCCACCGAGTTCGCGAGCCGCTCGAGCGCCGGGTCGGAGAAGATCGCATGCGTCGAGGCGATGACGACGGACTCCGCGCCCGCGTTCATCAACGCGTCGGCGGCGTGGCAGATCGTGCCGCCGGAGTCGATCATGTCGTCGACGAGCAGGCACGTGCGGCCCTCGACGGAGCCGACGACGCGGTTCGCGACCGACTGGTTGGGGCGCGTGACGTCACGCGTCTTGTGGATGAACGCCAGCGGCGCGCCGTTGAGGCGTTTGCTCCACGCCTCGGCGACCTTGATGCGGCCCGCGTCCGGCGAGACGACGGCAAGGTTCTCGTCGCCGTACTTCTTGGCGACGTAGTCGGTGATGACGGGCAGCGCCTGCAGGTGGTCGACGGGGCCGTCGAAGAAGCCCTGGATCTGGTCGGTGTGCAGGTCGACGGCCATGAGGCGGTTCGCGCCGGCCGTCTTGAACATGTCCGCGACCAGGCGCGCCGAGATCGGCTCGCGACCGCGCGACTTCTTGTCCTGACGGGCGTAGCCGTAGAACGGCGCGACGACGGTGATGCGCTTCGCGGAGGCGCGCTTGAGCGCGTCGACCATGATGAGCTGCTCCATGATCCACTGGTTCACGGGAGCGGTGTGGCTCTGGATGACGAACGCGTCGCAGCCGCGCACGGACTCGTCGTAACGCACGTACGTCTCGGAGTTCGCGAAGTCGTACGCCTGCATCGGCACGAGCTGCGTGCCGAGGCCCTCGGCGACCGCCTTCGCGAGCTCGGTGTTGGCCCGCCCGGAGAAGACCATGAGGTTCTTCTCGGTGGTGCGCTTCATGGACAGGCTCACTTCGTGATCCCTTCGTCTGCGGAGGATTCCTCGTCAACACTAGTGGACGCCGCTTCACCGGCGGCGGCCCGAGGCGAGGCGTGCGCGACGTCACGCGCGGCGTCCGCCGTCTTCGTCCCGGCACGGCGGCGCTCGACCCAGCCGTCGATGTTGCGCTGACGGCCGCGTGCGACGGCCATCTGGCCGGCCTCGACGTCACCGTCGACGGCGCTGCCGGCGGCGACGTAGGCGCCCGGAGCGATCGTGACAGGCGCGATGAGCACCGAGTCGGATCCGACGAAACTGTGCGCGCCGACGTGCGTCGTGTGCTTGTTGACACCGTCGTAGTTGGCGAAGATCGTGCCCGCGCCGATGTTGGCGCCCTCACCGATGACGGCGTCGCCGCAGTACGTGAGGTGCGGCACCTTGGCGCCGTCACCGATCTGCGCGTTCTTCGTCTCGACGAACCCGCCGATCTTGCCCTTCGCGCCGAGTTCGGTGCCCGGGCGCAGGTAGCTGAACGGGCCGACGCTCGCGCCGGCGCCGATCGTCGCGAGGTTGGCCTGCGTGCGCACGACGGACGCGTCGTCGGCCACCTCCGTGTCGACGAGCGTCGTGTCGGGGCCGATCTCGCAGCGCGCACCGATCGTCGTCGCGCCGCGCAGCTGGGTGTTCGGCTGGACGACCGTGTCGCGGCCGATGGAGACGTCGACGTCGACGAACGTCGTCGCCGGGTCGATGACGATGGCGCCGTCACGCATGGCCTGCGCGACGACGCGACGGTTCAGCTCGCGGCCCATCGCGGCGAGCTGCACCTTGTCGTTGACACCCTCGGTCTGCCACAGGTCGGTGATCGTGTGCGCCTCGACGCGCCCACCGGCCGCGCGGGCCAGGGCGAGGACGTCGGTGAGGTACTTCTCGCCCTGGGCGTTGTCCGTCGTCACCTTCGCGAGGCTCTCACGCAGCACGATCGCGTCGAAGGCGTAGATGCCCGAGTTGATCTCACGGATGTCGAGCGCGTGCGCGAGCTTCGCGTCCCCGGCCTCGCGGGCGGCGAGAGCGTCCTTGTGCTCGATGATGCCGGCGACGGAACCGGATTCGTCGCGCAGGATGCGGCCGTAGCCGGTCGGGTTCTCGACCTCCGCGGTCAGCACGGTGACGGCGTTGCCGCCCGCCTCGTGCGCGCTCGTCAGGTCAACGAGGGTCTGCGTCGCGAGCAGCGGCACGTCGCCGTAGGTGACGAGGACGGTGCCGCTCAGGTCGCCCGGCAGTGCGGCGAGAGCGCACTCGGCGGCGCGGCCGGTGCCTTTGATCTCGTCCTGGTCGGCGATCGTCGCGCCCGGCTCGAACTGCTCGATGTTCGCGGCGACGACGTCGCGCTGGTGACGCACGACGACCGCAAGGTGCTGCGGCTGCGTGCCGCGTGCCGCGTCGATGGCGTGGCCGAGCAGGCTGCGGCCACCGATCGTGTGCAACACCTTCGGGATGTCGGACTTCATGCGGGTGCCCTCGCCTGCGGCGAGGACGATGACGGCTGCGGGACGGGGTGCGCTCACGCGAGTGACTCCCTGCGGATCGACGATCGGTGGTCTGGCCCGCCCCGGCGGCCCACCCGGTGCGGGCGACGGGGCATATAAGGGTGACTCTACCGCCCACCACCGCCAGAGGCGCTGCGTGCATTCGTCGCGCACACCTGCACGCCTTCATGCTGGGTGCATGTCAGAGGCGATCGGCGAGACCACCGTGCGGCACCAACACGTCGGGTGGTTGGAGCTGTTCTGCGACCTTGTCTTCGTCGTCGCCATCGAGCGCCTCACCCACCTGCTGCACGGCGACCCGGGTCGCGGGCGCATCGCCGCGACGATCGAGCTCACGATGCTCGTGTGGTTCGCGTGGTTCAACGTGACGGCGCTGACGAACGTGCACGGCGGCATCGGCCCACGCGGACGCCCGCTCATGTTCACCTCGATGGCCGGCGTCGGCGTGCTCGCACTCGGCGTCGAACCCCTCATCGACGGCCATCCGTGGCTGTTCGCCGTCGGCTACGTCATCGCGCGCACGGCCGTGTGGCCGCTGTGGTGGAGCGGACGACGCGGCGTCGGCGCCATGCGTCCGCTGCTGTGGGGCCCGGGCGTCAGCACGCTGTGGCTGCTCACCCCGCTCGTGCCCGAGCACCTGCTCGGCTGGGCGCTCGCCGCCCTCGCCTTCCTCGAGATGAGCCTGTTGCTGCTGCGCCCGGACGGCAAGGAGTCGGACGCGCCGCGCCTCAGCGGCCCGCACCTGGTCGAACGCATCGGCCTGTTCGTCATGATCGTGCTCGGCGAGAGCGTCGTGCAGATCGTCGACTCCCTCGACACCGAGCGCACGGCCATGACGTGGCTGACGGCCGCCTGCAGCGCGCACCTGCACCCCGGATCGCTGACGTGCCTGTGCCTCGGGATGATTCTCGTGCACGTCGGCACGCAGTCGTTGACCCGTCAGGCGTTCGCGACGAACCTCGGGCTGAAACCGCGACGCCGCCCGCAGACGGCCGCTGAGCGTGCACAGGTGCGTCGCGAACCGGCTGCGGCCCGCGAAGAGCGGGCACGCGACGCAACGGGGGCGCCGCACGATCCGCAGGGCACCTGGCACGCGATCCTTGGCGGGTTGACGCAACTCGCGACGTATCTCGTCCCCGTCGTCGTCATCTGGTGGCTCGGCGGTCACTGGGCGCCGTGGATCGTCATCACGTTGCTGTTCCTTTACATCTCCGCGGCGATCTGGGTGCAGGGGTACGGCGAGCGCCGCATCACGGCCTATGTCGAGACCATGCGCGCCGGCGAGGTTGCCGGTGGTACCGGCACTGTCGGTGGGGACGTCGCGGGCGCAGCCGGCGCGAGCACTGCTGACGACGCGACGAACGGCCGCGCCGAATGAGCCGCATGAGCACCGCCGCCAGTGCGCCCGACGGCGGCGCCTCCCCTGGCGGCCGGCCCGCTCCAGGGCGTGGTCGACGACTGGTGCGCCGGGTGGCGCGCGTCGTCGTCAAGCTGTTTCTCGTCGTGACGATCGCATCGTTGACGTTCAACGCCCTCGTGCG
>ERZ1031004.71-NODE-71-length-16401-cov-13.651719_pt1 | contig 16401 bp, 27 predicted proteins | sample MGYA00518595_ERZ1031004 | MGnify/ENA primary metagenome ERZ1031004 (study PRJEB33718, sample SAMN03159717) | human skin metagenome | collected 2014-05-20 | study: EMG produced TPA metagenomics assembly of the PRJNA266117 data set (Human skin bacterial metagenome...
GCCTGACAACACCGTTCCACCAGGACTTGAACGCACCGAACACCCAGTTCTTCACTGAGGTGAACTTGCCGGTGATGCCGTCCCAATGCTTGGCCACCCAGCCCTTGGCCGAATCGACCGGCCACGAAATGAGCCTGACAACACCGTTCCACCAGGACTTGAACGCACCGAACACCCAGTTCTTCACCGACGTGAACTTCCCGGTGATGCCGTCCCAGTGCTTGGTTATCCAACCCTTCGCGGAGTCAATCGGCCACGAAATGACGGTGACGACGCCACCCCACCACGACTTGAAAACACCGGATACCCAGTTCCAAGCCTCAGTGAACTTCGCCGTGATGCCATCCCACGTTTTGACGATGGAATCCTTGACCGCCGAGAAGCCGCTCGACAGGTTGTCCCACACGCCCTGGATGCCGGGCCACAGCGAATCGCGCATCCAGTTCCACACGCCGAGCGCAGCACCCTTGATCGCATCCCACGCGCCCGTCACGATGTTGCGGAACGTCTCGGACTTGTTCCACGCGACAACGAAGGCGGCACCGAGCGCGACGAGAGCGATGACGATGAGCGAAATCGGGTTCGCGTTCATCGCCGCGTTCAGCACCCACTGTGCCGCCGCCATCGTCCGCGACGCCGCCGCCGAAGCGACCATCGCCACACGCGACGCCGCCGTCGCCAGAGCCTGACGCGTCGCACTCGCAGCCGACACGACCGCCGCACGAGACGCCTGCAACGCGTTCGTCGCGAACGACTTACACGCCGACCCAGCGTTACGCATCGAGTTACCGGCCGCCGTCCACGCCGTAGCGTTCGGCGGCTGCGCACCCGACAGGCCCGCCTTGAGCTGAGAGAACGCGCGCCCCGTCGACGTCGCAGCATCACGCGCCGTGCTAAACCCCGACTGGACAGTGCTCGCGGCGCTCGAAACGCCACGCATCGCCGACGAGATGCCGTCGATGCTCTTCTTCGCAACGAGCAGCCCACCAGCGCCCGCGACGAGACCCTTCGTCAGGTCAGGATGCGCCTGCACGAACGAGGACACAGACTGCAGCGAGCCGCGCACCTTCTCGAGGGCGTCACGGAACTGCCCGGCCGCGCCCTCGCCGTCCTCGAACTGCTTTTGGAATTTCTCCATCGCAGGGATGACCTTCGTGCCGAGCACCTCGACGAGGCCACCCTGAAGGGAGCGGATGAAGTTCTGTAGCTTCGCCTGCGGCGTGGAGTTCACCGCGGCGTTCGCCTTGTCGGTCGCGCCCGCGACCTGACCGAGACCCTTCGCGGCCTTCTCCGGGTGCAGCGCGAAAAGCGCCTTACCCAAGTCCTCAGCCTGCGTACCGAAAAGCGACGTCGCGATCTGCGCCTGCTGCGCGGGGTCCTTCACCGCACGCAGACGGGTGAGGATCTCGCCGAGGCCCTGCTTAGCTGCCGGCCCACCCTTCGCGATCTTCGACGTCATCTGCTCAGCGTTGAGACCGAGATCCTTGTACGCCGCGACCGTCGTCTTCGACCCGTCGACAGCGCGGATCGAGAACTCCTTGACCGCGTCCGCGACGAGGTCGGCGTCACGCGCGCCACCCTGCAGGCCCTGGTTGATCAGGCCCGTCGCGTCCGCACCAGACAAGCCGACCTTGCGGAACTGAGTTCCGTACTCGTTCAGCGTGTCGAGCAGGTCATCGCTCTTGTTCGCGCCGGACTGAAAGCCCTTCGTGATGATGTCGAACGCCTCGTCAGCGCTCTTCGCCATGCCGGTACGCATCATCTGCGACACGGCACGCGTCACGCCGCCGAGGTCCTGGTCAAACGTCTTCGAGACGGTCAGGGCCTTGCCGCCCATGCTCTCGAGCGTCTTCTCCGACGCCCCGCGCATCCCGTCGATGTCCTGGATGACCGACTTCATGGCTTCGCTGATGTCGGCCGAGTCGCCCATGTTGCTGGAGAACAGCTTGCCTGCCGCGGTGCCGGCGCGAGCCGCCTGATCCTGCGATAGGCCGAGCTGTGCGGTGAGCTTCGCGGTGCCCTGCTTGAGGTCGAGAGAGTCGGCGAAACCCTTGGCCATCATCGCGCCCAGGCCACCAACGCCGGCCGCCGCGACGAGCTTCGTCGAATCCTTCAACTTCGACGCCATGCCCCGCGAGAACGACGCGCCCGCCTGCTCGCCCTCAGCCTGAGCGGGCGCGCTCGCACCCGAGAACAGGTTACGCAGCGACGTCGACGCGGACGCCATGCGCGAACGCAGGCCAGCGGCGAAACCAGCGCCGGCGTTCTGCCCCTCGCCCTCAGCGGCGTTCGAGCCGTTCGACAGGGCGTTCTCGATGTTCGACGTGATGGCCGAGCCGGACTGGGAGACGCCCGAGACGAGGTGCTGACCGATCGTCTGCCCCGTGCTCTGCGCGTCACGCTCGACGAGCCTGAACTCGTCGCGAACGCTCTCACGCAAGCCCTGAGCGGACGCTGCGAGAGAAACGTACGCGGTTGCGAGCTCAACACCGGACACAGGTCACCTCATGTTCTCGAACACTTCGCGGAAGCGTTCGTCGCCGAGCCAGTCAGCGAGTTCATCGGTCGTCATGGAATCGGGCCGGTCTTCGGCGTCCGGGTCGGGCTCCCACGCGAAGGCGATCGGCTGTGGCGGCTCGCCCTTGCCGCCGCCGTTCTGCCAGAGCGCGTAATCGAGGCGCAGCAGGATCGCGCGCAGCATCTCGAGGGAGTCGGTCTGGCGCCATGCCGGGTCGACGGCGCGGCGTGTGGCCGCGTCATCGGGCAGGTGCGCCACCCAGTCGGCGAGTTCGGTGGCGGTGATGTGCTCGCGCACCTCGACGAGCCGCACCCCGTGATAGCGGTGCAGGTCGGCCACGAGGGCCGATCGGTGCTCGGCGAGCAGGCGCGCGAGCGTCAGGAGGAAGGGTTGAGCTCCTGCATGAGCTCGGCGACGAAGTCGGCGCCAGCCTCGATGCTGACGCGACCCGTCGTCTCGTCGCGCAGAGCGTCCATCGCAACGCGCATCTGCTCGTTACCGAGCAGGCGACGCAGGATCGACGGGAAGCGCGCGGCGTTCTGGTGCTGCTCGAGAGCGTTGAAGTCGTCGAGCAGCTCGAAGTCGTCGAGCGCGTCGGCGGGGACGACCCACTCGCGCCCGCGCAGCGTGCAGCGCAGCTCGGCGGGCGCATCCTCGGCCTTCGCCTGGTGGTCGGTGGGCTTCTTCACGCCGGCGGGAACGGCGGCCTTCTTCGCGGTGGTGCTCATGGCTGCTGGCCTCTTTCTCTACTGGCCCTGGTGGTGGAGCACCTGCCCGGGGCGGGCCAGCGTGGAACCCCGGGCAGGTGGTATGAGTCAGCCCCCGACGCGAACATGAGCGCGTCAGGGGCTGAGATGGGGGGGAGGTCAGGCAGAGAGCTTGTCGCTGTCCTCCGAGTATTCATATACCCGCACCCCGGTGGCGTCCTTGATGGCCTCGACCTCGACCGAGTAGCCGGACAGCTTGCCGAGGACGTACGCCTCTTCGCCCTTGATGACGGGGTCGGCGACGGGCACGATCTTGCGGATCTTCTTCGACCCGAACTTCATGTCGAGGACGAGGACGCCCTGGTCGGGCTTGCCGCCCTTGTCGAGGACAGCCGTCTTCGTGCCGGCCGTCGACGTCGGCGCCGTGACGGTGACGTTCGTCGCGCCGAACGCGAACTCGAGGACGTCCTTGTCGAGCGGCGACAGGAGCGTGAACTCGAACGAGCGCGACTCGTCGGTGAGCAGGTTGGCGAGCGTGCTGCCGTCCCACTCCTTGACCTGATCCGTCTTCGCCTCGATGCTCGGCTTCACGCCTTCATCGGAGATGGCGCCGAGGCACTTGAACTTCGCGTCGAGCGCGGTCGACGCATCCGTCGGCAGGACGGTGCCTCGAGTTGCCCAAAACACGCCGCCGCCCGCCTTCGGGCTGTAGGCGGCGACCTTCGAGCCGTTGTTGGCTCCCATGATTCCTCCAGAGGTGCTGGCCCTGGGGTGTTATTTCGGAACCTGCCCGAGCGTCGCCGCCTAGCAGGGGAACGGGGGTCAGCCCTGCGCGACCGTCACGTTCGGGTCGCTCGCGGGCTTCGCGGCCGGCTTTTCAGCGTCCGCCTTCTTCGCGGGTGCCGACAGGCGCCAGCCTGCGTCCTTCCACGCATCCGCGTCGGCCTTCGGAACCTCGCGGGTGTGGTCGGGGAAGTCGGGGTGATACACGGTCTTCGTGGTGGGCTGGTCGCTCACAGCGATGCTCCTTCGGTGATGACGATCGGGGAGTAGATGAATTGGTAGCGCGGCGTTCCCGTCGCGCTGTCCGGGTAGTTCACGGGGTCAGTGAGCGACGCCGTGGTGACCTCGACGGCGCCCATGCGGATGCCGTCGCGGTGGCTCGCCAGCAGCGGCCACGCCTTCGACGTGAGCGACCACGCGGCCGACTCGTCGCTACCCCAGCACTCGACGAGCACCGTCGGGCGCGACTGAGCACGATCCAACGGCGCGCCACCGGTACGAGTCAGACGGATGAACGACGCCGGGCGCGTCGCAGGCACACGCGTACCGACCTGCACACCGAGCTCGTCACGCAGGTACCTGACCAGCGCGGCCTCGAGGTTGGGCAGGACGTCGCTCATCGAGCCGCGTCCAGCCCGCGGAGAAGCCGATTGTTGCGCGCCTCATCGTCAGCCGCACCAGCCTTGACGTTCCACACGCGAGCATGCGCGCGACGACCCTCACCGGACGCGTCCGACACATACCCGCCCCACGACGACTCACGGTTCGCGGCATCCGCGACACGCTCAGCACGCCGGCGCAAATCCTGCACCATCGCGGGACTCGTGAGGAGACGCTCGATCGCGTCACCGTTGAAGGTGACCTCGACACGTGACTGCTCAGCCATCGACGACCTCCACTTCCACGGTCACGCCCGGCGCGAAACCAAAAGGGCCGCGCGTCCAATCCTTCGGTGCACCGTTGACGGCGTACCACGTGCCGTCGATGCGCACCTCGTCCCGGTAGCCGGGCACCAGGCCGGTCTTCGGCGCGCCGATCGTGAACGCAACCTTCGACAGGTCGCGGGTGCCGTCGTCGACGTCGGTGAGCGCGCCCGGCGCGATGAAGCTCACCGGCCACTCGTGCTCGCTCGTCGTCGTCGTGGCGTTGCCGAAATCGTCCAGCTCGCCCTCGGCGTGGGTGCGCACAGCGAGAGCCCACGGCGTCGGCAGGCTCACCGCTGCCACCACTCAAGACCAGAGCGCATCGGCGTCAGGCCGCTCGCGTCACCGTTGACGACGACGCCATCGAGCGGTGAGCCCGGCGTCATGTTCGGAATCATGCCGATCGTCGCGGCAGCACCGTCACCGGAACCGTCCCCAGCCCGGTAACGCTTGCACGCCTCCTGCAACTGCTCGATCTCGGACGGAAACAGCATGCCGCGCCGCTGCTGGCGCGTGTCCATCGTGACGCCGAACGGGCCTGCCGTCTGCGCCTGGTAGGCGCCAGTGCCGGACTCGTTCCAGCGCAGGACAGCGCCGCGGATGACGGCCTTGATGTACGCCTTGCGGGTCGCGTCTTTGAGGAAGTCGCCCTCAAGGATGCAGGGGGCGACCGTGGCTGCCGTCGCCTCGGCATCCTCAATCATCGCCAGAGCCTTAGCCTGGTCGATACTCGCGAACGGTTCGAGGTCGCTCGGTTCAAGTAGATGCACCACAGTCACCCCCTCGCGTCACTTCTTGACCGAGCGCGGACGCGTCTCGGACTCTTCGCGCTCCCAGCCGAGAGCCTCGAGAGCAGCGACGCCCTCAGCGTCGATCTCGTGGTGCTCACCCTCGGGCGAGATCATGCCCGCCATCACGCAGCCGCCGGGGTGATGACGCCGGCCGGGTACGAACCACCGAGGCGGGTCATCGGAACAGCCGTCTGGAAGCCGACGCGGAACACGACGCGCAAGGCCTTCGTGTCCTGCTGCATGAGGTTGAGCACGACCTTGCCGGTCGAGTCGGAGATGACACCCTCCTTGAAGATGTCGTACGTGATGTCCTGACGGATGCCGACGACGAACTTGCTCCAGTCGAGCGCGATACCCGTCGCGGCGGCCGTGTTCCACGCACCGTTGCGCACCTCGTCCAGCGTGTAGCCGTACAGGGTCGAGTTGCCACCAGCGGTGGGGGAGCCGAACAGCGGCTGACCGTTCTTGTCCTTGAGCCCACGCAGGCGCCAATTCAGGCCCGGCGTCGCGAGGAAACCGTTAACACCGAAGCCACCCTCGGACGCCTTCGCAGCCGTCTCGAGGAACGCGTCGGCGAGGTTGTTCGTCGCGGACAGCTGCGAGACGTTGCCGGCCTTGATCGCCGCGGGGACGATCGCCTCGGGCCACGACGCGGGCTTGTCCGTACCGAACAGCGTCGCCTGGTCGACCTTCTTGCCGATCGCCTCCTTGAGAAGCGGCTTGATCTCGTCCCACAGCGGGACGTTCGAGTCGTCGATGACGGCGTCGGGGATCGGGACGATGACGGCGAGCTCCTCGGCCGTCATCGTGATGCCCTTCCACGACACCGAGTCGGTCTGCTTGAGACCCGTGTCGCCGTCGACCCAGTAAGCCTCGGGCAGCGACGCGAGGACGGGCTGCTTGGCCTTCTTGGAGGACATGCGAACCTGCTTCGCGCGCGAGAGGACAACGGAGTCCTCGGGCGTCGTCTGCAGGATCTCGTTGATGTGCTGATCGGGGATGAGCTGGTCAGTGACCTCAGCCCGCCCGACGATCTCGGCGAATCCAGCCATGATCTAGTTACCTTCCGGTTCAGGAGTTGGCGAACTTGGCACGCAGCCAGTCGCCCTGGGGGGTTGCGTCCCCGCCCGACTGGGCAGGGTTGGGACGGGGAGACCTCGTCTTCGGAGCCAGATCCGCGAGCAGCTCGTCGGCGTCCGCCTCGAGTTCCTCACGCGTCGAGCCGACGAGGCGCTTGGCCTGCGTCTTCGTCAGACCCTTCTCGAGCGCGATCTCCAGGCGGTCACGAGCAAGCTCGGCGTCCTGCGCGCGCGTCTTGTGCGAGTCGCGCTCCTCGGCGACACGCTCGAGCTCGGTCTTCTTCTGCTGCTCGAGCTGGTCGAACTTGCCCGCCTTGGCCTTGACGTCGTCGTAGTCGGCGTACTTCGCGCGCTCGCGCTGCAGGCGGGTCCCGAGACGCTTCTCGAAGTCCTCCTGCGACGTGATGGGCTCGAAGTCATCCGACTTCTTGGCGTCGACCTCGGCAGGCTGCTGTTCGGTCTGCTCGGGTGCTTCGTCGGACATGGTTTCCCCTTTCAGGCCACGGATTGACCGCTCCGTGTGATGCGTGGTCCCCGCCCTGTGGCGGGGTGGTCTAGTGGTGCCAGGCTGGGCCGTGGCGCTTGCCCTCAGATAGGGTTGGTCAGTAGTCGTGTGGGATACAATGTTCGTGTGAACATTTGCGAAGCCCCGGGATGCGACCGACCCAAGGTCGGCCGTAAGTCGTATTGCCACGCCCACAGCGAGAGGCTCAGGCGCACGGGAGACCTCGGTCTCGACAGGCCCTTGCGAAAGCGAAGCGACATGCCCAAGGTGTGCATGGACGAATCCTGCACACTGCCCGTCTATGCCGGTGGCTTATGCGGGAAGCACTACACCCGCGCATTTGCGAAGGGGTTTCGAAGCGGAGGCGTAGCACCGGGTCAGTGCTCGGCGGATGGGTGCAACAAGCCTGTCCGCTCTAAAGGAATGTGCGGAAAGCACTACAACTGCGTGCGCCGATGGGGCACAACGTCGCCTCCCGAGAGGGTCCCGACGCACAAGAAGCGCGAGCCTAGCGGCTACGTCTATGTCAAGGCGGAGGGGCACCCCATGGTGACGAAGAACGGATACCTGGCCGAACACCGGCTCGTCGTTTCGAACGCCATTGGCCGCTCGCTCCGCCCCGGAGAGAATGTCCACCACATAAACGGGGTTCGTGACGACAACCGCCCAGAGAATCTAGAGCTGTGGAACACAACTCAGCCCAGCGGACAGCGCCCTATCGACAAGGTGCTCTGGGCCGTCGAGATGCTCCGCCTGTACTCACCGAGCAGCCTCACTCTTGGACCGGATCAGATGCCAATGCTGTCTGCCGAGTTGAACCACATTGGTCGCGCAACACATGAGCAGTGATCGTGGCTCTTGAACCTCGCGGTCTCCCTTGCATAAACCGCGCCGCGGCCAATCAACATCGCGCAGAAGTCGCACGTGTCACCACTGCCGACGCGCTTCCAGCCCTTCGCGGCAGGGTCAGCGATCGATGAGCGCATGATCGTCTCGCGGTGCTGCGCGGCGATGCTGCGCTGCAGACCGCCGTCGACGCGCTTGAGGACGATCTGACGCGCGTCCTGCGGCGCGTCAGGCTTCACCATCGTCTGCGTCGCCCAGTTCGCCAGGGACGCCCAGCGGCCCTGATCCGGCTGCTCGGCGAGCACCGGGGCGAACGACCCCGGCGCGCCGGAGGTTTCACGTGCCGTCTCGAACCACTCAGCGCCGAGCGCGGCGGCCGCGTCACCGTATGTCAGGCCAATACCCGGCAGGATCTCCGCGAGCGCCACACGCAGCTCATCGACTGGCAACGCCTCAGCGGCCGCCCAGAACGCGGCGAGGTCACGCTGTGCGAGCGCCACCAGTTGCGCGAGCGCCTGGCGCTGCTCAGCTTCGGCCGGCAGCATCGGCAGCGACCTGCGGTGTCACGTCCTGCGCCGGCGGCGCAGGGGTGGCGATGAGAGACTCGACAAGCGAACGGCCCGCGTTGCGGCGAGCCTCGGCCTCGAGCGCGCGCTCCTCGCTGCGCGAAAGGTTCAGGCGCTTGCGAGTGACGACTGAGTCGGGCGCGAGAATGTTCGCGCCGACGAGCTTCGTCACCTCGTCAGCCGTCGCGGCGCGCGTCGGCGTCGCGGCGGACTGCCACTCAGCCGTGACACGAGAGTTGAAGTCGGCGGGGATCTCACCGTCGCGCACGAGCAGCGCAAGCCGAGCGACCTCCATCCACGAACGCCCGAACGTCGCCTGGCGACGCTCAGCACGCTTGACGAGGCGAGCCTCACCGGCACGGATCGCGTCAGCACTCGACGGGTTCGACGTCTGGATGCCGAGGTAGTCGGCGGGCATGCCGGCCTCGGCCGCGATCTGCATGCGGAACTCGCGCAACTGGTCGATGAACGGCGTCGGCGAAGCGGTCGTCAACTGCTTGACATCGGGGGCGTCGCCGTCCTCGTCCTTGTCGATGGCGAGGGCGTGCCCGGCGAGAATCTTCCAGCCGGCGACAGGGTTGCCGTTGCGATCCTTGAACGCATCGGGGCCACGCCCAAGCAACATGAGCTGCGGGATCGAATAGAACATCGAATTGACGTTCATCCCAAGCCCGGCGCGCATCATGTCCTCAGTCAGCGAACGGATGCCACGCGTGATCTCGGAACGCCCACCAGGACGCGACGCGCGAGCACGGTTGGCGAACTGCACGACAGGCACACGGCCCATGCCGTGTTCGTCGACGTCCTCGATGACCCACGCGCTACCACTACGGCGCAGCGTGATGCTCGCGTCAGCCAGGTCAAGGACGCCACGCTCGGAGCGCCCATCCTTGACGAGCAGCGTCGTCCACGCCGCGTCGAGGCGACGCGTGTGCGGATTACGCACGCCAGTCGTCGTCATCGGCGAATGCACGGTGATGAGGGGCGTGTCAGAGCTCTCACTACGCCCGACACGCACGAACGACGTACCAAACACAAGCGCGTCGAGGTGAGCGAGCGAAGACTCGAAGTCAAGCTCGTTCTCGTCGTAGATCGCGTCGAGCCCGTAGGACGTCGCGCCCGAGTCATCCCAGCCAGTGAAGTCGAGGCGCTCCTCGAGCACGTCGACGACAATGCCGGGAGCGCCCGTCACGGGCGCGATACGGCCGGCGACCTCAGCAGGGACAGCGAAACCAGGCGTGCCGAGCTTCTTGTTCGCCTCATAGTAGGCATTCGCCTCAAAGTTCGCCTGGTTGTGCGACTCGAGCCCCTCGGTGAGCGCCTTGACGAGCGCGAACGCATCCTCACCAGCGGTGATCTGCGCAGGGACGATACTCACAGCACCACCACCTCACCCTTGCTCTCGGTTCCGCCCGTGCGGCGCTTGCTCCACTTGACTGCCCCGTGACGTGCGCACGCGGCGGCGTACAAGGGAGCGGACTGCAGGTCTCCGACGCGCGCCATGCGCCAGCCGCCGGACTTCACGCCCTGGCGCGTCGACTCGCGCACGCACGTCTCGAGGACGGCGTCGTCGACGTGCGAGACGGTGCCGTCACGCGTCGCCTGCGCCATGCCGGTCGAGATCTGCGCGATCTCGGTGATGTTCAGTCGATAGGTCTTCATGCCCTTGGCCTGCAGCGGCGCCTCGAGGACGCTCGCGCCCGAATCGGACGGGAAGACGACGGGGATGCGGCGGCGGCACTGGCGCCACAGCCACGCGACAGCAGCGTCGACGCCCGCATCGAGCGGATCATGGTCGACGAGCTCGACGTGCACGACGCCACCGTCAGCGTGCGCAGCGATCGACAGCCACATGCGCCCAGCGGCGTCCATGTCGAGGCCGATCGCGGCGAGCTTCCAGTCGGGCGAGGCCGCGGGGATCGTCAGCGCGTCCCATTCGGCAATGTCGATGGCGGGGTCGGTCTTCACCGTGGCGTCCGCCCACATTCCAAGTCGCTCCATCGCGAACTGTTCATCCGTCATGGATGCTCGCTCGCTCGCTACTGCTTCATGGCTTATGCGAGCGCCAAAAGCCGGGTTTGCCTTAGCCCACGTTGCAGGATCGTCGAAATCATCCCCGGGCGCGGCTGACCACTCGAGATAGGCGATGGTTCGCTCAGATCCCTGAATGCCGGCTTCACGGATGCGCCCAAAAACGTCACCATCGTCGACGGGGGTCGGCGGGGTTCCCATGAGCCAGACTTGAGGGTTCGGCCTAGCAGACATCGTGGGCAGAATCGCCGACCACGACTCAGCAGAAAGGATCTGCGCCTCGTCCAACATGAGGCAGTCGCAGGAGAAACCGCGTCCAGAGCCGTTGGAACGCGCCTTGAAACGCACCTCTTGGCCGGACTTCATGCGGATGAACTCGCGCATCTCAGAGCGTGCGATGAAGTCGACGCGCTCTTCGAGGTCAGGGTTCTCCTCGATGATCTGCACGAGACGGAAGAAGGTCTCGCGCGCAGTGTCCTGACGGTGAGCCGAGACAATGATGACGCGCTCCTCGAACAGCAGAAGGCCGGCCAGCACACGAGCGACGATGAGCATCGTCTTACCCTGCTGCCGGGGAGCCGAGACCCCAACCTGACGCGCAGCCCAGCGGCCGTCAGACCGCTCGCCAAGCCCTGCGCGCAGCACTTCTTCCTGCCACTGGTCGAGCGTCAGCCCGTACGCAGCGGCGAGGTCAGAGACGTCCTCCCACGAGTTAGCCCGAACGTTGGGCGCGTGATGAATCCGCGCCGGGGCTTGCCCTTCGAGCAGCGCGACGCTTCGCGATTTCGTCAACAGCGTCCCCCTTCTGCTCCCCAGGTTTCAAGCCGTCGATCTCGGCGAGGACAGACTGGAACCGATTCGTCAGTGCGGCGAGGTCACGCATGGACTCGCACTCGTCGATCGCTGCGGCGAGAACGTCGCGCAGAGCCTCGAGAGTCGCGAGGCGGTTACCGGACGCGGAGGTCTGACGCAGAGACACGATTCCCCCTCCGCGAGTTGCAAGCACGGTGAGCGAGACGCAGGTTCGCTGCCGAATGGTCGGGAATTAGGGCCAGCGAGCGCGGTTCGATGTGGTCGAGGGTCGCCGCCATTCGGTGTCTACCCGGAAGGTCTGGGTCCACAGCTTCCAGGCAGATCTGGCAGACCCAACCGTCGCGTTCATAGATTGCGAAGCGCTCCGAGCGCGGGGTGAACGATGTCTCAGAACCGCCGAAGTTCTTCCGATACGAGTATCCGTTGCGCTCGCGATACGAAGCGGCAAAGCTCCGATACTCAGCAGCCGACGCGGCAGAGCACTCTCCGCAACGGCAACCCTTGCGGTAGCGATATCGGGTTCCATGCTTCACGACACCGATACCCCTGCACGCTGAGCACCGGGGTGACGATGGGGACTTCCTCGTTCCTGCAGCCCAGCCAGTAGGGCCGCCGCACTCGGCACATGGCACTCGAGGGCGGCTCTTCCACTTGCACTGATTGCACAGTCGACCATTTGCTCCGGCTGAAACCGGCCCCTGGCACGCCTCGCAGGTATGATTTTCCATAGCCGCTCCTTCTAGCGGTCAGGCCCAGGGTCACGGTGTTGGTAGCACCGCCTGGGCCGCTTTTATGTCCAGAGAGCATTCTAGCCCCTGTGGAAAAACGAGCTGCTCTCTCCGATGGCCCTATGTCGTGAGTGGGCTTTTCGGAACTTTTGGAGGGGATGCCCCCCTGGGTCAGACGAACCAGTCGCGGCTTGTCGTCGGCGTGAGCGTCGTCGTGACGCGTTGGCCGGCGGCGTTGAAGCGTGGCGGGTCGGCCATCAGTTCGGCTCGGGCGGGTTCGACGGGTCGGTGCCAGCGTAGCCGGTTGCAGTAGCGATGGGCGAGGCGGCAGTTGGTGCGGTTGAAGGGTGAGCCGCCGTAGGTGACGGGTGTGAGCTCGTCTACTTCGGGCGAGCCTGGCAGGCCGTGGGGTAGGCGAACGTCGACCCATTGGCCGCACAGGTGGCAGGTGCTCTCCTCGCGTAGGACGCGCGCCCTGACCTTGTCACGCTTGCTGCCGTTCGCGCGACGCGGGTTGCTCACTGCCTACCCCACCTGCACTCATCCACGATGACGCCACGCTCGGGCATCATGAGGTCGCGCATGTCCTGTTCGTGTCGCTGCTCGGCGTACGCGCGTTCGACGTCGGCCCAGTCGATGTGCTCGCGGTAGGTGTCACGCTTGCTCACGGCTCACCTCAGCGCGTGTCGCCCGTCGCATCGCCTGCTCTTCGTAGAGGTCAGCGATCGTGGGGAAGCGGTCGAACGTGTCGGCGCAGAGCGGGCGGCGCCCGGTGAAGGCGCGCCCCGCCCGAACGAAGATGTATGTGCGTTCCATGCGCTCACCCCATTCACGTTGTGGCCGCAGCTCCCCGCCATTCCCTAGGGCGCGCGGGGTGTGTCACGCCATCCGCTGCGGCTTGCCGGATGGTGGGCCACACGCTGCGTCCGATGCCAGAGGCTAGGTGGGCGCGTGCATGTGGACTTGGTCGACGTCCGGGCTGGCCTCGCCACGAGTAGACCCGGACACGCGAAACGCCCCGGTCGCAATGACTCGGGGCGTTGACTGCGGACAGAGTTGTCCTGCACACGTATCGTCACAGATCGTCGGGGTCGGCGTCAAGCCACGCCGACGCGAGCGTGTCGAGCCTGCGCTTCTCCGCCTTGCTCGTCGCCTTCTCGTCAGCGTCTAGGACGTCGCCCTCACGGAACAGCAACGGCTTGGCGCCGCGGCGTACGGGCTCGAGCTTGCCGCGCATCACCCACATGCGGATGCACTGCGGTGTGCGCCCAACGAGGCGCGCCGCGTCATCCGTCGTCAGCGTCATGCGCTCACCGCCGACGTCTCGGCCTCGAGCATGCGCACCCAGATCGCGTACCGGCTGGGCGTGATGCATTCGCGGCACGAGGTGCAGGTGATGTTCTCGTCGCCACCGAACAGGGTGAGGCTCTTGCGCTGACAGGTGGGGCAGGGGATTCCGTGCATGCGCGTCGCGGCGGGGCGCCAGGGAGCGAGGGCATGGGCGCGGCCCATCGTGTCGGCGAGGGATTCCCAGTCATCGCCGATGGAGTCCTCGTGCTCGAGGCGCTCGATCTGCGCTCGCAACCATGGCGCTGAGCGGTCGACGTGCCAGCGCGATCGCCCCTCGGCCCAGTAGTAGCCGGCGCTTGGGGAGTAGACGCGTCGGCGTGGGTCGTCGCGTTCGGCTGCGGTCTGCAGCATGGGCGGCCCGGCCATGCGGTAGTTGTCGACGAGGCGTTCGACGAGGTCGCTGAGAATGTCCTGGAGTTCTTGCGCGACGTCGATGCAGCCGAGGCGGACTGGCGTGGCGTAGGTGGGGCCGCTGCCGTGGATGAGGTCGGCGTCGGTGCCAGTGGCGCTGGGTGCGCGCTCGCCGGCCATGACGAGCAGCAGGTGGTGCTGCTCGGGTGCTTGGCGCAGCATCTCGTCGAGGCGCTTGTGGTCGGGCCAGCAGAGGTTGCCGTACTCGGCGGGTCGCGTGGCGCAGCCGTTGCAGCGGTCGGGGTCGTCGCAGTCGGGGGTGTGGCGGTTGCGGATGGTGCAGGCGCGGATGCAGTCGTTCACGAGGGGCCTCTCGTGGCAGTGGCGGGGCATGTTGGATTCTACCCGTCGAGTGTTGGATTCAACAGAAACGAACACGAGCGCCCCGCACGATGGCGGGGCGCTCGCGGTCATCCTCCCGAGTCGCACTTGCGGTCGTCACGCGCAAGCATCGTCGAGCCGGTATCGGTGTCCTTGATGAGCGCGTGCCCATCCGACGTGCACGTCCAGTAGATCGACCCACGGTCATGCACCCACTCAGGGCCGGGCGAGTCGTCATGCGTGAAAGCCGCGTGCACGACGATGACAGCGCAGAGCGCAAGCAGCGCGGTGAGCGCAGCGACCGTGCCCTGCACCAGCCGGTCGTTGCTTATCAAGGGCGCGCTCATGCTTCTTCCCGGTCAACAACGGTGTGGAACCACTGGTCGATGGGTCCGGGGAGGTTGAGCTTCGTCTGGTAGCGGCGTCGCCACACGAAGATGAGCCAGCGCCACCCGCGGTCGGCAGTCCTCACGGGTCGCCAAGCGAACCACCGGAACCACGGGCCAACCGGCGTTCCGAACAGCGGCGCGCTCACGCTTCCTCCCCGAGCGCCTTGATCGTGTCGCACGGCCAGCCGTACTCGCTCTCGCATTCAGCGCATCCGTCGATGCATCCCGGCTCGCTGCAGCCGTACGGCTCGTGCACCTCCCGCACCCGCTCCACCTTGGCGCGCAGCTCCCGCACCTCGGCCACCAGTGCCAAGGCCACGTCAGGAGACAGACCCGCAATGTGTTTGGCATCCGCCTGCCGGTGAAACAGCTTGGTCACGCACACCGCCTCCAGGGTCGAAAGCGCGTCCGACGGGAGCACGACTTCTTCTCCACCGCCGTACTCGGCCACCCATGGCCCCGGCGTCGCCGCCTTCGCCGCCGCCTCGATCTCGTCGAGCTGGGCGGGCGTGAGCTTCCTGGTCATCGGGTCTCCTCCGCGCGCACGGCCTCACCGCAGTAGTGGTTGATGTCGAGGCCGACGATGGCGGGCGTCGCAGTGACGTTGATGCTGACAGGGCGCTGCGCCGGCGTGGTGACGTTGACTCGCTCTGCCCAGCTCTTCGGCTGCTCAACCTTGACGCGCACCACAGCATCCGCGGTGATCGGGCGCTTGCAGTTCGGGCAGGTAGCAATGTCGATGCGGACGTTGTGGGTGGGGATGTTCATCGGGTCTCCTTGAGCAGGTCGAGCATCTGGTCGTGGCTGATCTGTGCGACGACTTCGTAGCTGACGATGGCGGTCGCTCCGTCGTCGCGGATGGTCGCGGCGCCGACGGGGTGTGCGGGAGCGTCGAGCCATCGCAGCCACGCTTCTACGCCGGCGGCTGGCCGCTCGTGCATCGTCGCCATCGGGTCTCCCTCGCAGTCGACACACACGAAGTCGGGGCTCTCGTGCTCGCTGAGGCAGCGCTCGCAGTAGTAGGTCATCGTGTCTCCTTGATCTCGATGACGAGCACGTTGGCGCTCGCCTTGGGTGCGGTGCGATAGGTGACGGCGTGGACGAACTTGGGCGAGTCGTCGGGCAGTAGCCCGGCGTCGACGAGCCCGTCGATCGCAGCTTTCGCTGAGGGCGCGATCCCGTCGGCGTCGAGGGCGCGCCCGGTGCGGTACGCGGTAAGGGTGATGTGCACGGGCCGCGCGAAGACGTGCAGAGCGGCGATGGGCTCAGCGGCGTCGGCTGCCGCTTGGCGCCACGCCTTCGTGATGGGCGCCTTGACGCGGTGGTGCAGTCGCTGGTTCTGGGTGAGCCATGCGGCCTTCCCGTCGCGGTCGAGGGGCGCTGGCACCTCGACCGCGACGATGGGGCCTGGCGTCCGCTGGGGCATGGCCTAGAACGGGGCGGGCGCTGACGTACCGCCCTGCCCGGCCCACGGGTCATCGCCGCCCTGCTGCCCGAATCCGCCGCGGCCGGTCGCCGAGTTGAACGACGACTCACGGTTCGGCGTCCACGACCCGTCGTCGCGCTGGTGGCCGGTGTAGCCCTGCTGCTGCTTGGGCGGGTCGATGCGCACGGCGGGGAACTCGATCTCGAACGCGGTG
>ERZ1031004.76-NODE-76-length-16043-cov-7.882224_pt1 | contig 16043 bp, 15 predicted proteins | sample MGYA00518595_ERZ1031004 | MGnify/ENA primary metagenome ERZ1031004 (study PRJEB33718, sample SAMN03159717) | human skin metagenome | collected 2014-05-20 | study: EMG produced TPA metagenomics assembly of the PRJNA266117 data set (Human skin bacterial metagenome and...
ATCGCGGAGGGGCGCGGTCATGGCGAGGTCACCCGGTACTGCCCGGCGGGGCCGACGCCGAAGTTCGGCGTCGGTGACGGCTTGTGCGTCGTCTCCGACGTGCACGTCAGCGTCGGCGTGACGGCGTTCTGCGTTGCTTCGACGCCGGGCTCGCGCGAGGCGTCGTACCGGTAGGTGCGAGCCTCGCCCTCGAAGAACGGCGCCGCGCTGGTCTCGAAGTCGACGGCGGCGCTCGGCGGGCCGGGGCGTCCGCGTTCCTGACCCATGACGGCCTCGTAGTTCCACCGATACTTCTCGTGCGAGTGCGGCTCGATGATGCTCGTCGAACCCTTCGCGGTCACCGCCGACGTCGGGTCGTCGATGACGAGTCGGACGCGTCCAGGGTCGCCGTCACCGGTGGCCCGCCCGTCGATGCGATGGATGAAATCAGCCGAGTTCTCGATGTTGAGCGTACGCACCCCCGCGGGGAGCTTGGCGGCCCCGACCGGCGAACCGTACGTCGTGACGTGGGTGACGTTGAGACCGTCGGAGCGACGGCGCGCGAGGTTCGTCATCACCATGCCGCCCTGCGAGTGACCCACGAGCATGACCGGCTCGCCCTTGCCGAGCACGCCCTCACGCTGCATCGCATCGCGCAAGGCATCCCGGACGGCGACTTCGCCACCGCTGACGAGACCCGCCGCGGCGGCAACGTTGCCGGAGCCGTCGAGTGGCGTGCGGGCGTTCCAGGAGAACGTCGCGGTGCCGGGGATCATCGCGATCCAGCGGCCCTGGCCAGTGGCCGGGTCGACGACGCGCTGCACCTGGATGTGGGCGGAGTCGTTGCCGTTCTCGTACAGATCGTCGATGCGTCCCATGCTCTGGCCGACGCTGCGCACTGCGGGTGCGGGCCGGGGCGCATCGGGCCCGCTGACGATCGAGGTGGTGACGGGGTTCGGAGTGCCCAGCGCACGCACGAGGCCGATGTTGATGCCGGCGACATTCTCCTCGTACGAACCCGGCAGTCTCGCGTCGATGATGGCGACGACGTCACCGACGATCATCGCGGTCGTATCGGGCGAGGGCGCGTTGCCGGTCCATTGGCGCATCGAGATCTTCGCCAGAGTCACCGTCAGCGAGTACGTCGCGATGGCTGTTTTCATGTGGGCGACGGCGCAGGCTTCGGCGAGCTCGTAGGCGTCGAGCGAGGCGCTCACGAGAGTGCTGAGCAACTGCGCGCGCAGCGCCGTGGCCGTCAGGGTGGCCGCCAGATCGAGTGACGCCGTGGCGCATGTCGTGGCCGTGCCAGGGGAGAGGGCATCCCCGGTGAACGGCAGGCCCCAGCCGATCGACAGGCTCGTGGTGGAAGCGCTGCTCGCGTCACCGTGCGCCGTCGTCAGCGCGGCGGCGAGGGTGCGCAGATCAGCGAGGTTGGCGTCGACGGCGCTCGGGCCGGCGCTCCTCTTCGCGATGACGGTGCCTGTCACCGACGAGCTGGGCGGGTCGACTCTCATGCGGCGTGCTCCCATCCGGCGTCGGGACGCATCTCATCCTGGGCGTCGCCAGCCGCGAGGCAGCCGCTCGGCGCGCCCGATTGCGCATGGAGGCCGACGAGTGCCGCCACGACCTCGGCGCGAACGTCGAACCAGTCGCGTGTTGCGTCGTCGAACCCGACGTCGCACCACTCGCCGCCTCGGCGCGCTGCGATGAGGCAAGGTGTCGCGACCTCGTCCAGACAGCCGATGACGACGAGGTCGGCGTCGGCGTCGGGCGGGGCGTCGACGACGAGCTGTAGCACGGCGCTGACGACGTCCTCGGCGGCGTGGACGCTCGCGCCCCGGGTGCTCGCGAGGCGGAACAACCCGTCAGCGAAGGTGACCTCGAGCAACGACGTGTGTTGCCCGGCACGGGCTCGCACGAGCAGGAACGGCTGCGTCATCGTCATCCCCGCCAGTCGCCGTAGTGGGAGTAGTCGTACGGACCCTCGCTCTCGTCGCGGTGCAGGGCCTTGCCCACCTTCGACAGGCCATCGCGCGCGAGATCGATCGGCGCCATGACGACGTTGGTCACGCTGGTCTGATGCGATTCGACCGATGCGGCGTGCCGGCCGATGTCGGTCGCGAACGACGCCGCGTCGTCACCGCAGGCGTCGAGGTCGCGGGCGAACGAGGTGAGGACGCTGCGGCAATGGTCGGCCGCACCGGACGTCCACTGCGTCGTCGTGATGGTCGTGCGCAGATCCGTGGCGGACTGTGCGAGGTCGCTCGAGAGCAGGTCGGCTCGCCGCTGCTGCGCCCGGATGTCGTCTCCGAGAGTGCTCATGACGGCGACGCTAGGTCCCCGCGTCGCCCCCGCGCAGCCCGGGCGCCGCGACCCTGTGGATCAGCCCTCCCGAGAGCGTCGAAACGGCCCGTGGCCGTCACTGCCTGTGGATGACGAGGCCGCGCCGCCGGTCCGCCTCGTCATCCAGATGCACCCGGGTGCATCTGGACGCACGAGGCGGGGGCGTGAGTAGCGGAACCCTGGCAGGCGAACTCGGATGGACGAACCCCGCTCAACGAACCTCGCTCAACAAACCCCGCCCGAGGCGCCCCATGAAACGACGAACGGGGCGCCCGTCCCGCTGATCTCTCAGCGGAACGAAGCGCCCCGGGTGTCAACCCTGGTGCCCGTGACGGGCGGGTGCGGCGGCTCAGACGGTCTGCGTCGCGCCCTCGTCGACGGTCTTCGTGTCCTCACCGCGACGCACCGCGGCGAGCAGCATGTTGGCGACGTCGACGACCTCGACCTCTTCGCGCGCGTTGCCGTCGCTCTGCTCGGCCGTGAGGCCGTCCGTCATCATGACGCGGCAGAACGGGCAGCCGATGGCGATGCGGTCGGCGCCGGTGGCGACGGCCTCCTTCGTACGGTTGAGGTTGATGCGCTCACCGAGCTTCTCCTCCATCCACATGCGGGCGCCGCCGGCGCCGCAGCAGAAGGACTTCTCGCCGGAGCGTTCCATCTCCTTGTACTCGACGCCGGGCAGCGACGCGATGAGTTCGCGCGGCGGCGCGTAGACCTGGTTGTGACGGCCGAGATAGCACGGGTCGTGGTACGTGACCGACTTGCCCGTCGACGCAGCGCCCGACTTGTCCTTCGGCTGCTGCGCGAACTCCTCCGGCGCCGCGACGGGCGTCAGCTTCTTCTCGCGCACGAGACGGTTGAGCAGCTGCGTGTGGTGGACGACCTCGTACTCGCCCCCGATCTGCGGGTACTCGTTCTTGATCGTGTTGAAGCAGTGCGCACACGTGACGACGATCTTCTTCGCCTTCGCCTCGTTGAGCGTCGCGACGTTCTGGCCGGCGAGCATCTGGAAGAGGATCTCGTTTCCGGCGCGGCGTGCCGGGTCGCCGGTGCAGCTCTCGCCGTCACCGAGGACGGCGAAGTCGACGCCCGCTGTGTGCAGCAGCTCGGCGACGGCGCGCGTCGTCTTCTTCGCACGGTCCTCGTAGGCGCCGGCGCAGCCGACCCAGAACAGCCACTCGACCTCGTCGGCGGATTCGACGTCGGAGCCGATGACCTTGACGTCGAACGGCAGGCCCTTGGCCCACTCGAGGCGAGCCCGCGCCGACATGCCCCACGGGTTCGACTTGTTCTCGAGGTTCTTGAACAGGCCCGCGAGTTCGGTCGGGAACGCGGACTCGATGAGCGTCTGGTAGCGACGCATGTCGACGATGTGGTCGACGTGCTCGATGTCGACGGGGCACTGCTCGACACAGGCGCCACACGTCGTGCACGACCACAGGACGTCCTCGTCGATGATGGCACCGGCCGCGTCACCGTTCGCGGTGGTGCCGGCCGGGTTGTACGCCGTCAGCGGGTTCGCGATGTCGTAGCCGGTCGAGCCGATGAGCGGCGTGCGCAGCAGGTCGACGCCGGAGTGGTCGGCGACCGTCGGCAGGCCCTTCTCGTCGACGGGCCCGGACGCGGCCGCAGCGGCCTGCAGGAACGGCGCCTTCGCGGCGGAGTGGTCGCGCAGCGTCATCATGAGCAGCTTGGGCGACAGCGGCTTCTCGGTGTTCCACGCGGGGCACTGGCTCTGGCAACGACCGCACTCGGTGCAGGTGGAGAAGTCGAGCAGGCCCTTCCACGTGAAGTCCTCGACCTTGCCGACACCCAGGACGGTGTCCTCGTCGAGCTCGAGCTCCTCGACGTCCTTGAGCGGCTCGCCGTCGACCATCATGGGCTTCGCGGCGCCGAGGGCCGTGCGGCCGTCCGCGTTGCGCTTGAACCAGATGTTCGGGAACGCGAGGAAGCGGTGCCAGGCGACACCCATCGTCGTGTTGAGCGAGATCGTGATCATCCACGCCATCGAGATGAGGATCTTGATCGCGGCGATGACGACGATGAGCTGCTCGAGGCCGTCCTTGCCGATCGACTCGAACGGCTTGCCGAGGAAGAACGTCATCGGGAAGTGCAGGACGCTCGCGTGGTGGCTGCCGTCGACGCGGCCCAGCGCGTACTCGAGCGCGCGCAGGCTGACGATGCACAGACCGACGCCGAAGATCGTGAACTCGACGTAGTAGGCCTGCCAGAACGACGAACCGAAGAAGCGCGACTTGCGGCCGTCCTTGCCGGCCGAACGGCCCGGGTGGTTCTTGCGGCGGTTCCAGATGAGCCAGCAGATGCCGAGGAAGCCCGTCCACGCCATGAACTCGGTCAGCCACTCCCAGGGAGCGAACGTTCCGATGATCGGCAGCGTGAAGTCGGGGTTGAAGATCTGGCCGTAGGCGGTGACCAGGGTGAAGAACAGGATGCCGAAGCTGATCATCGTGAACCAGTGCGCGACGGCGACGATCGGCAGGCGGGACATGCGCGTGTGTCCGAGGAACTCGCGCAGCAACGTGACGGTTCGCGCACCGGGGTTGTCCGTGCGCTTTTCGGGTGCGCCGACCTTGAACCGCGCCACCATCTGTGCCACGGCGCGCACGAGCAGCGAGACGCCGATGACGGTGATGACGACGCAGATCACTGCGGCGACGATCTGGAGGGCTGACATGGGCCCCAGTCTAGACGGGGCTACCGGCCGGTAACCCGGGGGCGGGGCGATGTCGTGTCCATTTCGAATTAGTCAACGAGCACGTGTGCTATTGCCTGGCCCGTGGGCATAAACGTAGATAACGCAGAGTTGGTAAAGTCATAAGCAGTCATCGCACCGCGTCTGCTCGCCTCCTTGGGGCGAGATTGGACGCGCCGCCACCGTCGAAAGGCCCCCCTCATGCCCATCCTCGCCAACGTCACTGAGGCCATCGGCAACACGCCGCTCGTGCGCATCAACCGCATCATCGACGCCCCCGACGTCACCGTCGCGGCGAAGCTCGAGTTCAGCAACCCCGCCGCCTCCGTCAAGGACCGCATCGGCAAGGCGATCGTCGAGGCCGCGGAGGCCTCCGGCGAGCTGAAGCCGGCCGGGACGATCGTCGAGGCGACCTCGGGCAACACCGGCATCGCGCTCGCCATGGTCGGCGCCGCCAAGGGCTACGACGTCGTGCTGACGATGCCCGAGTCGATGTCGAAGGAGCGTCGCGCGCTGCTCAAGGGCTTCGGCGCCGAACTCGTCCTCACCCCCGCCGCCGAGGGCATGAAGGGCGCCGTGACGAAGGCCGAGGAGATCGCCGCCGAGCGTGACGGCGCCGTCCTCGCCCGCCAGTTCGCGAACACGGCCAACCCCGAGGTGCACCGCAAGACCACCGCCGAGGAGATCTGGCGCGACACCGACGGCGCCGTCGACATCGTCATCGCCGGCATCGGCACCGGCGGCACGATCACCGGCATCGGCGAGGTGCTCAAGGAGCGCAAGCCCGACGTGAAGATGATCGCCGTCGAGCCCGCTGAGTCGCCGATCCTCAACGGCGGTCAGGCCGGGCCGCACAAGATCCAGGGCATCGGCGCCAACTTCGTGCCCGACATCCTCAACACCGACATCTACGACGAGGTCATCGACATCGACGCCGAGACCTCCGTCGAATGGGCGCGCAAGGCCGCGACGCAAGAGGGGCTGCTCGTCGGCCTGTCGTCCGGCGCCGCACTTGCCGCAGCCTCGCAGGTGGCCTCGCGCCCCGAGAACAAGGGCAAGACGATCGTCGTCATCATCCCCAGCTTCGGTGAGCGCTACCTGTCGACGATCCTGTTCGAGGGCATCGTCGACTGACATCCGTCTCATCGGCCGGGCGCGTGGTGCTGCACCGCGCGCCCCGGCGTTCGGGCACCCCGGGCGGGTGCGCCGATGATGAGCAGAGCTGTTGGGCGAGAGTCGAGTTCGAGGAGATGACGGTGGCGAAGAACCCGTTGACGCGTGCAAGGGCTGCGCTGGAGACGATGAACGAGGATGTCGACGCGGCCCTCGCACGCGACCCCGCCGGGGGTTCGCGGTTGGAGATGGCGCTCGCCTCGCCCGGTCTGCACGCTGTGTGGAGCCACCGGGTCATGCATGCGATGTGGCAGCGCGGCGGCCGCTGGAAGCTGCCGGCGCGTCTCGGATCGCAGGTGACGCGGGCCGTCACCGGCGTCGAGATCCATCCCGGTGCGACGATCGGTCGGCGTTTCTTCATCGATCACGGCATGGGCGTCGTCATCGGGGAGACGAGCGAGATCGGCGACGATTGCATGCTCTACAACGGCGTCAACCTGGGTGGGCGGACGCTCGCGAAGGTCAAGCGTCACCCGACGCTCGGGGACGGCGTGACGGTGGGCGCGGGCGCTCGTATCCTCGGCCCGATCGTCGTGGGCGATGGCGCTCAGGTCGGCGCGAACGCCGTCGTCGTCAAGGACGTGCCCGCGACGGGCGTCGCCGTCGGTGTGCCCGCGAAGGTGCGGGTGCCCGCCGTCGAGCACGACCCGTTCAGCGACCCTGCCGTCTACATCTGATCGTGTGCACTGCCCCCGCGTTGACCTCGATGTTGCCCGGGTTTCTGGGGATCGATTGCCCGAAAGCCGGGCACCATTGTCGGGTGACTGGCGCGCGGCCAGGCATGACGAAGGGGGCCGCTTCACCGATGTGGTGAAACGGCCCCCTTCGTCAGATCAGGCAGTTCAGCCCTTGGCGGCGGCCTTGAGCTTGGAACCGGCCGTCACCTTCGCGGCGTAGCCGGCCGGGATCTCGATCTCGGCGCCCGTCTGCGGGTTGCGGCCCGTGCGGGCGGCGCGCTCGACACGCTCGATCGTGAGCAGGCCGGGGAGCTGGATCTTGTCACCGCGGCCGACGGCCTCGATGATGACGTCGTTGAGGCCGGCGAGGACGGCGGTGGCGTCCTTGACGCTGACGCCGGTGCGCTGGGCGATGGTGCTGGCGAGGTCACTGCGGTTCATGAATCAATCCTGTTCTATCCGACTGGTCGTGGCCGAGACAGCCACCCGAAGGGCTGTGTTAGGCCGCGCTGTCTGCGAATCTACGCGAAATCCCGCGAGATGTCGCGCCTGACGCGGGGTTCGTCGCACGTCGTGCGCCTCGAGCGTCAGGGCGAATCGAGTGGGTGGGGGTCAGGGGAGCTTCTCGCCGCCGGGGCCGAAGCCGCTCGTGTCGGCGTGAAGGTCGCCCTTGGAGTCGCGGTGGATCGTCTCGGGCAGGTCGCTGTCGTCCTTCGCAGCGTGCTTGCCGCCGGACGTCTTCGACGAGACGGCGTCCTTCGCGTCGGCGGCCTTGGAGGTCGTCGCGTCCTTGGCGTCCGACGCCTTGCTCGCGACGCCATGCGCTGCGTCCTTGCTGACGTCAGCGGCCTTCTGGCCGACAGCCGCGGCGACGACGGGCGCCTTGGCCTTGACGGTCTCCGTCGCGGCGGTGACCTTGTCCTGCACGGCAGGGTTGCTCCAGGCCTTGTCGGCCTGCTTCTTGATCTGCTCGTAGCGCTTCTCCCCAGCGCGCGTACCGAGGACGTAGCCGACGACGCCGCCGGCGAGGAAGGAGATCTTGCCCATGATGTGGCTCCATTTCATGTGAACGGACAACTTGCCGTCGAGCCTACCCAATCTGCGTTGGCGCGCCAGTGCCTTACGATGGTTTCTCGTTGCCCGGTTGCCGTGCGACGCCTGGGTTCGGCCCTGCTGGGAGCGTTGATGACGATGCGCTCGACGGGTCGGTGCCCGTGGTGTTCGCGGTTGGTGCAGCGACGAGGAGGGCTCGCATAGTGGCCGAGTGCACCGGTCTTGAAAACCGGAGTTGGGAAACCAACCGTGGGTTCAAATCCCACGCCCTCCGCAGATGAGTAGGACCCCCGCCGGATCAGCGACGAAGTCGCCCGGCGGGGGTCCTACTCATCTGCGGCATGACAGGCTGGGGATTTGGCAGGAGCGACGCGCGAGTGAGTGATAGCGAGCCTGCGCGGCGCGACGGTTCCCACGACCTCCCTCCTAACGGTGCAGAGCGACCCAACTGCGATTTTCGTCCACATCTGCGATTTTCGTGCACAACGATCGTCCGACTGTTGCTCCTGCACACCGTGGGTGCTTGGGTGACATGAGGGCCCCATTCGTCGGGGCTGACGGTCGACACCAGGGAGCGCTGAAATGCTCGACGACACCCAGGACACAGGCGCCCGCACCACCGCCACGCATCACGCCGGCGCCGGCGCCTACCCGTCCGGCATCCAGGGCGACGGTGTTCACGACAACACCCACCCGCCATACCCGCGCGACGGCGCTCTTGGAACCACTACCCGCGACGTCGGTGCCCGCACGTCAGGCGCCGACGCCGACGTCAGGGCCGCCGGTGGACTCGACCCTGCAGGTGCGATCGTCGCCCAGGCGAACGAGGCGCCCACCGCAGAACGCCCCGTCGAGGGCGTCGTTCAGGTTCTCTCACCCCGCCAGGTTCCGCTCGGCGGGCTGCGTGCCCTCGAGGTGCGACGCACCCTGCCGCACCGCGACCGCTCGTTCGTCGGGGCGTGGTGCTTCGTCGACCACTACGGCCCGGAACGCGGCGTCGGCATGGACGTGCCGCCGCACCCCCACACCGGGCTGCAGACGGTCTCGTGGTTGTTCGAGGGCGCCATCGAACACCATGATTCTGGTGGCGCGCACGCCGTCGTCCGCCCCGGCGAGGTCAACCTCATGACGAGCGGCCACGGCATCGTCCACTCCGAGGTCTCGACGCCCGGCACCGAGACGCTGCACGGCGTCCAGCTCTGGGTGGCACTGCCCGACGTGACCCGCGACGGCGACCGCGCGTTCGAACATCACGCGCCCGAGTGCGTGCCGCTACCGAGCGGTCAGGGTTCGGCGCTCGTCTTCATCGGCGAACTGCGCGGCGTCGCCGGTTCGCCGATCGTCACGCACACGCCGCTGCTCGGCGCCGAATTGCGCCTCGACGCGGGCGCGCGTGTCACCCTCGATGTCGACGAGGGGTTCGAGCACGGCATCCTCGTCGACACCGGCACGGTCACCCTCGACGGCGCGCGCCTCGAACGCGGCGACCTCGGTTGCGTCGACGAAGGCCGCGCGACGCTGACGCTCGACGTCGGTGATGAGCCCGCGCGCGTCATCCTGCTCGGCGGCACGCCGTTCGAGGAGGAGATCGTGATGTGGTGGAACTTCATCGGCCGCAGCCACGACGAGATCGTCCTCGCGCGCGACGAATACGAGGCGGGTGCAGAGCGTTTCGGCTCGGTCGAGGGATATGTCGGCGACGTCGAGCGCATCCCCGCGCCGACCATGCCCCCGGTTCGCCTGCGCCCGCGTAACCGTCGCGGGCGCGGCGGAGGGTGACGATGGCTCGCGAACGCGACACACGTCGCATCGCGACGAACCCGCCGACCATCCGCCCAGCCCCGCAACGAGGACCGCACGTCGCACGACTCGCTCAGCCCGACCCCATCGAAGGAGAACGCCGTGCCTGACCTGACGTTGACGAAGAACACCGACGCCAACCGCTACGAGGCGTGGGACGGTGACGCCCTCGCCGGGTTCGCCGAATATCAACTCACCGATCAGCTCATCGTGTTCACGCACACCGAGGTCGATCCGAGCTACGAGGGCAAGGGCGTCGGCTCACAGGTCGCGAGGTTCGCGCTCGACGACGTGCGCGCCGACGGCACCCACGACGTGCTGCCACTGTGCCCGTTCATCAAGGGCTGGATCGGGCGTCACCGCGAATACGTCGACCTCGTCCACGGCGCACCCGAGACCACGGCGAAGGACGGACGCATGCCCGCCGAGCCCAAGGGTCCTGACGGCGTGCCCCGCGTCGACAGTCCGGACGCGGCCACCGATCCTCACCGCCCGTCCGAGTCTGACGGCCCTGACGGCGTGCGCCGCGTCGACGTCATCGTCATCGGTGGCGGGCCGACGGGCGAGAACGTCGCTCAGTACGCCCATGACGGTGGGCTGAGCGTCCTGCTGATAGAGGGCGAACTGCTCGGCGGTGAGTGCTCCTATTACGCGTGCATGCCGAGCAAGGCGCTGCTGCGCCCGCTCGACGTCAGGGCGACCAGCGAGCACCTGCCCGGCCTGCGGCCCGCCGAACTCGACGTCGCAGCGCTCCTCGCACGCCGCGACGCGTGGGTCTCGCACTACGACGACACCTCCCAGCTCGACTGGGCGACGGGCGCAGGCCTCGACGTCATGCGCGGCCACGCGCGTCTCATCGGCGAGAAGACGGTGAGCGTGAGCTCGGACGGCGGCGCGAGCACCGTCGTCGAAGCGGACGTCGCCCTCGTGCTGGCGACGGGTTCGGTGCCCGTCGTCCCGCCGATGTTCGCCGACCTGCACGCCTGGGGGTCGCGTGACGCGACGGGCGTCGTCGAGGTGCCTGACCGGCTCGTCATCGTCGGCGGCGGGGTCGTCGCCTGCGAAGCCGCGACGTGGATGCGCGCCCTCGGCAGCAGCGTCACGATGCTCGTGCGCGGTGATGCGCTGCTCACGGACCAGGAACCATTCGCCGGCGCGGCCGTCCTCGACGCGCTGCGTACGGCCGGCGTCGACGTCCGCCTCGCCACCCGAATCACCGACGCCAGCCGCGCCGGCGCCGCCGACACCGGCCTCGGTCGCGTGCACGGCGGGCCGGTGACGCTCACCGTCGAACGTGATGAATCGGGCAGCGAGCGGATCGTCGCCGACGAACTCCTGCTCGCCACCGGCCGTCGCCCGCGCCTCGACGACGTCGGTCTCGACGCGGTCGGCGTCAACGCGGACGACGTGCGCGCCGGGCGCCTGCCGACCTGGCTGCACGCCATCGGTGACGCCGGCGGCGGCGCGCCGCTGACACACATGGGCAAGTACGAGGCGCGCGTGCTCGGCGCCCGACTCGCGGGCGCGCACGAGACGCCGCCGCCGCGTGACGTTCCCGTCCCTCAGGTCGTGTTCACGGACCCGCAGGTCGCGGCGGTCGGCTCGAGCGAGGCTCAGGCGCGCGAAGCGGGGCATGACGTCGTCACCGTCGCGGTGCCGTTCGCGAGCGCCGCGGGTACGGCTCTGCTGCGTGACGACGGTGTGGGGAGCGCCAAGATCGTCGTCGACCGTGCCACCGGGTGCCTGCTCGGCGCGACGTTCGTCGGCCACGAGGCGGCCGAACTCGTCCACGCGGCGACGGTCGCCATCGTCGGCCAGGTGCCGGTCGGCGTCCTTCGGCACGCGGTGCCGAGCTACCCGACGTCGTCGGAGCTCTGGCTGCGCCTGCTCGAGGAGCTGCCGACGAACCTGCGCTGACGCGTGACGACGGGGCGCTCGGGGGCATGACGGAGGCCCCGTCGAGCACGCACAAAGGGACGGTTGCGTCGTACATCACAGGGCAAGAGCTACGCGTTGACGGGCGGCACCGGCGTCGCGGGCTCCGGTACAGCCGGCACGCCGAACGGCGGCTGCAGTGGTCCTGCCAGTTCAACAGCCCAGGTCTGCAACACGTACATCGGCATCTCACTCACGAACTCCTCCGGCACGAGCAGCGCCAACCCGGCCTCCGTGTCACTCAGTTACCTCGTGACTGTCGACGGCTACGGCACGACAACCGTGACGCTCAACGTCGCGTCCTTCATCAAGGACGGCACCAAATGGGCGGGGTCGGGCGTCACGTTCTGCTGACCATCGGAGCGCCGTGTCGGCTCACAACGCCTCCCCACCCAAGGATGGTGTGTCATGAACGCGCGCTATTTCGCGCTTTCGTGACACAACATGGGCCGTCTCGATGCTCATTCTGCTCGGAGCGCCTGAGCCCCGACGGGGCCTGAACGGCCGCCTGTTTCGCCACTTTCGCTGACAGGACCGGTGCGACGTCAGCGCCTCAGCGCACCCGGTAGTCGATGGGTTTGCAGACGCCGGCGTTCGATTTCTCGGCCGAGCAGGCCGTCAGCCCGACGAACAGGTCGGCTTCGGCGCGGATGGCGAAGACGTCGCCCGCCTGCGTCGGCGGCGGGTCGATGTGCAGTTCACCGTCGGGGCTCGTCCACACGTCCATGAAGATGTTGAGCGTCGTGCCGATGTGGTCGGGCGCGACGCCGACGGGTTCGAGCGCGCCGCACAGGTTCGCGAAGCAACTCGGGTGCGGGGCGCCGTCGAACTCGGGGTAGAGGATGTCGAACGTCTGCTGGCTGCACGGCGTCACCGTCATGTCGTGGATGCCCACCGAGTCCGCGACGATCGTCGCCATGACGCTGCTGCGGTTGCTCCACAACCGGTGCCCCGTCGATGGGTACAACGTGTTGTTGTAGTCGACGGTGCGCCCCGCCGAGAAGCACTCGGCGATGTCGTCCTGCATGACGGCGTAGAAGTCGCTCACCTGCTCGCCGCACGGGTCGACGACCTCGAGCACCTGACCGGCCGCCAGCGGCACGAGCACCCCCGTCTGCGGGGCGATGCGCGACCAACCGTCGGCGGGAGCTTCGGGGCCGCCCGCGTACGGCGGCCGCGGCGTCGGCGGGTGGGGGGAGCGCGGGCGTCGCGGGTCAGTCATCAGGATTCTCCTTCGAAGGGTGCGCGGTGAACGGGGCACGCCAGTCGTCCTCCACGTGCCGCCCAGAGTACTGACGCGCCTCCGACGAGCGTCCATGATCGGTGACGACCGGATTGATCGAACCCTGCAACGCAGCATCGCGACGGCGGATCGCGTCGCGCATCCGGTCGAAGCCGCCGTCAGCTCGCAGCTGCTCGAACTGATCGTGCAGGTTGAACACGACCGTCGTCAGCGGAGCACGGCGCGCGATGCGCGAGGCCTGCGGATGCAGCCCGACGAGGAAGAACGGCACGCCGCCGAGGCTGAAACTGAAGTGCGGTGACGTCGTGTCGGGCGACACGCGCTCGGCCCACGGCGCGTCGTCACGATCGTGCAATCGCTGCAGCATGCCCCACAGGAGGTTCTCGAACTCCTGCTCGTCGCCCGCCCGCGGGCGACGGAAGACGGCGATGAACGAGCCGAACTCGCGCGGGCCACGCTCGATCGCGGCGAAGTCGGCCAGCTCAGCGCTGAGCGTCGAGAGACACGCGTCATCGGTCATGTCGTCGAAGACGCGGACGAGCGCGCCGTCGCGTTTCAGCGCCGAACGCGCTCCGAGGCACGGAAACCGAGGGTGCTCGATCATCGCGCCGATGACGTCGCGGATGGCTGCCTCGTCCGCGCCCTCGAGGCCCGCGTCGGCTTGCGCGGCGAGCCAGTCGGCGAGGTCAGGGGCCTGCGACTCGTCGTCATCGGTTGGGTGCGTCGACGAGCCGGATGATGAGGTGGGGGCCGCGGCTGGCGGCCAGTGATCGTCAGACACATGACCACCGTAGCCGCGCGCCAGACCCCACAACACGGCTTGAGGGCGCGTCTGCACGTCCATCGCGCGGTAGGCGCCTCTGATGTGCGACTTGATGCTGTTGACGCTCAGGTGCAGGCGCTCGGCGATCTGCGCGTTCGGCATGCCCGAGCAGATGAGATCGACGATCTGCGCCTGACGTGCGGTCAGCCCGTCGGAGGGGACGGTGGGCCGCGCGTCCGTGGGGGAGGGTCGCAGGACCGCGGGGCGGACGATGCGGCCCGCGACCACATCATCGACCCCGGCGCGCAGATCGGCGGCGCTCGCCGACCGTCCGACGACTCCCGACGCGCCGCGCGCGAGGAGCCGGCTGATGGCGGCCTCGTCGGTGTGCAGCGACGACACGAGCAGCTTCGTCGTCGGGTTCGCGGCGTGCAGCGCGCGTAGTTGATCCCAGGCGTTGCGGTTGGGTTCGTTCCACTCGAGCACGGCCACGTCGGCATCGAGCGCGAGATCCTCGGCGCGCAGGCCCGGGCCACGCACGAGCACGAGGCGTGTCGCGACGCCGAACGCGTCGAGAGCCGCCATCGCGCCGCATCCGAACAGCTCGCTACGTGCGACGACGGCGACGGTGAGGCGGGGCACAGCTCTCCTTCGAGCGATCCGACGATCAAGGGTCGTGAGGTGTCGGTGGTGATGAGAAGTGTTGTCGCTCACCGTGTTTCGCGCCACACCCGCAAGGAGGTGAAGCGTCGGCTGCCTGATGGACCGCCGTTGCGCGGCGCCATGCTGGAAGGTGGTGAGCGCGTCAGGGCCGGCCGTCGACGTGCAGTCCGCGCGCGACGCCCCACAGCACCGCCTCGCTGCGGGAGGCGACGCCCATGGTGCGGTAGGCGGAGCGGATGTAGCTCTTGAGCGTGTTGAGGGAGACGTTGAGTTCGTGCGCGATCGCGCCGTTGGGCAGGCCGCGGCAGATGAGCGTGACGGCCTGCGCCTCTCGCTCGGTGAGCCCCTCGGCGCGCCCGGGCCACCAGTCGTCACCCAGTTCGACGGGGAACGCGGGGTCGACGACGCGCTCGCCGCGGGCGACGCGTTCGAGTGCGGTGACGAGCTCATCGGCCGTCGCGTGCTTCGTCAGCACGCCCGCGACGCCGAAGTCGGTGAGCGCACCGACGTGCGCCTGCGGAGGGTCGTTGGTGTAGACGACGAGGCGCGCGACGGCGGCTGTGTCGCGCAGGCGCGCCAGCGTCGCCCACCCCGGCTCGGGGGCGGCGAAGCAGTCGAAGAGCGCGACGTCGGTGGGTTCGGTGGGCACGCCGCGGCTGCACGTCGCCTCGACGCGTGCGGCGTAGGGCGCGAGCAGTGCCTGAAAACCGGCCATGACGAGGGCGTCGTCGTCGACGAGGGTGACGCGCAGTGCGCGGGGTGCGGGCGCGCCCCTAGACTCCTCACCCGTCGCCAGACGGAGGTGTGCGGCTCCATCGGGGCTCGGGTGGGGCGACATGGGGATACCTTGCCAACATGTCGCGGCACAAGGAAATCAACCATGACGAACTTCCGACATCGACCGTGTTGCGTCGGGCTGGTCGCGCGCACGCTGACCTCCTAGGCTGACGGTGACACCCGTTCTCGCAGACCTGCAGGAGGTCGATCATGGAATCGCGCGACAAGTTCGTCACCAGCTACGTCGCTCATCACTGGGCCGCATCGAAGGGTGGGCTCGACCTGTTCGAGCGCGCGTCGCGCTCGCAGAGTTCGGCGCGCACGCGGAAGGTGCTCGCGACGCTGACGCGGGAGATCGCCGAGGACCGCGCACGCCTGCGCGTCATGGCCGACGCGCTCGGGGTGGGTGAGGCGCGGCTCGCGCAGCTCGCGCTGAGCGTCGGCGAGACCGTCAGCCGCGTGAAACTCAACGGCCGTTTCGTGCGCCGCTCGCCGCTGAGCGACGTGCTCGAACTCGAGGCGCTGCTGTCGGCCGTTCGTGGCAAGCGGGCCGGCTGGGAGGGCATGCGCGTGCTCGCGACCAACGATGCGCGCATCGATGTCGCCGAACTCGACGACCTCATCGTGCGCGCCGACAGCCAGATCGAACGCCTCGTCGCCGCCCACGCCGAAGCGGCCGCGACGCTGCGCTGAGCTGACATCCGCTGCGCTCCGCTGGTGAGTTGTCGGACGAGTCGCCCCGCTGGGCCGCTCGGGCGCCTCGCCCTGCCTGATCGCCCTGACGCGGCCTGAGCCCAGCTGTCCAGGTTGGTCGATGGTGTCCGACATGTGTGGCGTCCCTCCCGAGCCGCTTTCATGGGCGCCGCCTGCGTGCCAACGTCGGCATCGACAAGCCCCGCACCGACGGCGACAGGCCGGCCTGGT
>ERZ1031004.82-NODE-82-length-15814-cov-7.811663_pt1 | contig 15814 bp, 13 predicted proteins | sample MGYA00518595_ERZ1031004 | MGnify/ENA primary metagenome ERZ1031004 (study PRJEB33718, sample SAMN03159717) | human skin metagenome | collected 2014-05-20 | study: EMG produced TPA metagenomics assembly of the PRJNA266117 data set (Human skin bacterial metagenome and...
TATCGTCGGCAGCGTCAGATGTGTATAAGAGACAGGCCTCGCCCGCGTCATGGGCGAGACGGCACCGCTCATCATCCTCGCGCCGTACTTCAAGTCGCTGTCGACGAACCTGTTCGGCGGCCTCATGGGCACGCTGCCGACGATGATCTACAACGGCAAGGACAACATGGCCGTCGACGCCTCCGCGCAGCGCGTGTGGGCGGCGGCGTGCACCCTCATCCTCCTCATCCTTCTTCTCAACCTGCTGGGCCGCTTCATCAGCCGCTTCAGCAAGGTCAAGAACTGACATCCGCTCGCGCGGATACGACTCGTAAAGGAACCCGAGTTCAATGAGCAAGCGGATCGACGTTCACAACCTCAACGTCTACTACGGCGACTTCCTCGCCGTGAACGATGTCTCCATGACGATCGAGCCCCGCTCGATCACGGCCTTCATCGGCCCGTCGGGCTGCGGCAAGTCCACGTTCCTGCGCACCCTCAACCGCATGCACGAGGTCATCCCCGGCGGCCGCGTCGAGGGTCAGGTGCTCCTCGACGACGAGGACCTGTACGCGCCGGGCGTCGACCCGGTGGCGGTGCGCCGCACCGTCGGCATGGTGTTCCAGCGCCCCAACCCGTTCCCGACGATGTCGATCGGTGACAACGTCGTCGCGGGTCTGCGCCTCAACGGCGTGAAGGACAAGAAGGTGCTCGCCGAGAAGACGGAGCAGTCGCTGCGTGGCGCGAACCTGTGGAACGAGGTCAAGGATCGCCTCGACAAGCCGGGTGCCGGCCTGTCGGGCGGTCAGCAGCAGCGTCTGTGCATCGCGCGTGCCATCGCGGTGTCGCCGGACGTGCTCCTCATGGACGAGCCGTGCTCGGCTCTCGACCCGATCTCGACGCTCGCCATCGAGGATCTGATGCTGGAGCTGAAGAAGGACTACACGATCGTCATCGTCACGCACAACATGCAGCAGGCGGCGCGTGTGGCTGACCGGACGGCGTTCTTCAACCTCGAGGCGACGGGCAAGCCCGGCATGCTCGTCGAGATGAACGACACGCAGAAGATGTTCAGCAACCCGGATCAGCGGGCGACCGAGGACTACATCTCCGGTCGCTTCGGCTGACAGCCGGGCGAAAGGGCCGTGAGGACCGGGGCGCAGCGAAGCGAGCACCGGCCCGGCGCGGCCCTCCGAGCCCGTCAGGTGAAAGCGAAAGGGTGCCGAGGACACGAACGAAGCGAGGTCCGCAGGCGCCCCCGAGCTCAGCCCGAGAAGCACTGCTGATCCATCGTGCGTTGTGCGCCCCCCACCGTCGTGACGGTGGGGGGCGCCTGCGTTGCCGGGCAGCGTTCATGCGGCGTCAACCTGACTTCACGCTGGGAGGCGCTGCAGGCGTCGCTGCACGTCGGGATGCAGAATGACTCACATCACATATGAGCGGGGGCTATGACCGTGTGCCGATCGAGTTTCCCTGGGGCGCAACCCTCTTCGGCATAGCGCGAGCCGGCGCTGAACATCGTGCCCGGGGTCGGGCAAATCGACTCAATGCTTCAGGGGCCGTTCATCCCGATTTCATGCACACTGTGCTTGTGCCGAAGGATGCAACTCGTATTGGAACGTGGTCGCGCAAGTCGCTGCTCAAGAACCGCAAGAAGCAGGCGATCGCGCGCGGCGCTCACCCGACCCCTGACGAGATCGTCTTCTCGGACACCCCGGGAATCGTCGACGACGGCAACTTCAGCTACGGCGTCTGCCACGTCTGCGACTGGAAGGGCGGTGGGCGTCGCGCCCGCGAGAAGGCCCGCCGCGACGCGGCGGAGCACTACCTCCTGGCGCACTGACCACCACGGCACGGTCGAATGCCAATACATCCCGGCGCTTCGCCGCTCGCGATGAGGTGCGGTAGCGGCGCAGGGGATGGCCGCGCCGCGAGAGATGTGAGACACGCTGGACCGGGAGCGCCTCTCGGCACTAGGCCGCTCGTAGCGGCTGAATTTGGGACCCGGGGCTGCCGCGGCCCAGCGTGCTCATCCACCTTAACGAACATCACCGGCCCTCGCATTCCCGGCGGCTGCGAGAAACGTCACGCAGTGCAGTGTCGTCCCGGAGCCGGCGACGCCTGGCGAGGCGTCACCACCGGTCGAGACCAGACAGCGCAACCCATGAACCGGTCGAGATGCACCGCTCGAGACGGGCCGCCCGGGTCGAATGACCTGAGTCGAGTCAGTCGGGTCGGATCAGTCGAGGTTGCCGGTGCGCCAGGCGGAGGCGGCCTTCGTCAGGTCACGGGCTGTGTCGCCGAGCCGTGCGGCGCTGAGCGCCTCGCGCGCGGCCAGGGCATCGTCATGGCCGTCGTGACGCTCGGCGCGTTCGGCCCGGCCGGAGGCGACGACGCGACAGAAGGCTGCGGCGCGTTCGAGCGCGACGGCGAAGTCGCCGGTGTAGGCGCCCTCGAGGATGCGGTCGGCGAGCGCCTTGATCTCGGCAGGTCCGCTCGGGTCGGCCGATCCCGCGACGGCGTGGGAGACGTGAGCGTGCCGGATACCGGCGTTGTAGTCGCCCGCGGCGCCTACAGCGTCGCGGCGCACCCATTCGCGCAGCGTGTAGAGGCGCCACAGCACGCCGGGCAGGCTGACGGCGGGGCGCCCGGCCCACAGCTGCGCGAGCGTCGACAAGCCGATCTCGTCCGTCAGCGCGATGAGCCGGGCCGTCACCTCCGGGTCCGCGTTGGTGCGCCCGGCGCCGACGAGGATGGCGGCGCTCTCGTGCGCGATGGCGGTGACATCGGCGGGGTCGGGTGCTCCCTCGAACGCCTGGAACTCGCGGTCGGTGAAGAACAACGGCTTGTGGTGGGAACGCGTCACGGGTACGGCTGGCTCCTTCGGTGCCTCGACGAGGCGTCGAGTGCGTCATCGGGTCAACGACGCGCGGGCGGGCGGCATTCCGCCGGGCGCCGTCGAGACATCCGCCGGACGCCGTCGCCGCGAACTCCACAGGGTCGCACCGGGCGGCACGACCCTGCTACGGGTCAGCGGACGATGGCCACCCCGTCGGCCGGGATGACGACGCGCACTCCCCCGCCGTCGGCGGGGCGCTCGTCGACGATGTGCCATGCGGCGATGACACGGTCGGCGTCGATCGTCGTCGCCTCGCCCGAGAGGTTGACGACGACGCGGCAGTCGCCGCGGTGCACCGTCACGACGCTCGTCGGGCCCTGGCCGTCACGCTCGACCCGGCTCGTGCCGAGGGTCGGGTCGGACAGGTCGGGCACCTCGCGGCGCAGCCTGATGAGGGTGCGGTACCAGTCGAGCAGGAGCGACTGCTCGCCGTCGGGGTCGTCGATCTCGCTCCAGCGCAGCACCGAGTTGCGGAAGGTCGACTCCTCCTGGGGGTCGGGCACCGCGTCACCCCAGCCGTGGGCTGCGAACTCGGCCGCGCGCCCGCGTGAGGTGCCCTCGGCGATCTCGGGGTCGACGTGGTCGGTGAAGAACTGCCAGGGGGTCTGCGCACCGTACTCCTCACCCATGAAGAGCATCGGCGTGTACGGCGACGTCAGCAGCAGCGCCGCTGCGCAGGCCAGCCGGTCGACGCCGACGAGCTGCGACAGGCGCTCGCCCGTCGCGCGGTTGCCGACCTGATCGTGCGTCTGCAGAGACGCGACAAAGCGCCAACCCGGCGTCGCTTCGGGATCGACGGGGCGGCCGTGGCGGCGCTCGCGGAAGCTCGAGTACGTGCCGTCGTGGAAGAACGGCGTCGCGTACATCTTGGCGAGGGCCGCGGGGGCCGCGAAGTCCTCGTAGTAGCCCTGCGTCTCGCCGGTGAGCAGCACGTGCAGGGTGTGGTGGATGTCGTCGGCCCACTGCCCGCTCAGCCCGAGGCCGGCGCTGCCACCGTCGGCGACTGCGAGTCCGCGCTGACCCGAGCGCGGTTCGCGCGCACGCGGCGTGACGGTGGCCGGGTCGTTGCGGTCGGACTCGGCGACGACGACCACGTTGCGCCCCGTCTGCTCGGCGGCGAGTTCCAGTGCGGCCGTGAGCTCTTCGAGGATGTGGACGGCCGTGTCGTCGGCGAGCGCGTGGACGGCGTCAAGGCGGAACGCGTCGACGTGGAACTCGGTGAACCACATGAGCGCGTTCTCGATGATGAAGCGGCGCACCTCGTCACTCTGCGGGCCGTCGAGGTTGACGGCGGGGCCCCACGGCGTGTGGTGCAGCGCATTGAAGTAGGGGCCGAACTCGGGCAAGTAGTTGCCGCTCGGGCCGAGGTGGTTGTAGACGACGTCGAGGCAGACGGCGAGGCCGCGCGCGTGGCACGCGTCGACGAAGCGCTGGAAGGCGGCCGGGCCACCGTAGGCGGCGCTCGTCGCGTACCAGTTGACACCGTCATAGCCCCAGTTTCGCTCTCCCGGAACGCCGTTCACCGGCAGGATCTCGACGTGTGTCACCCCGAGCGTCACGAGGTGATCGAGCCGTTCGATGGCCGAGTCGAACGTCCCGGATTCGGTGAACGTGCCGATGTGCAGCTCGTAGAAGACCGCGCCGCGCATCGCGTCGTCGTGCGAGGCCGCGTCCGCGTGGTGGCCGCGCCAACCGTCGTCCTGCCAGTCGTGGGCCGCGAGGTCGACGACCTCGCTGGGGCCGTGGATGCCCTCGGGCTGCAGCCGCGAACGCGGGTCGGGGCGCGGGTCGCCGCCGTCGATGCTGAAGGCGTACTCGCTGCCGACGCGCACCGGCTCGGGCGAATGCCACCAGCCGTTCTCGCCGGCCTTCATGGGCGCCTTCACGCCGTCCGCGACGAGGTGCACCATGCGCTCGGCGGCCGGCGCCCACACCGAGATCGTCTGGGTCGCGCCGTGAAAACCGGGCGAGGAGTATGTGTTCATCGCTTCTCCTGAACGAGGACGTGGACGTGGCCGAACTCGTGGTCACCGAGATCGCCGAACGCGACCGGCGCGTCGGTGATGGTGAGGCGTTCGCCGGTGAAGGCGTGCCGCCACTCTCCGGCAGGCAGGCTGACGTGGGCATCGGCCAGCGCGCCCGTGCGCAGTGCCCGGGATGCGGCGCGCACCCCGATGACGGCGACGGCGAGCGGGGTCGCGTCCGCCTCGGCGGGCGTCGGTGCGTCAGTCTGCTCGCCGCCCTGGGCGCGCTTGACCAACTTGCTCACCTGACGCCCCGCGGCCTCGACGAGACGCCCGGCCTCGGCGATCTGACGGCGCACGACGGACGCTGCGGGCACCGTCCTCTCGAACGCTACGAGGAACTCGCTGTCGGACTCGAGCGGTTCGTAACCCGACCCCGGGTTCGCCGGCGCATGGACGTCCGCGGCGAGGCAACGCTGCACGAGGCGCGGACGCGAGCCCCCGACGTCGAGGAGCTGCTCGAGTTCGCCGTAGTCGACCGGGCGACGGTTGTCGGGGTCGACGAGGCTGAGCGTCGGACGTTCCGAGCCCTGGTAGGTGTCGGGGATGCCCGGAAGGAACAGCTCGAGCACCTTCTGAGTGTGCCCGGTCAGCGTGATCGCCTCGGCGTTCCGTCGACGCGCGTCGAGGAGGCTGCGGCGTAGATCCGCGGCGAGCGTCTCGGCGGCCGGCGCCGATGCAGCGCTCTCCCCCGTTCGAGGGGCGGCGGCGTCGTCAGCCTCGAGGACAGCGGTGGTGAAGGCGAGCACCTGCTTCTCGTACGCCTCGTCGCCGTCGGTCCAGGCCGTGTAGACCTTCGCCTCGCGCAGAGCCTTCGTCAGGTACTCGCTCAGGCGATCCGCGTCGATGCCGAGATCGCGCCGCCCGTGGGCGGCGTCGGGTGCGGTGCCGTCAGCAGCGGTGGTGTCGAACGGGCCGTAGGCGGTGGAGAATCCAGCGATGGTCTGCCACGCCAGCGCCGCCGCGGGCCGGTCGACGCCCATCGCGTCGGCGAGCGCGAACGCGGCGTCGCTGCACGCCGTCCACGCCTCGTCGTCACCGGCGATCGCGAGCAACGCCGCGCGAACGTCCTCGCTGCGCTTCGTGTCGTGCGTCGACAGCGTCGTCATCGTGCGCGGCCAGTATTCGGCGTTGTGCTGCGCCCAGGCGTTCAGACGGTGCGCGCCGGCGTCCACGAGGACGTCGACGTCGCCGCCGACCTCGTTGAGGGCGGTCAACGCGTGCCACCGGTAGAAGAGGGTGTCCTCGATCGACTTCGCCATGACCGGGCCCCACGTCTGCTGCAGACGCACCGCGAAGTCGGACGCGGCCGGCTCGATGTCGTCGAACTCGTCGGCCCCGGCGTGCGGACGCACGAGCGCGATGCGCTTGAGAGCATCGAGCTCGTCGGCCAGATCGGGGCGGGCCTCGCGCGCGGCCTCGAGCGCCTCGTCGAGGTGGTGCTTCGACTCCGGTGCCATGCGGGCGCCCGGGACGAGGTAGGCGCGGTAGACGGGCGCCGCGACGAGCAGCTCGACGATCGCGGCACGCAGTGCTTCGCGCTGCAGGTCGGGGCGCACCTCGGCGGCGCGACGCGTCAGCCGCTCGACCTCCGGCACGAGACCGTTCTCGACGACGAAGCGCTTCGCCTCGCGCGTCGCGACCTCGACGTCGCGGGCGTCGCCGTCACCGAGCGCACGCTGCCAGCATGCCTCGATCGTCGGGGCGGCGGCGTCATCGGCCAGCGCGGCGGTGATGGCGGCCATCGCGTCGTAACCCGTCGTGCCCGCGCACGCCCAGTCGCTCGGCAGGTGCTCGCCCGGTTCGAGGATCTTCTCGACCCAGATCGGCGTGCCCCTGCGGCACTCCTGCGTCAGTCGCGCGAGGTATCCGGCCGGGTCGGCCAGTCCGTCCGGGTGGTCGATGCGGAAGCCGTCGATGTGGCCGGCGTGATGCAGTTCGAGCAGCAGCGCGTGCGTCGCGTCGAAGACGTCGTCGGTCTCGACGCGCACGGCGATGAGCTCGTTGACCTCGAAGAAGCGACGATAGTTGAGCACCGCGTCACGATCGCGCCAGAACGCGAGCCGGTAGTGCTGGCGCTCGAGAAGCCGGGCGAGTTCGTCGCCCTGCGGCGCCTCGCCGATGCCGTCGAGGGAACCGTCGGCGACGGGGAAGACGTGTTCGTAGTAGCGGATGACGGGTTCGTCACCGCTGCGGTCGAGCGTGATCGAGCCGTCCGCGATCTCCTCGTCGAGCGGCTTGCCGAGAATCGGGACGCCGAGCGCGCCGTCGAGCGCGTCCCAGTCGACGTCGAACCAATGCGCCGTCGAGGCGTCCTTCCCCCCTGCCAGCAGCGCCCACAGCGGCGCGTTGCTCGACTCGGGCGCGACGAACGCCATGTGGTTCGGCACGACGTCGACGACGACACCGAGCCCCAGCTCGTGCGCGGCGTCGGCGAACCGCTCGAACGCTTCGCGTCCGCCCAGCTCCGGGTTGACACGGGTGTGGTCGAGCACGTCATAGCCGTGGACCGAACCGGGGACGGCGGTGAGGATCGGCGAGCAATAGGCGTGCGAGATGCCGAGCTTCTTCAGGTACGGCAACTGCGCGCGGGCAGCGTCGAACGGGAAGTCGGCGTGCAGCTGGAAGCGATAGGTGGACGTCACGGGCGCGCTCATGCCTCCAACCCCACCACCATTCGCGCGGAAAATCGAGTCGGGGCCGCAGCATCCCACCGCAGGGGTGAGGTGGGGCGTCAGGAGGTACGGGCCCGGGCTCGTCCGGCCCGCGTGAGGAGGTACGCGACGAGCAGCACGAGGACCCAGCCACTGCCGATGAGCGCCGCCTGACGCATGTCGTCGACCTCGAACGCGGTGGCCATCACGGCGAGCACGCCGACGACGCCGAGCGCCGCCGTCACACTGCCGCCGGGCAGGTGGACGCTGCCATCGACGTCGCCGCGGCGCTTGAACGCGATGAAGCTGGCGAGGGCGAGCAGCCACGTCACCATGACGGAGAAGATCGCGATGGAGGCGAGCTTGGTGAAGATGTCGGCCACCCCCGTCTGTGCGAGGTAGATCGCGAGGACGAGGCCGAACGTCGAGACGAGCGTGGCCGCGAGCGGCACTCCCCGCAACGTCGTGCGGGCGAGGAATCGTGGTGCGAGACGATCGACGGCGAGCGAGTGCACGAGCCGACCGGCGCCGTACAGCTGCGCATTGCCCGTGGACAGCGCGGCGACGAGGATGACGGCGTTCATGATGCCCGCGGCGGCCGGGAGCCCGACGGCGTCGAACGCCTTGACGAACGGGCTCGCCGTCAGGCCCTTCGCGGACGCGACGTCGGTCCAGGCGTTGAGCGTGACGATGAGACCCACCGCGATGACGTAGAACAACCCCAGCCGGGCGACGAGGGCGCGCATCGCGGTGCGGACGCTGCGGCGCGGGTCGTCGGCCTCGGCCGCGGTGATCGGCACGACCTCGACGCCGACGAAGGCGAACATCACGATCGACATCGACAACCAGATCGACTCCATACCGCCGGGCATGAACCCGCCGTGGTCGGTGAGGTGAGCGAACCCGGTGGCGGGATGGCCGGGCACGCCGAACAGCACGAGGACGAGCGCGACGAGGATGAACGCGACGAGAGCCGTCACCTTGAGCGCGGAGAAGACGACCTCGGCGCGGCCGAACGCGCGCACGGAGAGCAGGTTGATGACGATGATCGCGAGCGCCACGAGGGCGACGAACACGGAGAGCGACGTCTGCGGCCACCAGTACTGCAGATATGCGCCGGCCGCGACGACCTCGCCGCCGAGCGCGATGACGCTCGCCGCCCAGTAGCACCAGCGAGAGACGTAGCCGGCCCACTCCCCGAGGTAACGCCCCGCGGCGGCGCCGAAGCTGCCCGGCTCGGGGCGGGCGGTCGCCATCTCCGCCATGGCGAGGCCGATGACGGCGATGAGCAGCGCGCCCAGCGCATAGCTGACGACGGCCGCCGGGCCGGCCACCCCGATCGCCGCGCCGGAACCGAAGAACAGGCCCGTGCCGAGCGCCGAACCGAGACCGATCATCAGCATGGTGCGATGCCCGAGGCTGCGCGTCAGGCCACTCGAACCCTCTGAGCTCGCCGGGGCGTCCGTGCTCGCCGAGCCCTTGACCGCGTGGGCGCCGACCTGCTGATCCACCGTGTTCTCCTTCGACGAGCTGGGGTGAGGCGTGGCTGTCTCATTGAAAGCGTCGCGCTGGGCACGCTCGTGCGACACCGCGCCGGCCGACAACCGGGTCAGGGTACGTGCTCGACCCGAGCCCGTGCGTTCGGTGTTCGTCGTCAGGGGCTCCCCGTGCTCACAAGATTGGCTCGGCTGCTTTTCGTCCTTGGCCGGTATGCGGCTCTCGATGACCGCCGCTCGTCGCGGACGCGCGTCAGTCCCCGAGGCGGTTGAGGCCGACCACGACGACGAGCGGGACGCCCGCCTCGTCGGAGGCGGCGAGGTCGACCTCCGCGTCGATCCCCCAGTCGTTGTCGTCATCGGGGTCGTGGATGACCTGGCGGATCTCCCATTTGTCGGGCTGCTCGGTGATGCGCAGCATCCTCGGCCCGCGGGCGTCCGCGTCGAGGAGGATCTCGTCATGCTCGTCGTAGTAGGCGCCGAGGTCGGCATCCCACGCGTCGGCATCCATGACGATCTCGGTCGGCGGGTCGGTCGTCGCCGCGACGGCGGCGTCGAGCGCGGCGAGGCCGTCGACGTCGTCGCGCGCTGCGAGCTCGACGCGCTTGAACATCGCCTTGCGGATGGCGACCTTCATCGCGCGCGGGTTGGCCGTGAGGGGACGCTGCTTCAGCACCGTCTCCTGCTGCACCGGCGCGTCACCCGGGTGCGTCAGGGCCTCCCACTCGTCGAGCAGGCTCGAGTCGGTCTGACGGATGACCTCCCCGAGCCACTCGATGAGGTCGGCGAGTTCCTCGTTCTTCTTCGACTCGGGCACGCTCTGACGCAGGGTGCGGTACGCGTCGGTCAGGTAACGCAGGACGACGCCCTCGCTGCGCGCGAGGTCGTAGAAGCGGATGAGATCGCCGAAGCCCCAGGCATTCTCGTACATCTCGCGCACGACGGACTTGGGTGACAGTTCGTACATGCGCACCATCGGCTGGCTCTGCGCGTACGTCTCGAACGCCGCGTCGAGCAAGTCGGAGAGCGGCTTCGGCCACGTCACGTCCTCGAGGCGCTCCATGCGCTCGTCGTACTCGATGCCGTCGGCCTTCATCTCGGCGATCGCCACGCCGCGCGCCTTGTGCTGCTGCGCCATGAGCACCGGGCGAGGGTCGTCGAGGATCGACTCGATGACACTGACGACGTCGACCGCGTAATCCTGTGCGTTCGTGCGCGCCGCGGCGCGTGCGCCCTCGTTCGTCGAGGTGTCGACCTCCGGCGCGTCACCGCGGGCGGGGGCGGCGTCGTCGGGACTCAGCATGTCGAGGACGGCGAGGGCGAACGGTGCGAGCGGCTGGTTGAGCGCGAAGTTGTCCTGCAGGTCGACCGTGAGGTCGACCTGGCGCCCGTCGGCCTGCGGTTCGTCGAGTCGCCGGACGACGCCGGCGGCCAGCATCTCGCGGTAGAGGCCGATCGCGCGGCGAGCGAGCTTCGCCTGCCCCTTGCGATCCTCGTGGTTGTCGCGCACGAGATCGCGCACGGCGACGAACGGGTCGCCGTCGCGGGCGATGAGGTTGAGCAGCATCGAGTGCGTGATGCGCATGCGACTGACGAGCGCTTCGGGCTCGCTCGCGACGATGCGCTCGAAGCTCTCCTCACTCCAGTTGATGAAACCCTCCGGCGGCTTCTTGCGCTGCACCTTCTTGAGCTTCTTCGGGTCGTCACCGGCCTTCGCGATGTTGCGCGTGTTCTCGATGACGTGCTCGGGCGCCTGCACGACGACGGTGCCGCTCGTGTCGAACCCCGCACGGCCGGCCCGCCCGGCGATCTGGTGGAACTCGCGCGACTTGAGCATGCGCTGGCGGGTGCCGTCGAACTTCGTCAGGCCGGAGAGCACGACGGTGCGGATCGGCACGTTGATGCCGACGCCGAGCGTGTCGGTGCCGCAGATCACCTTGAGCAGACCGGCCTGCGCGAGCGTCTCGACGAGACGGCGGTACTTCGGCAACATGCCGGCGTGGTGCACACCGATGCCGTGACGGATGAGTCGTGAGAGCGTCTTGCCGAAGCCGGTGGAGAAGCGGAAGTCGCCGATCATCTCGGCGATCCTGTCGCGATCCTCACGGGAGGCGACCTTGAGCGACATGAGCGCCTGCGCGTTCTCCAGCGCCTGGGCCTGCGTGAAGAACACGACGTAGACGGGCGCCTGACGCGTCTCGAGCAGCTCCTCGATCGTCTCGTTGAGTGGTGTCGTCGACCAGTGATAGCTGAGCGGCACGGGACGCTCGGCCCCCGCGACGGTGACGGAGGCGCGGCCGGTGCGACGCGTCATGTCCTCCTCGAAACGGCGCACGTCACCGAGCGTCGCGGACATGAGCAGGAACTGCGCCTGCGGCAGTTCGAGCAGCGGCACCTGCCACGCCCAGCCGCGATCGCCCTCGGAGTAGAAGTGGAACTCGTCCATGATGACGAGGCCGACGTCGGCGTCCTTGCCCTCGCGCAAGGCGATGTTGGCGAGGATCTCCGCGGTGCAGCAGATGATGGGCGCGTCGGCGTTGACCGAGGCATCGCCCGTCAGCATGCCGACGTGCTCGGCACCGAAGATCTCGCACAGCGCGAAGAACTTCTCGCTCACGAGAGCCTTGATCGGCGCGGTGTAGAAGCTCACCCGGTCGCCTGCGAGCGCCGCGAAGTGCGCCGCCGTCGCGACCATCGACTTACCCGAGCCCGTGGGCGTCGCGAGGATGACGTTCTTGCCGTCGAGCACCTCGATGATGGCCTCTTCCTGGTGCGGATAGAGGCTGAGGCCACGATCGCCCGCCCAGGCGGTGAACTCCTCGTAGATGCGGTCGGCGTCAAACGTCTTCGGCAACCGCTGCGTCAGCGTCTTGACGCGCGGGTTCGCCTCCCGCGCAGCGGCATCCGCGGACGCGGCGAAGTCGCCCGCGACGTCCTGCGCGCCGGGGTGGACGGTCTCGACGGCGCCGGCCGCGGCGTCGTCGGGCGATTCGTTCGTCATGTCAGCCTTGCTGCTCGGTGTGGTCGACGGGGCATTCCGCAGCGCGAAGTCGACGTGCGGGATCGCGGATAAGGTCGAGGGCGCGGCTCACCAGATGTGGCGCTGGCCCGGCAGCAGCCGCAGGTCGCCGTACTCGAAGGTGCGCTTGCGCGACTTGCCCTTGCCCTTGACGGGCGCGAGCACCATGAGCTGCACACCCTCGGCGTGCTCGAGGTCGACGCGCACCGCGTCACCGAACTCGGGCACGACGACGTACAGGACGATGGCCGTCGCGCGCTGCGCGACCGTGCGGTTCTCGTTCTCGGCGCGCACCGCGAGGACGCGGCGCAGCTCGGCCAGCACCGCTTCGGGCTCGGGCTGCTCGCCCAGCGCGGCGGGGTCGGCGAAGACGATGTCGACGTCCGGCGCGACGGCCTGGTTGCTCGCGGCCGTCGGCTCACCGGTGGAGTCGATCGTCGGTTCGCCGTCGACCGACATCGCGAACGGGTAGAACTCGCCGTTCTTCTCGAGGTGCTCCATCGCCGCGCCGAGCGCTGCGGAGAGCAGTTCGTCGAGGTCGGCCTGCGCCTGCGGTGACGCGACGTCGCGCCACGTGCCGTTCGAGCGGTCGTCGGATGCTGCGGGGGTGTCGTTCACCATCGGTGCGCCTCCTCGGCGTCGGTGTGGTCGGGTTCTCCTCGTCGACAACAACCCAACCACATCATGCCGACAACCCCGGAATTCCGCCGAATCCGAGCCCCTGAGGCTCAGGCCGCCGACCACCCGCCGTCCGAGGTGAGCACCGCGCCGTTGATGTTGGTCGAGTCGTCGCTCAGCAGGAAGGTGATCGAGGCGTGCTCCAGCCATTCACCGATCGTGTGCCCGGCGGTGATCGGGGTGTTCGTCATCGTCTTCTCCAGATCTGAGGCGTCCACGGCGCCCGAGGGGTTCGGTGTCGATCGAACAGCAAGGGCTACTCATTGCCCCCCTTCGATCGTGTCACCTCGACGAGGCGCGTGGCTGAGGTCGGGGCGGACGTTCATGTGTTCGTCGATTTATCAGGGCTGCCCGTCGTCGGGGGGCTGCGACCATCTGTCGACGTGTTGTGCGACGTTGCAGCGACGCGTCGTCGTCAGGCCCTCGGATCGTCGATCCGGGACGCGTCCGAGCGTGGCAGCGGAGACGGGCGCCGTCAGCCTGTCAGACTGGAGCGGCCCACTACCCCGGCCTTGCGGCGGGGCTGCGTACATCGGCAGGGTTCTACGCCCCCTGATCGTTTGGCGGCGTGTGTGGCAGCAGCGGGCAAGCAGCGGGGTTCGGCCGAGAGTCGGACGTCAAGACGCGCAAGACGAGAGCGAACGAGAAGATCATGACCCCACGACGCGCCGCGTCATCGTCCGCGCCCATCCGTCTGACGCGGCGTGGGCGCATCGTCGTGACGTGCCTCGTCGTCGCGCTTTGCGCGGGATTGCTGCTGCTCATGACGTCCACACGCTCGGACCCGCAGCCCGCCACGTCGTTCGACGCGCCCCTCGGCGCGCTGGACGAGTCGAAGGTGCCGAACGGCTGGGGGCCGCTCGTCGCGGCGGCGTCGCGCGAATCGGGCGTGCCCGGCGCTGTGCTCGCTGCGCAGCTCGAGGTCGAGTCGAAGTGGAACCCGAAGGCCGTCTCGCACGCGAACGCCAAGGGGCTCGCCCAGTTCACGCCCGACGCGTGGGCCAGCCACGGCAAGGGCGACCCGTTCGACCCCGCCGACGCCATCGCCGCACAGGGGCGTTTGATGCGTGAGCTGAAGCAGCGGGCCGAACGTTCAGGCATCGCCGACAACCCCATGCGCCTCGCGCTCGCCGGCTACAACGCGGGCTTCGGCAACGTGACGAAGTACCAGGGCGTCCCGCCGTTCGCGGAGACGGAACACTACGTCGCCGCCATCGCCCGCACGATGCGCAAGTACGCCAAGCCCCTGCCGCCGACGAGTGGTGCGTCGATGGGCGGGGCCGCGAGGAGTGGAGCGACGCGACCTGCGTCGTGACCCGAGTGCCTGCTGGACCGAATGTCGTTGCAAATCGCAGAAGGGACGGGCAGGTCGGGACCTGGCACAACGGCGGTTTTCGTCCACATTCGTCGCGCCGACGAGTGGTGGGCCCTGTGGGGCTCGAACCCACAACCTACGGATTAAAAGTCCGCAGCTCTGCCAATTGAGCTAAAGGCCCTTGCTGCTCGGCTCCTGGCACCCAGATCCTTGCATCGGGCTCGATGCGCCAGAAGAGAATCGTGACGAGTCGTCCGACTCACGATCGTCGACTCGCACGGCCACCGTGCAGCGCGAGACAGCCTAGCCCCGCCCGACGCGCCACGACGAACCGGGCGGGGCGAGCCTTGCGAGCGGGTGCCGACGAACGGGGCGAGCGGCTGCTCAGCTGTAGGCCGGGCGGTCGCCGTCCTCGGGTTCGACGTGCGTGCGCCGCTCCTCGTCGGTGCTGGTCACCGCACCGGGCAGCGCGTGCTCGGCGATGATGCGACCGGAGTCATCGCTGATGACGACAGTGCTGTGCTCCGCCATCGTCAGGTTCTCGGCGAGCTGGTCACGCGTGAGCTTCGGCATGTTCATGCCCAGACGCTCGAAGCCTGCGTCGAGCAGTTCCATCGCGCCGTCACGATCGCCCGGCCGCACTCGCCCGGCGACGTCGCCGAGCATGTCCGCGAACCGGCTGAGCGAACCCTCGCCGTACTCCTCGGTGAACTTCTCGTTCACCACGTAGTTCCACGTCCCCATGACGCACCACCTTTCCTCACTGCCACGCTACTGCGTTGTCGCACTATGGAACACCCCCGGGGCCGCCCGAGGTCACACTGGGCATCCCCCGCGTCGCCATCGATCGCCGCGTCGTCCCGAGGCCGCGCTGGAGCTCGGGGTGTCATCGGTCTCCGACGACGCCCCGAGCTCACGCCGCGCGCCCGGATCGCCGTCGATCACCCACGGCGCCCGAATGGCTGCCTCAGCCCACCGATGCCGCCGCCGTCAGCGGCACGCCCGTCCTCGACTCGAGCTCGGCGAACGTCACGTCCGGTGCGAGTTCGGTGACGACGAGACCGTCGGGCGTCACGTCGATGACGGCGAGGTCGGTGATGATGCGCTCGACGACACCGAGCCCCGTGATCGGCAGGGTGCACGCGGGCAGGATCTTGGGCGATCCGTCCTTCGCGCAGTGCTCCATGAGGACGATGACCTTCTTCGCGCCGTGCACGAGATCCATCGCGCCACCCATGCCCTTGACCATCTTGCCCGGGATCATCCAGTTCGCGATGTCACCGTCCGCCGACACCTGCATGGCACCGAGGATGGCCGCATCGACCTTGCCGCCCCGGATCATGCCGAACGACATCGCCGAGTCGAACGTCGAGGCGCCGCGCCGCAGCGTCACCGTCTCCTTGCCCGCATTGATGAGGTCGGGATCGACGGCGCCATCGCTCGGATACGCGCCTACCCCCAGCAGCCCGTTCTCCGACTGCAGGACGAGTTCGACGTCGTCCGCCACGTAGTTCGGCACGAGCGTCGGCAACCCGATGCCCAGGTTGACGTAATCGCCGTCCTGCAGCTCCGCCGCAGCACGCGCCGCCATCTGCTCTCGCGTCCAGGCCATGTCAGTCACCCTCCGTCTCGCGGGTCGTGCGCTTCTCGCACTCTCGGTCGAACGCACGCCCCCCGAACAGTCGCCCATCCATCTCAGTCACCCTCCGTCTCGCGGGTCGTGCGCTTCTCGCACTCTCGGTCGAACGCA
>ERZ1031004.94-NODE-94-length-14500-cov-8.175701_pt1 | contig 14500 bp, 11 predicted proteins | sample MGYA00518595_ERZ1031004 | MGnify/ENA primary metagenome ERZ1031004 (study PRJEB33718, sample SAMN03159717) | human skin metagenome | collected 2014-05-20 | study: EMG produced TPA metagenomics assembly of the PRJNA266117 data set (Human skin bacterial metagenome and...
CACACTGCATATCGTCGGCAGCGTCAGATGTGTATAAGAGACAGGCCCCCCCTTGAGGTGCGCAAACCCGCGTCAACGACGCCGCGCGCCCCGAGCCATCAGCGCACGAGAACGTGCCCGACGTCTGTCGAGACGCGATGCCAGCGGGCCGTGCCGTACACCGTCGCGACATCGCCGACGGCGAATCCGAGCGCGTACAGCCCGAGCGCGGCCCCGGTGGGCAACCCGTCGGCGCCGCCGAGATCACCCTCGATCGGGCGGTTCCAGACGCGTTCACGGAGCTGTTCGACGGCTGCGGCACCGGCGCCCTCGGGGGTTCCGGTGGCGACCTCCTCGATGCCGACGCGCGCGACGTGCACGAGACCGTCGACGGGCAGGCGCGCCAGCGGCGACCATCCGCTGCGCGGGGGCGTGACAGCAGCCCAGGACGTGCGCACCGTCATCGGCGGGATCTCGAGCGTGAAGGCGCCATCGGATTCATCGACGACCTGGGGGCTTGCACCGGGCGCGGCGTTCGCGACCGCACCACGCGGCGAACCGCTGCGAGCCAGACGATCGGCGACCGCCGCCAATGGGACGACGACGTCGACCGGCTCGTCGACGGCGCGCGCGAGCGGCAGCACCCGCAACCCTATGACGGTGCCCTCCCCCATGAGTCCGCGGCCCTTGCGCACGCCGACCCACGCGGCGAGCGTCGCTCCACTCGCCTGGAGGCGGATCGCGCCGTCGGCGTCGAGCGTGCGCGCGCGGGCGACGTACGTCGTCAGGTCTGCGGCGACCTGGACGTCCGCGAGCTCCAACCCGTCGCTCACGCCGAGGCCTCGCGGCGCTTCTCGGCAGCGCGGTGGCGGAACGGCACGGGCGGGCCGACGAAGCGTCGCAGCTGTGTCTTGTCGTGCTCCTCGAGCCGGCGCGGCCGCTCGGTCTGGAAGTCGTAACCGACGAGCGTCGTCTCCGCGAGCGCGTACGTCGTCGAACCGTGCCCCCCGTCGCGCACCTCGTACCCGACGTCGTACGCCGCGCCGCCGAGGTGCGTGATCCACATGGCGACCTCGATCGGCTCGATGCGGAACAGCAACGGCGCCCGGTACTCGATCTCGTGACGCGCGACGATGATGCCTTCGCCGACGACGGAACGCTCACGACCGAACCACTGCGCGAACGCGAGGATGCGGGCGTCCTCGAGCAGACGCAGGAACTGGACGTTGTTGACGTGGCCGTAGGCGTCCATGTCCGACCACCGCAGCGGAACGGGCACGACGGAGGCATAGTCGGGCGCGTAGGTCATGGCGGTCATTATCCCCCGCGCCCAGGCCCGATCACCAACCGACGGCGGTGTCATGTCACGCGGTTGCGCGCGGGAGGCGCCGTTCATGGGTAGCCTCGCCTCGTGACTTCCCTCGTTTCGATCGAACCGTCCGACGACCCGGTCGGCGACCTGCTGAACATCCTCGACGTCCGCCCGGTGGGCAGTGCAACGATCTCCGCGTCCTTCGACGAGGACGGTGAGCGCCGCGTCGACCTCGGTCAGAGCGCCGCGGACCTGTTCGTCGGCGAATCGCAGCCGCAGCCGCACGGGCGCATCTTCGGCGGGCAGGTTCTCGCGCAGTGCATCGTCGCGGCCGGCCGCACCGTCGGTGAGATCAAGCCCGGGGCGCCGCGCCACATCCACTCCCTGCACGGGTACTTCCTGCGCCCGGGGGACGCTGCGCAGCCGGTGCGTTTCGCCGTCGAGCGACTACGTGACGGTGGGTCGTTCTCCGCGCGGCGCGTGCACGCGATCCAGAACGGCGCGCCGATCCTCAGCGTCATCATGAGCTTCCAGGAGGACGCCGGCGGCATCGACCACCAGGTGACGATGCCGGACGTGCCGGCCCCCGAGTCGCTGCCCACGACCGCGGACATCGTCGGCGACATCGATCACCCGATGGCGCAGCACTGGGCGCGCGGACGCGCTGTCGACGTTCGACACGTCGAGGGCGGGCTCTATCTCGCGCCGGCGGACGAACGTCAGCCGTTCCAGAACCTGTGGATGCGCACACTGCGTGAGGTGCCGAACGACCCGCTGCTCAGCGCTGCGATCCTCGCGTACGCCTCCGACTACTCGATGCTCGAGGCGGCGATGCGCGCCAACGGCATCGCCTGGTCGTCACCCGGCTACCGCGCTGCGAGCCTCGATCACGCGATGTGGTTCCACCGACCCGTGGATCTGACGCAGTGGATCCTGTTCGCGCAGGAATCACCCTCGACGTCGGGTGGGCGCGGCCTCGGCGTGGGGCGCATGTTCACCGAGGACGGCACCCTCGTCGCCACCGTCGCGCAGGAGGGCATGATGCGCCTCAAGGACGCCCCCCGCCCCTGACCTCGCGTACCGCCATCCCCTGCACGACTGCGATTCCCGTCCCCATCTGCGATGTTCGTGCCCATCCGCGATTCTTGGTCACATCCGTCGGGCTGCGACGCATGGGCGCTACGTTGAGGGGCATGACTGATTTCGACGCTGACATCACGCTGACCGGGTCCTTGGTGCGGTTGGAGCCCTTGACGCTCGAGCATCATGACGGCCTCGTGGACGCCGTCAACGACGGCGAGATGTGGACGCGCTGGTACACGAGCGTTCCGCGCGCTGACGGTGTTCGCGCGATGATCGAGCAGCGCCTCGCATGGCGCGAGTCGGGGTTCATGGTGCCGTTCGTCGCGGTGCGGCTGGCGGACGAGCAGGTGTTGGGGTGCACGACGTTCTACGACATCGTCGACGCGGTGCCGCGCGTGTCGATCGGCTACACGTGGAATCGCGCGTCGACGCACGGCACGGGCACGAACGCGGAGAGCAAGTTGTTGCTCATGACGTACGCCTTCGAGACGGTCGGGGTCGAGTGTGTGCGGTACGAGACGAGCTGGATGAACCAGCAGTCACAGGCCGCGATCGAGCGTCTCGGCGCCAGGCGCGACGGCGTGTTGCGCGCCGATCGTCGCGAGGGCAACGGCGCATTGGGCGACAAGGTTGTCTATTCGATCCTTGCGCACGAGTGGCCGGCCTCGAAGGCTTCTCTCGAGGCGCGCCTCGCGAAACGGCGCTGACCCGTCAGCCCGACGGTCCGGATCCCCAGACCGCGGCACTGACTGCGCCGGCGATGCCGGCCGGCTCTGACGTCGCGGCGGCACCACGAGCACGCGTCATGACGCAGCCCTTCCCCGAGCCCAATCCGTCCCCCACCTCACGACGCAGGGACAGCGGACAGTGACCCGGCGCACCATGGACTCTGGATGACAGCAACGCCCCTCACGAACACCGAGCGTGCGAGGTGTGAGTGAGAGGCGTTGCTGTCATCCAGCCCGAAGGCCTGTCGCACCGAGGTGGCGCGGCGCTCCTGGGCGAGCCCGCGAGCTCAGGATCCGCGCCGCCCGGAAGACGGGTCGAGGGAGTATCAGTCGCGTGTCCTTACCGCGACTTCGTCAGCGCTTGCTGCGGCAGGATCCTCGCTTCGCTGCGGTCCTACCTTCGCGCGCTTGATCCTCAGTCGCGTGTCCTTTCCGCGACTTCGTCAGCGCTTGCTGCGGCAGGATCCTCGCTTCGCTGCGGTCCTACCTTCGCGCGCTTGATCCTCAGTCGCGGGTGAGCCGGCGGTGTGTGACGCGGTGGGGGCGTGCTGCTTCGGCGCCGAGGCGTTCGATCTTGTTCTTCTCGTAGGCGTCGAAGTTTCCTTCGAACCAGTACCACGCGGCGGGGTTCTCGTCGGTGCCTTCGTAGGCGAGGATGTGCGTCGCGACGCGGTCGAGGAACCAGCGGTCGTGGCTGATGACGACAGCGCAGCCGGGGAAGCTGAGCAGCGCGTTCTCGAGGGATCCGAGGGTTTCGACGTCGAGGTCGTTGGTCGGTTCGTCGAGCAGCAGCAGGTTGCCGCCCTGCTTCAGGGTGAGGGCGAGGTTGAGGCGGTTGCGTTCACCGCCGGACAGGACGCCGGCCTTCTTCTGCTGGTCGGGGCCCTTGAACCCGAACTGCGAGACGTAGGCGCGTGCGGGGATCTCGACCTGGCCGACCTGGATGTGGTCGTTTCCTTCGGAGACGACCTCGAACAGAGTCGATTCGGGGTCGATGCCGGCGCGGTTCTGGTCGACGTAGCTGATGTTGACCGTCTCACCGATCTTCACGGTGCCGGCGTCTGGCTCTTCGAAGCCGACGATCGTCTTGAACAGGGTCGTCTTGCCGACGCCGTTGGGGCCGATGACGCCGACGATGCCGTTGCGCGGCAGCGTGAACGACAGCCCGTCGATGAGGACGCGGTCGCCGAAGCCCTTCTTCAGGTCGTTGACCTCGATGACCTGCGCGCCGAGGCGCGGGCCCGGCGGGATCTGGATCTCCTCGAAGTCGAGCTTGCGGGTGCGCTCGGCTTCGGCGGCCATCTCCTCGTAGCGCGCGAGGCGTGCCTTCGACTTCGTCTGGCGGGCCTTGGCGTTGGAGCGGACCCACTCGAGTTCTTCCTTGAGGCGCTTGGCAAGCTTCGCGTCCTTCTTGCCCTGGACGGTGAGGCGCTCCTGCTTCTTCTCGAGGTACGTCGAGTAGTTGCCTTCGTACGGGTAGAGACGACCGCGGTCGACCTCGCAGATCCAGCCGGCGATGTTGTCGAGGAAGTACCTGTCGTGGGTGACGGCGAGGACAGCGCCCGGGTAGCTCGCAAGGTGCTGTTCGAGCCAGAGGACGGATTCGGCGTCGAGGTGGTTGGTGGGCTCGTCGAGCAGGAGCAGGTCGGGCTTCTGCAGCAGCAGCTTGCACAACGCGACGCGGCGCTTCTCACCACCGGAGAGGACGGAGACATCGGCGTCACCGGGCGGGCAGCGCAGGGCGTCCATGGCCTGCTCGAGCTGGGAGTCGATGTCCCACGCATCGGCCGCGTCGATCTTCTCCTGGAGCTTGCCCATCTCCTCCATGAGGGCGTCGAAGTCGGCGTCGGGTTCGCCCATCTCGGCGGAGATCTCGTTGAACCGGTCGAGGTCGACCTTGATCTGGCCGAGGCCTTCCTCGACGTTGCCGCGCACGTCCTTCTCCTCGTTGAGCGGTGGCTCCTGCAGCAGGATGCCGACGCTGTAGCCCGGGGACAGGCGTGCCTCGCCGTTGCTGGGCTGGTCGAGCCCCGCCATGATCTTGAGGATGGTGGACTTGCCGGCGCCGTTGGGGCCGACGACGCCGATCTTGGCGCCGGGGTAGAACGACATCGACACGTCGTCGAGGATCACCTTGTCGCCAACGGCCTTGCGCGCCTTGGTCATGGTGTAGATGAACTCAGCCATGCGCCCGAGGCTATCGGTTGCAAGCCGTTCGACGCGACTTTCCGCGGCGCGTGCGGGGCCCGACGTCCGCCCGGCCGGGCGGTGACGTGCTCACCGCCCGGCCGGCCTCGCCGTCTCAGGCGTCGACGAGCGCGCGGCGCCCCTCGGTGGCTTCCTCGTCGGACGCGGGTTCGCTGCGGCCGAACTGCTCGTTCTCCACCGTGCGCGTCACCTCCGTGACGATGTCGTCGGCGAGGCGGTCGGAGCTCGGGATGACGGGGTCGGAGCACTTCGTGAACGACGTCTGCCCGAACTTGTGGGAGGCGCCGATGTCGTGCGCGTCGATCTGCACGCTCATGCGCTGCGAGCCGTCCTGCGCGACGTACTGACTGAGCCGCAGCCGACCCGAGACCATGACGTGCTGACCCTTCGCGAGCGAGTGATAAGCGTTGCCCGCGAGCGTGCGGAACGCCGTCACGCTGAAGAACTGCGACGCACCGTCGCTCCACGTGTTCTCCTGCGCGTTCCAGCGGCGCTCGTTGACCGCCATCCGGAACGCGAGGAACGCATCCCCTGTCTTCGTCTGGCGCAGCACCGGGTCGGTGACGACGGTGCCGCTGATGTCGATCGCTACCTCGTTCATGGTGGTTCCTCCACTGCGGCCGCGGCCGCGTCAGGCGTCGCGCCGGCCACCTCGGCCGGTCGTGATCCCGACGCTAGGCAGGTTCGTCCGCCCCGCGCGTCCCACCGTCACCGATGCTGTGGATAGGCCCTCCCGAGCGCTGCCTGGGAGGGCAGATTCACAGCTGGCACGGCTCCCCTGGGGACGGCCGCGACGCAGCGTCACCATCCCCAGCCCGGAGCCGAACCACGTCACCCCCGCGCCTGACCCACGGCCGTACCGTCCGCAGAGCCCCCACCCACCAGCACCGCAACCATCGCCCGCGGCTCAGGCCGACGCCTCCGCGAGCGCCCGTGCCGTGTCGTCGTGGCGCCTCACGACCGCCTCGACGGGCGCGATGATGCGCTCCGACGCCACCTGCGCGATGGCCTCGTCGAGGCGCTCCTGCGCATCCTGACGTGCGCGTCGGGCTCCCGTCCGAGCGAGGGTCCGCGTGAGGACCGTGAGCAACAACCCCGCGAGCAACCCGCCGGCGAGCATGACGAGCGGGATGGGCAGCCAATCACCCGCCATCGTCGGGACGCCCACGTGGATCTGCATCGTGCCGAGCAACGCGAGCACGATCAACCACGCGGCCCCGGCCAGCGCGACACCGGCGAAGGCCCACTGCAGCGCCGACGCCGCGGCCCACCAACCCGGGAAGCGTCCGCGCAACGGCGTCCGCAGCACGGCCTGGTCGAGCGCGTCGGCCATGGCGCCGTCACGCCCCGTCGCGGCGCTGCGCACCTCGTCTGCCCAGGGGTCCGGCAGGCCGTCCGCAGCCTTCTCCCCGAGACGCCTCGTCGCGAGGTCGACCGCAGCGCGCGCGGCCGGCGTCGCGGGAGGCAGCGACGACTTGCCGAGCACGACGCGCCGATCACCGCGGCTCATACCGTCGGACACCTGCTTGTCGAGCCCGAGCCGCGCGAGCGGCCGCGCCTTGAGCTTCTGCGACCATCGCGTGAACGGCCATCCGGTGCGCCGTGCCGCCTCTGTGCGGTAGTCGCGCTCGACGGCGTCGAGCACCACCCCCACACCGGCCGACTGCGCGAGGGCGGAGACGAGCTCGGCGTTCGTCCCACTCGTGCGATGCTCGCGCACCGCTCCGACGTGCGAGCTGAGCCGCTGGGCCTGATGCCGCAGATCGCCCGCGAGGCGCCGATCGGCGGCATTCTTGGCCTGCACGACGTCCGCGAGAGCGTCGACGAGGGTCGTCACACCGCCGTCGACGACCGTCGAGGTGGGCAGCACGAGCGCGTCCGTCAGCCCGTCCTCGACGAGGAGGCGACTCAGGTCGGCGAGGCAGCTGTCGGCCCCCTCCGGCGTCAACCGATCGGCCTGGTTGAGCACGACGATCGACGTCGCCTTCGCGACCGCGAGCTGACGGACGTACTGCTCGTGCAGCACCGCGTCGGCGTACTTCTGCGGGTCGGTGACCCACACGAACAGATCGCACAGCTCGAGCACGCGATCGGCCTCCGCACGGTGCTCACGCACACGGGAGTCGAAGTCGGGAAGGTCGAGCAGGACGAGCCCGTCGAGTTCGGCATGGCGTGGCATCGCGGCGTGCACCTGATGGCGTGAAGGCACGTCGAGCCAGTCGAGCAACTCGCTCGGAACGCTCTCACCCCAGATCGCCGCGGCGGCCCGTGACGTCGTCGGGCGGCGCGCGCCGACCCGCGAGACGGGCTCGCCGACGAGCGCGTTGAACAGGCTCGACTTGCCGGAGCCGGTCGCCCCGGCGAGCGCGACGACGGTGTGGTCACCGCCGATCCGTGAGCGCTCGGCTACGCGCGCCAGCAGCTTGCGGGCGACGGCGACATCGTCCGCGGGCAAGGCGGGCCCACCGAGCGTCAGCGCGCGTTGCAGCGCGGCGGCGCGGCCGTCGACCTCCTCGCGCGTGATGGGAGCGACGACCTCGGCGCGTTCGCGCCGCTCGCGTCCGAACGGCTTCCAGCTCATCGCGCCTCCTCGACGTGGGTGAGCGCCGTCTCGATGCGAGCCGCCGCCTGCTTCGGCAAAGCCACCTCACCGAGCGCAGCGTGGTAGCGACGTTCCTCGGCGGCGAAGAGCGCCTCGACGCGCTCGATGAGCAGACCGCGGGCCGCCTTGGCGAGCGAGCGGACGGCCTGGTCGCCGAAGATCGCCTCGAGCAGGCGCTGCGCGAGCACGGACGAGCCGGCGGAGATGCCGACCTCAGCGCCCGTCAGGCCGCCGGTCGAGGCGAACGTCACGATCATGAGCAGCACGGCGATGCCGTTGACGCCGAACGCGAGAAAACGCGCCGTCGAGCGCTTCTCACCGGCTTCGGAGCGGACGAGCTCGAGCACGTCGCCCTGCCAGTCGCGCACGAGCCGCTCGATGTGGTCGGCCACCTGCGGACTGGCTGAGGTCAGCTCGGGGTGACGCGCCACGAGCGGTTTGCCCGCGTCGTCGAGGCGCCAACCGCGGCCGGCGTCGAGAGCTGCCGATTCAGCGTGTGAGGTGACCAGCTGCGCCACCCCGGACTGCAGCGCCTCCCCCAGATCCCTCGCGGGTGCGGCCTTCTCCGTCCGCGCGGTGAACAGAGCGGAGACGCGGTCGCGCAGGCGGCTGACGCCGGCCTCGAACTGCTTGAACAGCTCACCCGTGCCGACGAACTCCTGCCACCGCGCGAGCACCTCGCCGCGCAGCAGCGTGCCGTCCTCAAGACCTTCGGCCACCTCCTGCAGGTGCTCGCGATAGGCCTCGTGGGCCACGTCGCTCAGCCGGGCGTGGGCGTCCTCCTGGGCCCGCGCCGCCGCGACGCTCGCCCGTGCCCGCGGCGCCAGCGAGTCGAGGGCGCCGTCGAGGGTGCGGCGGATGACGGCCTGCCGCGACATCGCGTCACTCGCGAGCGAGTTGAGCCACTCGGTGATGCGCGCGACTTCGGCCTGCGGCAGCATGCCGAAGTCGTCGAGCGGCGATTCGGCGACCGCGAACACCGGCGCACGGCCCAGCCCCTGCGCGGCGAGCATGCGCGCGAGGTCGGCCTGCACCTCGTCGATCGCCTCGCGCGGCACCCGGTCGAGGACGACGGCGACGGACGTCCCGCGCTCCGTGGCCTGCTCGAGCATCTCCCACGGCACCGCGTCGGCGTAGCGCACCGCGGTCGTGACGAACAGCCACAGGTCGGCGGCCGACAGCAGCTGTCGGGCCAGGTCGCGGTTCGCGGAGACGACGGAGTCGATGTCGGGAGCGTCGAGCAGCGCCAGTCCGCGCGGCACGGACGCCGACGCGACGAGCCGCAGCGACGACGGGTCGTCACCCTGCGTCGCACTGCCGGTCAGGCGTGACAGGCCGGGCAGCACCCGCTCGTCGATGAACCAGTGCGTGTCGCTCGGGTGGTGGATGAGAACCGACGCGCGCGTCGTCGGGCGCAGGACACCCGAGCGCGTCACCTGCTCGCGCACGATCGAGTTGACGAGCGTCGACTTGCCCGCACCCGTCGATCCACCGATGACGGCGAGCAGCGGCGCGTCGAGCGATTCGAGGCGGGGCATGACGTAGTCGTCGAGTTGCGCGACGAGCTCGTGCTGCGAGCGCCGAGCGACCGCCGCGTCAGCCGTCTCGAACGGGAGGACGTTGGCCGCGACGGCGGCGCGCAGCTCACCGACTGCTGCGTGCAGCCGGGCGGCGTTGAAGGGTTCGTTCACCCTGTCAGTCTTGCCGGTGCGCGCGTGCGGCTCAACTCGCTCGGCGCATCGACCGTTCCCGGATGTCATGACGGCGCTGTGGCATCGACGCCTGATGCCCTGCCGACCACGTCGCCATCCCGCGCGCTGCTACCTCCGAGCGTCGTCGCCTTTGAGCGTCGTAGCGCTTCGAGCGTCGCCGCGCCGTCAGCCCTCGAGCAGCGTCTGCCCGACGTAGGAACCGTCGCGCGCGCCCGGCGGAATGGCGAACAGCCCGGATCCGGTGTGCTGCAGGTATTCCATGAGGGCATCCTCGCGGGACATGCGCATCTGCATCGGGATGTACTGCGTCGACGGGCGGCGCACGTACGCGAGGAAGAACAGACCCGCGTCGAGGCGACCGAGCGCGTCGTTGCCGTCGGTGAAGTTGTAGCCGCGCCGCAGCATCTGGACGCCCTTGTTGTTCTTCGGGTGGGCGAGGAAGACGTGCGAGTTCTTGGCGATGAGGGGCTTGTTCTCGCGGCCGGTGACGTCGAAGCGCGGTTCGTCGAACTCCTTGCCGCCCGACAACGGCGCTCCTTCGACGCGGTCGCGGCCGATGAGGGTCTCCTGCTCGCGCAGGCTGGTGCGATCCCACGTCTCGAGGTGCATCGTGATGCGGCGCGCCACGAGATACGAGCCGCCGGCCATCCAGTCGGCTGCGGCGTCGTCGCCCTTCGAGACCCACACGTGCTCGTCGACGACGTCCTGCGACTCGGCCTTGATGTTGGCCGTGCCGTCCTTGAACCCGAACAGGTTGCGCGGCGTCGCCTGCGCCGTCGACGTCGAGCTGGTGCGCCCGAAGCCGAGCTGCGCCCAGCGCAGCGCGGCGAGGCCGAAGGCGATGCGGGTGAGGTTGCGGATGGCGTGGACGGCGATCTGCGGGTCGTCGGCGCAGGCCTGGACGCAGAGGTCACCGCCGCTTCGATGCGGGTCGAGCTTGTCGGCCGGGAAGTGCGGCAGCTCGCGCAGTTCCTTCGGCTGCTTCTTCGCCAGGCCGAAACGATCCTTGCCGTCGCTCGTGCGGAACAAGGTGGGGCCGAAACCGAACGTGATCGTCAGGCCGGCCGCGCCGAGCCCGTCGGCCTCACCCGTGTCGGCCGGGGGGGCGTCGTAGGACGTCACCTCGTCCGACGCCGGCAGCCCGCGCATCATGCGTTCGGCGGCGGAACTCCAGGCGCGTAGGAGCGTCTCGAGGTCGTCTCGGGTGCTCGCGGTGACGTCGAACGCGGCGAAGTAGAGCCGGTCCTGTGCCGGGGTGACGATGCCGCTCTGGTGGGCGCCGAAGAACGGGTAGGTGCGCGCCGAGGCGTCGGGAGCCGGGTTCGCGGAAGCCTGAGAGGCACCCCACCCCCCGGCGAATCCGGCCAGCCCTGCGGCTGCGCCGCCTCCTGCGACACCGAACATCCCGCGGCGCGACAGCTGCGTCACTTCACCCATCCTTCTGCACGTCGTGTCGATCCGCCCTGACGCGGATCCGGTCGCTGCGATCGTCGTGACAACCACCGTCGAAGCGCCCCACCCAGGGTAGGGCGCCTCGACGCCGGTGTCAGGACGTGACGGTCGCCGTCAGCTTCGACAGCGGTTCGCTGAGCGCGTTGACCGCGTCGGAGAGTTCCTTGACCTCGGCCTTCGACAGCTTGTCGTAGCTCTTGAAGACGGCGTCGTCCCCGGAACCGGAGACGCGGTGCTTGTCGAGCAGCTTCTGCAGCGCCGCGAACTTCGTCGCGATCGACGTGTCGAGCTTCGCGTCCTTCTTCTTGAGCAGCGGACGCAGGTTCTCCCACGCGATGCGTGCGCCGTCGACGTTTCCCTGGAAGTCGTAGAGGTCGGTGTGCGACCAGATCTCCTCCTCGCCGGTGACCTTGCCCGTGGCGACCTCGTCCATGAGGGACTTCGCGCCGTTGGCGATCTTGTCGGCGGTGAACGTCGTCGTCTTGGTGCGCGTCTCGAACGTCTTGGTATCGCTGAGGAGCTGGTCGGCGATCTTGTTGCGCTCGGTCTTGCTCATCGCGGTGTAGCCCGACTTCGGCGGCCACAGATCCTTCTCGATCCGGTGCCAGCCGGTCCACTCCTGGCCCTTCTCGAGGTCGGCCTCGCGCAGGTCCATCTTGGGGTCGAGGTCACCGAACGACTCGGCGACGGGCTCGACGCGCTCCCAGTGCAGGCGCGCCTTCGCGTACAGGGCGCGCGCCTCGGCGTCCTTGCCGCTCTTGTAGAGGTTGACGAACGTCGTCGTCTGCGCGCTCAGCTGCGTCGCCTGATCCTTGACGTAGGCCTGGTACTGCTTGTCGGCCTCGTCGACGAGCGCCTTGTCGGCCCCCGTCGGTGTGAGGTCGGCGCCCGAGTCGGTGACGGTGAACTTCGACTGGATGCCCTTGCCGACCATGCCCGGCTTGCAGGCCGTGTAGTACGTGCCCGGCGCGGCCTTGACGACGAGTTCACGCGTCAGGCCCGGTGCGATGTTCTCGACCTCGCCGACGATGCGGAGGCGGTCCGAACCGAGCAGGTAGAACTCGGTGACCTTGTCGCCGTCGTTCTTGACGCTGAACGACAGGGTGCCCGAGGGCGCCTCCGAGGCCGAGACCTTGCACTCGCTCGCCGTGGAGGAGACCGTCAGCTTGCCGTCGCCCTTGGAATCCTTCGAGTTGCTCGTGCACCCGGTGAGCGCCAAGCCGGCGATGCTGGTGAACGCGAATGCCCGTGCGGTGCGGGTGGGGAGAATCATGCTGTTGCCTTCTGCTTCGTGGCCACGGCGGAGCCCGAGGCCTTCGGGGGGTGGGGTGCGCGCACGCGCACGATGAACATCGGCAGGACGATCGCGATGTAGGCAACCCAGACGGCGAGCTCGAACCACGTCGTCGCCGGTGAGAAGTTGAACGTCCCCTTGAGCAGCGTGCCGATCCACGACGACGGCGGGATCTGTGCGCTGACGTCGAACGCGAGGGAGTTGAGGCCCGGCAGCACACCGCTCTCCTGCAGGTCGTGCACGCCGTACGCGAGGACGCCGGCCGCGACGAAGATGAGGAAGCCGCCGGTCCAGGTGAAGAACTTCGACAGGTTGAGCGACAGCGCACCGCGGTAGAGGAGGCAGGCGATGACGACGGCCGTCAACAGGCCGAGCCCGGCGCCGATGAGCGGCGCGCTCGACGAGCCCTCCCCCGAGCTCGCAGCCTGCGTGGCTGCCCACAGGAACAGGGCGGTCTCGAGGCCCTCACGGCCGACGGCGAGCATCGCCACGACGACGAGGGAGGCGCGCGAGGCGTCCGCGGCGCGGTCGACGTGGCTCTTCAGATCGCCCGACAGGCTGCGGGCGGAGCGTGCCATCCAGAAGATCATCCAGGTGACGAAGCCGACGGCGACGATCGACAGCGTGCCACCGATTGCCTCCTGGGCCTCGAACGTCAGGCCGCGGGGGCCGTACGTGAGGGCGGCGCCGAAGGCGAGGGAGATCGCGATGGCGGCGGCGACGCCGAGCCAGATGCGCCCGAGCAGGTGGCGCCGACCCGACTTCACCAGGTAGGCCACGAGGATGACGACGACGAGCGACGCCTCCAGCCCCTCTCGAAGCCCGACCAGATAGTTGCCGAACACCACGCACTCCTCACAGCCAAACGTTTAGGTAAGGCAAACCTAAAGCATGGAGGAGCCTGAGAGTGCATTGGGGTGGTATGAGGGCATGGTGATGTGACGTGATTCGCGTCGCGAGGAGGTGATGCGGGGCCCACGACCCCGATGTGGCGGAGGCGGGCGGCTCAGCACGCGGAGCAGGGGCGTCATGAGCGAGTCATGGGCCTGGCATCCGCGCGCGGCGATGCAGCGTCACCTGAGCACAGCAGCGCAACGCACGCCGCGGTCGAGCCGCTTCGGTGCCCCCGGCGAGATTCGAACTCGCGACCTAGAGATTAGAAGGCTCTTGCTCTATCCAGCTGAGCTACAGGGACTCACCCGCCGAGAGCGGGTAAACAAGAAAACCCCCAGATCGCTCTGGGGGCCACTTGCTTGGGGTGAGTAACGGGACTTGAACCCGCGACATCCTGGACCACAACCAGGTGCTCTACCTGCTGAGCTATACCCACCATGCGCCGTCCACGTCACCGTGTCAGGCAGCGCGGACGAATATACCCGAAATAGGGCCGCCGCGCCCAATCAGGGGCGCGTCCGGCGTCAGGGGCCAACCTCGTAGCGCTTGGCGATGACCTGCGCCTCGTTCGACGTCGGGCCGGGAGCGGGCACGAAGACAGCCTCGCGATAGTAACGCAGCTCCGCGATCGACTCGCGGATGTCGGCGAGGGCGCGGTGGCCGCCGTGCTTGGCGGGCGCGTTGAAGTAGGCGCGGGGGTACCAACGCCGCGAAAGTTCCTTGATCGACGACACGTCGATCGTGCGGTAGTGCAGGTGCCCCGCGAGCTGCGGCATGTCGCGCTCGAGGAAGCCGCGGTCGGTCGAGACCGTGTTGCCACCGAGCGGCGCCTTCCCGGCCTCGGGCGCATGCTGCATGACGTACTCGAGCACGAGCGCCTGCGCTTCCTCCATGCTGACCCCTTCGTCGAGCTCGGCGAGCAGCCCGGACCTGGTGTGCATGTCGCGCACAAAGTCACCCATCTGCTCGAGGGCTGCCGGCTCGGGCTTGATGACGACGTCGACGCCGTCACCCAGCTGGTTCAGCTCGAAGTCGGTGACGAGCGCGGCTACCTCGATGAGGGCGTCGTTCTCCAGGTCGAGGCCCGTCATCTCGCAGTCGATCCAGACGATGCGGTCGGTGTGGGCGCGGTCGTTGTCAGTCACGGCGAACATCCTAGCGAGCCTCGCGCCCGCCATGACGATGCCGCCCCACCCCGCGTTCGGCGGGGTGGGGCGCTGTCTCTTATACACATCT
>ERZ1031004.99-NODE-99-length-14321-cov-8.626174_pt1 | contig 14321 bp, 12 predicted proteins | sample MGYA00518595_ERZ1031004 | MGnify/ENA primary metagenome ERZ1031004 (study PRJEB33718, sample SAMN03159717) | human skin metagenome | collected 2014-05-20 | study: EMG produced TPA metagenomics assembly of the PRJNA266117 data set (Human skin bacterial metagenome and...
CGCGACGAGCGGCGGCGCGAGCGTCGTCTTGCCCGTGCCGGGCGGGGCCTGGACGACGCACGCGCCCGCGTCGAGAGCGCGCGTCAACTCAGCGGTGGCCGTCGCGAAGGGCAGCCCGCGTCCGATGGCGTCGAGGTCGAAGGGGGCATTCATCGTGGCCTATTCTCGCCCCGCGCGGCATCTCGCCCCGAATCGCAGGATGCGCGGGCGCCGATCAGAAGTACGGCGTCTTCTTCACGACGAAGTGGGCCTTGCGCACAGCCTTCTCGACGCCGGCCTCCCACGCCTTCGCCTGCAGCGGCATCACGGGCAGCAGCCAGGTGCCGACGTAGTCGGTGATCTCCTTGTTGAACCCCGTCTTGAACTGTCCGACGCCGTAGAGCGGGTGCGTCTCGTCCTTGGCGCGATCCGAGGGCGGGGCGCCGCACAGGTCGTAGTCGGTGACGCCGCGCTCCTTGAGCGCCTTGATCGTGTCGAGCACGAGAAGCGCCGCGGCGCCGCGCACCTTCTTGACGGGCACCGACGCCGCGTCCTTGCGGCTCGCGAGGTGGCCGTTGATCATGACGAAGTCTGCCGAGATGACCTCACCCTCGTAGTAGGCGAAGAAGAAGGCGCCGCGGCCGTCGCGCCCGTACGTCTGCCAGAACGTGCGGTAGTACTCGTAGGGGCGGATGACGAAACGCCCCTCGGCCGTCTTGACGAACAGGTCGTAGAACGTGCGGCACGAGGCGTCGTCGATCGGCACCTCGGCGGTCGTCACGCCGTCCTTGACGGCGCGGCGGATGTTGTAGCGCGCCTTCGAGTCGAAGCCCTTGAGCAGGGTCTCGGCGTCGGGCCGGATGTCGAGCCACACCGTCGAGAACGTGGGCTGGACGTCGGTCGTGCGGTGAGCGCCCGCGGCCTCGAGCGCCGCCCGGTTCTCGGGTGAATCGACGAGCTGCGGCTCGAACTTGATCGCGAAGACGAGGCGCTTCTTCGCCTGCGCGGCAAGCGCCGTCAGCACGCCCGACGGGTCGCTGCCCTCCGCCAGCCCGGGGCCCTGCGGCACGTACCACAGCCGCCCCAGCGGCGGGACGATCCGCTCGAGCACCATGACGGCGACCCCGCCCGCGTCGACGAAGCGGGGCCTCCACCCGGCGTCGGCCTTGATCTCGGCGAACTCCGCGAGCTGGAAGAATGCGCCGCCGTCGGGGTTCGCGGCGACGGAGGCGTTCCAGCCGTCGGGGGCTGATGTGGTGGAGGAGGCTGATGGCGCCGTCACGGTGCGTCCTACGTCTCGGGAATGGATGTTCCCCTCCATCGTGACGCATCCACCCCGCGCGTCAAGCATCGCCGTCCTCGACGTCGGGCACGTCGCCGACACCGCGCGGAGCCGGGCCGGGCGGCGAGCGCGACACCTGGGTCCCGATCAGCCCCTACTCAACGGCGCTTCTCGGTCACATGTGTCCGTGAATCGCCGTTGGGTCGCTGGATCGCAGATGTGGACGAAAATCGCGGATGGGGACAGGAATCGCAGATGGGGCGGGTGTTGACGCCCAGATGTGCAGCGATTCGCCAAGAGCGCCAGGTCTGAGAAACTGGGAATTCATCTGCCGCCCCCGATCCTGTGGGGCGGCCATCTTGTCGAAGGAGGGCGATGAACGAGCACAGGGGTCTGCGGGCGTCAGGGTGGCCGGGGGTGGTCGTGCTCGCCCTCGGCATCTTCGCGATGGTGACGGTCGAGGAGCTGCCGATCGGCGTCCTCACCCTGATCAGCGACGACCTGGGCGCCTCCGAAGGAGCCGTAGGCCTCGGCGTGACGCTGGCCGGCGCCGTCGCCGGCGTCATGGGGTTGTCGACGTCACTCGCCATCGGCACCCTCGATCGCCGCGTCGTGCTCTTCACGGCACTGCTCGTCGTCGCGGCCGCGACCACGGCGTCCGGGATGGCCACGAACGTCGCCGTCTACCTCGTCGCGCGTTTGTGCGCCGGGCTCGGCATCGGCGTGTTCTGGGCGCTCATCGCCATCGTCGCCTCCCGCATCGTCGCGCCCGAACGCGCGGCGCTCGCGACCACCGTCGCGTTCGCGGGGGCGTCGGGAGCGACGATCCTCGGCGTGCCGATCGGCACGTGGCTCGGCACGACGTGGACGTGGCACGTCGCGTTCTACGCGCTCGCCGCGTTCTGCTTCGTCATTGCCGTCGCGCTGTGGTTCCTCGTGCCGAGTGTGCTCGTCGACGAGAAGTTCACGACCGACGGGTACCGCCGCGCCTGGTCGATCGGCCCGGTGCGTCTCGCGCTGCTCGTGACGGCGGTGCTCGTCGTCGCGCAGTTCTGCGCGTACACCTACGCGAGCCCTGCGCTGCAGGAGTTCGCGCACGTCAGCCCCGCGGGTGTCGGCGCGATGCTGCTCGTCATGGGCATCACCGGGTTGTTCGGCAACGTCGGCTCAGCGCCCATCATGCGACGTCGCCCGATGCTCGCGCTGCTGCTCGTCACGTGCGGCATGACGGCCGGCATCGCGGGCCTCATGCTCTCGGGAACCCCCGCCGTCGCGGCCCTCGCGATGGGCGTGTGGGGACTGTTCGGTGGCGCGATGGCCGTCGTGCTGCAGCACTGGGTACTGACGAGCGCCGGGCCCTACGCCGAGCCCGCCGCAGCGCTCGATTCGGGCATCTTCAACTTCGCGATCGCCGGCGGAGCCGCCCTCGGAGCGTTCGTCCTCGACGTCTCGAACATCCACACCGTGTTCGTCGTCGCCATCGTCGGCACACTGACGGCGACCGCCATGGTGCTCGCGTACCGGCGTCGCGTCACGGCCTGAGGGCTGCATCGCGCGGCGAACGCAGGGCCCAGCCGCGCCATTTCGTGCACGTCAGGTCATCGCCGCATCCCCCGAGCTCGAACACGCCGTGGCGCAAGCGTGTTTCGAGCGTGTGACACGGCCTGGACGCCGCTGAAACGCGGGGGCCGTCCTCGGCATACTGGCGAACATGTCAGAACTTCTGCACTTCACGACCACTGACGCGGACCGCTCGGCCACCGAGCCGCTGCGCGACGACATCCGTCTGCTCGGCGGGTTGCTCGGTGACGTCATCCGCGAGCACGAGGGTGAACGCGTCTTCGGCCTCGTCGAGGACGCCCGGGTCAGGGCGTTCGGGGTCCGTCGTCAGGAGGTCGACCGCGCGTCGTTCGGCGACACGCTGACGGGGCTGTCGACGCGCGACGCCCTCCACGTCATCCGAGCGTTCAGCCACTTCGCGTTGCTCGCGAACATCGCGGAGGATCTGCACCGTGAGCGTCGCCGCGCCGCTCACGTCGCGGCGGGGGAGGATCCGCAGGACGGCTCGCTCGCGGCGACCTTCCGCAAGCTCGCCGGCGCCCATATCGACGGTGACACGGCCTCCGAGCGGCTGGCGGGCGCCACCGTCGTTCCCGTCATCACGGCGCACCCGACGGAGACGCGCCGCCGCACCGTCTTCGAGGCGCAGAGCCACATCAAGCGCCTCATGCGGGAGCGCACGCGCATGCAGCTCGACCCGAGCGAGGATGCGGAGAACCTGCGCCAGATCAAGCTGTGGGTGCTGACGCTGTGGCAGACGGCCCTCATCCGGCTGAGCAAGATCACGATCACCGACGAGATCGACGCGGGCCTGCGCTGGTACGACGCCGCGTTCTTCGAGGTGATGCCGACGCTCAACGCCGAGCTGCGTGACGCGTTCGCGGCCCTGCTCCCGGGCGCTGGAATCGCGGATGATCCTGTGCTGCAGGCTGGTTCGTGGATCGGTGGCGACCGTGACGGCAACCCCAACGTCACGGGTGACGTCGTCGCCTACGCCACACGCCGTGCCGCGGAGACGGCGCTCGATCACTACCTCGACGAGCTCGACAAGCTGCAGACGAGCCTGTCGCTCTCCCGACGCATGGCGCCCGTCACGGACGAGTTGCTGACCCTCGCGCAGCACGCAGCTGACGCCGGCGACGCCCGCGACGACGAGCCCTACCGTCAGGCGTTGTCGTACGTGCACGACCGACTCATGGAGACGCATGGGGTCGTCGTGGGGGCTGATGCGGGCGATCCCGGCGCGGCGGGCGCGGCGGGCGCGGCTGGGCCGGCCGGCGCCGTCGGCGCGGGGCAGGGCGGTGAGGCTGACGACCCGTACGTCGCCTATGCGACGCCCGAGGAGTTCCTCGCCGACCTCGACGTCATCGACGCCTCGCTCCGCAGCACCAGTGACGACCTGATCGCCGACGACCGACTCGCCACGCTGCGAGAAGCGGTGCGCACGTTCGGTTTTCACCTCTACGGCCTCGACCTGCGCCAGAACTCCGAGACGCACGAGGCGACCATCGCGGAGCTGTTCGCCTGGGCCGGCGTCTGCGACGACTACGCCGCGCTCGACGAGGACGCCCGCGTCGAGCTGCTCACCGCGGAGCTCGCGAACAACCGTCCCCTCGCCGGGCCGAATGCGACGTTCAGCGAGACGACGACGAAGGAACTCGCGATCACCGCGGCCGCCGCACACGCCGTCAGGACGTTCGGTGAGAAGGCCGTGCCGAACCACGTCATCTCGATGTGCACAAGCGTGTCCGACATGCTCGAGACGGCCGTCCTGCTCAAGGAGGCCGGGCTGCTGACGGTGACGCCAGACGGTCCGCGCTGCAGCGTCAACATCGTGCCGCTGTTCGAGACGATCGAGGATCTGCAGGTCTCCGCGACGACGCTGCGCGCGGCGCTCGCCGTCCCCGCCTACCGCGCCCTCGTCGATTCGAAGGCGCCGCCCGCCGACGCCCCCTGCGCGCAGATGCACCCGGGTGCACCTGCACGCAAGGGTGGGGGACTGCAGGAGGTCATGCTCGGCTACAGCGACTCGAACAAGGACGGCGGCTACATGGCCGCCAACTGGGCGCTGTACCGCGCCGAACTCGACCTCGTCGAGGTGGCCGAAGAAGCCGGCATCCGACTGCGGCTGTTCCACGGCCGAGGCGGCACCGTCGGACGTGGTGGTGGCCCGAGCTACGACGCGATCCTCGCGCAACCGCCGGGCGCCGTGCGTGGCTCGCTGCGCCTCACCGAACAGGGCGAGATCATCGCCGCCAAGTACGCCGAACCGAAGCTCGCCACGCGCAACCTCGAGGCACTCGTCTCCGCGACGATCGAGTCGTCCCTGCTCGACGTCGAGGGTCTCGAACCGTCCGAGGTCGAAGACGCCTACGCCGCGATGGACGAGATCGCCGCCCTCGCCCGCGAGGCGTACGGCGACCTCGTGCACCGCACCGACGGATTCGTCGACTACTTCAAGACGTCGACGCCCGTCGCCGAGATCGGCGAACTCAACATCGGCTCCCGTCCCAGCTCACGCAAACCGACGTCGTCGATCGCCGACCTGCGCGCCATCCCGTGGGTGATGTCGTGGTCGCTGTGCCGCGTCATGCTGCCCGGCTGGTACGGCACGGGCACCGCCCTCGAACGCTGGATCGGTGACGACGACGCGCGCCTCGCGCAGCTGCGCGGCTATGTCGAACGCTGGCCGTTCTTCCGCTCCGTCATCTCCAACATGGCGCAGGTCATGGCGAAATCCGACCTCGGACTCGCCGCCGAATACGCCGAACTCGTCGAAGACGCCGACCTGCGAGCGCGCGTGTTCGACAAGATCCGCGACGAACACGCCCGCACCCTCGCCATGTACGAGAAGATCACCGGCCACGACGACCTGCTGTGGGACAACGCCGCTCTCAAACGTTCCGTCTTCAACCGCTTCCCCTACCTCGAGCCCCTCAACCACCTGCAGGTCGAACTCCTGCGCCGCTACCGCGCCGGCGACGATGACCCCCAACTCAAACGCGGCATCCTGCTCACGATGAACGGACTGGCGACAGCGCTGCGCAACTCGGGGTGACCGGGCAGCGCGCGAGCGCGCTCCCCGGCCCCCCGGAGTTCGATGATTTTTGACGCTGACTCCTCAGCGCTCGCCCAGCGGGCTCGCTTGATCGCGGTCAGGGTGGCGGGCGGGGGCTGACCTCGCAGGTTCCGCCAGAAGCTCGCTTGGTCGTCCTCAGCACGAGACGTCGAGGGTGCGGCAGAGCGAGGTGCCGAGAAGATGGCGGTCGGCTGTCACCAGGGTCATGACTTCGAGGGCTGCCTGGGTGACGAGCATCGCGTCGAACGGGTCGCGGTGGGGCAGTTCGCTGCTGACGCGCGCCGCCTCATCGGTATGCCAAGGAAGAATGGGCAACTCGCAGAGCCCGGCACGCCCGCAGAGGGCCGTGATGCCGTCAGGCCCGGACAGCCTGCCGGAGCGCACCTTGATCTTCGTCTCCCAGACGCTGGCGGCCGACACGTAGGACTTGGGTGCCCCGCTCCGTGGTGCCGCGCGCGTCGCGGGGCGCATCGGCTCGAGCGTGACCGGGATGCCACGATGAGGGCATGAGCGACACACTGATCCTGGGCGCCGGCGGGCTGTACCCGCCGCTCGTCGAGCAGCTCGTCGATGACGGCGCCCTGACCTGGCCACACGGTGGCGCTGACCGACGCGCGATGCTCGACGATCACGCCGCCGACATCCGCGTCGTCGTCAGCAGTGCGGGCGTCGGAGCGGATGCGCGCCTCATCGACGCGCTGCCGAACCTCGAACTCATCGCCAACTTCGGTGTCGGCTATGACGCGACGGACGTCGACGCGGCCACCGCGCGTGGCATCCCGGTGACGAACACCCCCGACGTCCTCGACGACTGTGTCGCCGACCTCGCCATCGGCCTGACGATCGACGTCATGCGCGCCATCTCCGCCTCGGATCGGTATGCGCGACAGGGTCGTTGGAAGAGTGACGGCCCGTACCCGCTGCAGCGGCGCGTCACCGGAGCGAAGGTCGGCATCCTCGGTCTCGGCCGCATCGGGCAGGCGATCGCGACGCGATTCGAAGGGTTCCGCTGCGAGATCAGGTACCACAATCGTTCGCGCAAGGACGTCGCCTACGACTACGAGGAGAGCCCCGCGGCGCTGGCCGAATGGGCCGACGTCCTCGTCGTCGCGACTCCTGGCGGCGCGCAGACGAAGGCGCTCGTCGACGCCGACGTGCTCGCCGCCCTCGGTGAAAACGGCTACCTCGTCAATATTGCGCGGGGCAGCGTCGTCGACCAGGAGGCGCTCATCGAGGCGTTGCAGCATGACGCGATCGCGGGCGCCGCGCTCGACGTGTTCGCCGACGAGCCAGGCATCCCGCAGGAGCTATGCGACCTCGACACGGTCGTCATCACCCCGCACGTCGCGAGCGCGACGCACGAGACGCGCCGCGCGATGGCCGACGTCGTCCTTGCCAACATCGACGCCCACCGTGCGGGCCAGGAGCTGCCCACCCGCGTCAACTGACGATCGATGACGGCCCTTGCGCCACGACCACCCTCGCGGCGAGCGTCATGACTCGTCTTCGACCTTTCGGCATGGCCGAGCCGGAGGCAGGCGAGACTGCGGATGCCGCCCGCGAGTCCGGTCCCGGATTGGAGCCAGGTGGCGTTTGTGCCGATTCCGAGCGTGTGGGAGAAAACGATGGTGGACGAGGCCGAGACGAGGCGGAGGACATCGCCGAGGAGGAGGGCCTGCCGCAGGTCAGCTACGACCCAAATCAGCAGGCGAGGCTGGACTGCATGCCGCAGGTTCGCCCGCTGATCGGGTTGGACCCGTCGCAGATGAGCGAGCAGGCGGCGAACGAGGCAGCGGCGCAGTTGAGGACGTTGCTGGCGAACAGGCCGTAACGTTCCGGCCCGCCAGCCAGGACGGATCTGGCTCCGTCTGGGCCGAAGGCGCGCTTCGCCGCGAACCTCACCCCCCTGACCACCAGTCGGCGTGCGCGACGAGCAGCGCCCCGCGACATCGGTTGAGCAGTGTGTGATGGCGCGCTGGTCGAGTTGGGGTGCAATCGACTCTTCGGCAGCCCCTGGTGCTGCCATGTTGTCGATCCTTGCGCCGGCTGACAGCCTCTACCGAACCCGGGGCGATTCAACTCGCGACATGGATGCCCCGACGCGGTTGCATCGGGCTGGAACAAACAACCGCACTCTGGTTAGCTACAGCCAGACCCGTAATCCACGGGCCCCTCGACGGGCCGCTTCGAGCTGGGGCGGTCGAAGGAGTGAAAGACATGGCAACTGGTAACCGCGCCGTGGTGTTCCACGGTACCGAAGACATGCGAGTCGACACCGTCGATTACCCCAAGCTCGAGATGCCGAACGGCCAGAAGGCCCCGCACGGCGTCATCCTCAAGATCGTCGCAACGAACATCTGCGGGTCCGACCTGCACATCTACCGCGGTTCGTTCCCGGTGCCCGAGGGCATGCTCATGGGTCACGAGATGACTGGGCAGGTCGTCGAGGTCGGCCCTGACGTCGAGTTCCTGTCCGAGGGCGACCTCGTCTCCGTCCCCTTCAACGTCGCCTGCGGCCGCTGCCGCAACTGCCGCGCCCGCCACACCGAGGTGTGCGAGACGACGAACCCCGACGCCTCCTGCGCCGCCTACGGCTTCAACCTGGGTAACTGGGACGGCGGCCAGGCCGAGTACATGTTCGTGCCCTACGCCGACTTCCAGCTCCTGCGCTTCCCCGACAAGGACCAGGCCATGGAGAAGATCCGCGACCTGGCGCTGCTGTCGGACATCCTCCCCACCGCATTCCACGGTCTCATGGAAGCCGGCGCCAAGCCGGGCTCCACCGTGTACATCGCCGGCGCTGGCCCCGTCGGACGCTGCGGCGCTGCTGCGGCCCGCCTGCTCGGTGCGTCGTGCATCATCGTCGGCGACTACGACCAGAAGCGACTCGACCTCGTCAAGCGCAACGGCTGCGAGACCATCGACCTGTCCCAGGACGTGCCCCTGACCGACCAGATCGAGGCCATCCTCGGTGAGCCGATGGTCGACAGCGCTGTCGACTACGTCGGATCCGAAGCTCACGGCATCGGCTCCGACGCGGACAAGCTCATGCCGCAGGCCGCGATCAACCAGGTCATGGACGCAACCCGAGCCGGCGGCGCCACGGGCGTCATCGGTGTCTACGGGCCCGACCCGCTCGCGCCGACGCAGGAAGGCAAGGAAGGCACCTTCCCGCTCGACTTCGGCAAGGTATGGATCAAGTCGCCCCGCATCTCTGCGGGCCAGGCGCCGATCATGCACTACAACCGTGAACTCATGATGGCCATCCTGTGGGACCGCATGCCCTACCTGAGCGACATGCTCAACACCAAGGTCATCAGCCTCGACGAGGCCCCTGACGCATACGTGAAGTTCAACGAGGGTTCGGACGAGAAGTACATCATCGACCCGCACGGGATGATCAAGCACTGATCGTCTTGCACCCCTGACGTGTGAGTGGGGCCCCGCCAAATTTGGCGGGGCCCCACTCACACGTTCACCGGCAAACCTGGGCAACTGACTCGAACCAGGCCTTTGCAATAGCCCAGGAATGCGGCTGACCGATGTCGAGATGCGCCGTACTTTGCACACGACACGCCTCGGACATTGCACAGTCGGGCCCGGAGCCACCCGCTTGCGCAAAGTCGAGGCAGACCGGCCCTGGAAGCGTTCAGGCACCTCGTGCGATGGAAGCAGTCGGCTCGAACGGACCGTCTGCGTGGCTCCCTGGCGCCGCCATCGGGGCCGGTTTCGGGTACGCCTCGGCCAACATCGTCGGCGCTATGATGACCGCAGCGGGGTTGGCCCTTGCCTTTGTCACCCTGCGACTGGACGCGCGCGAGCGTCGCCACATCTGATCCCCGCACAACGCATCTCATTACCGCAACGCAAGGGAGAACCCCATGAGTGCCACCCTGCCCCTGGCCAGCCAGAACATCCTCATCATCGGCGGCGCGCGCGATATCGGGTTCGCCATCGCGAACGCCATCCACGAAGCAGGCGCAACACCTGTCATCGGTGCTCGCGACCTGGTGAAAGCGCGCGAGGCCGCTGAGCGGATCCCCGGAGCGCGAGCTGTCAGCATCGACATCACCGACGAAGACAGCATCGTGCGCGCTCTGGACGAGGTCGGACCACTCGATCACATCGTCACCACCGCGTCTGCGCATCACAACGTGCCGGTCTCGCAGCTCGACCACGATCATGTCGTCTCCGCCTTCGAGGCCAAGGTGATCGGTCCGATGTTGCTGGCGAAGCATGCAGCCAAGACGGTTCGCCCCGACGGCAGCCTTCTGCTGTTCTCCGGCGTCGCCGCGTGGAACCCGTCGCCCGGATACGCCGTCATGGGCATCACGAACGGGGCGGTCACCTACGCCGTCACGCATCTCGCAAAGGAGCTCGCTCCCATCAGGGTCAACGCGATCTCGCCCGGCATCATCGATTCCGGCAGCTGGGATGCGATGGGAGACAACGCGAAGCACGAATTTCTCGAGGACTCCGGGCGCGCGACCCTGGTCGGCCGAGTGGGGCGGAACGACGACATCGCACGTGCCGCCCTGTGGTTGCTCGAAGGGTCGTTCGTAACCGGCGAGACCATCCACGTCGACGGCGGCGCACGCATCGCCTGACCATCCGGCAAGACCGGCCACCTCAACGAGGGAAACCACCAAGAGGACCGTCCCTAGATTCCGCATCTTCGAAAGTGCACACCTGAGAGGGTGCCTACTTTCGTGGGGTGGGTACACCCCACTGGCACGAGCCGTCGCTCATCGAGTGCGCGTGCACATCGGGCTGGTCGACGTCTTATCGCCACTTCGCGCCTAGGGTCTGAACGTGCCAGGTCGACTCGTGAGGTGCGCACGCGTCTCGTCGATGTCGCAGAAGCTCGCCAGGCCATCGGAAGCGATCGGGGAGGTTTCCGATCTGTTCTCCGCCCACCAATTCGGCGAGAGCCGAGCCCGATCACGTCGGATGCCCGGCGCTACGTGCGTCGCGGTGACACGCGTTGAGAGCCGAGACGCCGCTGGCGCCGCTCGCCGCTGCGAGACAAAACGCGTGAGAGCCGGAACCCTGCCAGGCAGGGTTCCGGCTCTCACGCGTGACGCGGCGCAAGGCCGCCATCGAATTCTCGGACGGCGACTCCTCAGACGTCGATCGCAGACGTCTCAGACCTCGACGCCCGGGTGCGTCAGTTCTTCGTCATGATGACGGTGACGAGGCCACCGGCGGCGGCGAGGTTGCCGAAGAAGGCGGTCATCTGCTGGTTGCGGGCCTGCGGGTCGTCCTTGATGTCCCAGAAGTTGTGGGCGGAGACCGTCGTGGCGGCCAGCAACGGCAGCAGGCCGATGGCAGCGAGACGCGACTTGATGCCGAGGCCCATCGCCGCGCCGAGGGCGATCATGCCGGCGCCGTTGGCCTGGATGAGCTGCTCGGACGTGAGCGGGAGCTGACCCTTGAGGCCGTAGCGCTCCTGCGCGGCGTCGATCATCGGCACGAGGTGAGCGCGGTTCTTGATGGCGTTCTGGCCGCCGTAGACGAACAGCGAACCGACCATCGCGCGGCCGAGAGCCTTGCCGGGGTTGAACATGCGAATACCACCTTCGTTGAAGAATCAACGACGCTGAGCGCGCCGTTCCGTTCGATGCCCAGCCTATGATGTCGCGCTGCGATCCGCATTCCCGCGGGCGTGGATGCCTGACCTGCGGGCTGATGCGGGGTGCGTCAACAGGCCGAGGCAACCGCAGATGGGTGAGCCCCGGGGCGTCAGTTCACCCCGTCGACCGGCCGACCGTTCTCGAGGTAGAGGCAGTGAGGGGCGCCCCAGCCGTGCGCGACGCGCCGTCCGACGGGCTTCGACAGCAGGGCCAGCGCCTCGTCGCGTTCGGCGAAGCGGTGGGAGGCGATCTCGTCGGCCTGCAGGCGGATCGAGGCAATCTGCTTGTCGTCGAGGGTGCCGCAGTCGAAGAGGAAGCGCAGCCCCAGCTTGCGCTCGAGCTTGCCCGGGCGGGTGTCGACGATGACGAGGTGTCCGCTCGTCACGACCAGCCCCGTCTCTTCGAGCACCTCGCGCCGGCATCCGTCCCATGGACTCTCGCCGTCGGCCTCCATCGCGCCGCCGGGGATCGTCCAGCCGCTCTTGTATGTCGGCTCGAGGATGAGCAGGCGCCCCGAACGATCGAAGAGCAGTGCGCCGGCGGAGGCGGGAATCTCTGGTGGGTTCCATGGCATGGCTCGAACGTATCGTCTCGGGCCGGGGGAGCCGAGCAGGTCGTCGCACGTCGTTCGAGGGGCGGGCGTGGTTCGCCCGGCCCGGCAGTGGCCGGGCGGCGCTGAGATGCGCACGGATCGCTCGGCCGGGCGCCGGTCGGAAGAGCTGGTGGCGATGAACCCCTGGCGCGGCCGACGCAGTCTGTGATGTGATCGAGGTAACTATTGAGCATTGCTCAACAATGCTTCACGACGATGAACGAGGTGGCAGACATGGATGTTCACGGCGCGGTGTGCGTGGTGACCGGGGCGGCAGGCGGTATCGGCGCGGCGCTTGCGGAGGCGCTGCTCGAACGCGGCGCGAAGGTCGCCCTCACCGACCTCGACGGCGAGCGTCTCAGTGCCACGCGCGAACGGCTCGCCACCGCCCACGGCGACGTGGTCGCTGCCGCCGGTGACGCCTCGAGCGCCGCCGACATCGCCGAGGTCATCGCCCTCGCCGAACGCGAGTTCGGTGCGCCGGTCGACGTCTACGTCGCGAACGCGGGCGTCGGCGTGGGCGCAGATCTGGCCGACGAGGCGAGCTGGGCCACCGCGATCGACGTCAACCTCATGGCGCACGTGCGCGCCGCGCAGCAGCTCGTGCCGGGATGGGTGGAGCGCGGCCGCGGCTACTTCGTCTCGACGGCGTCGGCTGCCGGCCTGCTCACGCAGATCGGCTCGTCGACGTACGCGACGACGAAGCACGCGGCGCTCGCCTTCGCCGAATGGCTCGCCGTGTCGTACGGCGACAAGGGCGTCGGCGTCAGCTGCCTGTGCCCGATGGGCGTCGACACGAACCTGCTGACCGAGACCGGCGGCGCCTCGCGCGTCGCGCAGCGCGCCGTCACCGAATCGGGCCCGGTGCTCACGCCTGCGCAGGTGGCGGACGACGTCATGCGCGCGATCGAGAACGAGACGTTCCTCGTGCTGCCCCACGCGAACGTGCTCGACATGTACCGCGCCAAGGGCGCCGACTACGACCGGTGGATCCGCGGGATGCAGCGCTTCGGCGCGCACCTGGCATCGAACTGACGCGCGCGACGGTGGGGCCGGGCGACGGTCGACCGGAGGGGAATACCCCCTGGGGGTATGGTGTTGTGTGTCAGTAAAACACGACGAAGGAGCAGTCATGGCTGAGCAGAACACCAGCACGTACACCGTCACCGGCATGACCTGTGGCCACTGCGAGATGAGCGTGCGAGAGGAACTCGAGGAGATCCCCGGCGTCAGCGACGTCGTCGCCAACCACGAGAGCGGCGTCGTGACGTTCACCTCCGACCGGCCCGTGAGCCGCGAGCAGGTCGACGCCGCCGTCACCGAAGCCGGATACCAGCTCGCCTGAGGATGATCAAGACGACCACGCAGACCCGGACCCCCACCCCAGCGGCGCCAGTAGCCCCCGAGGCTCCGGCAACGCCGACGCAGAGTGTCGAACTGGCGCTGAGGGGCATGACGTGCGCCTCGTGCGCGAACCGCATCGAACGCAAGCTCAACAAGCTCGACGGCGTCGAGGCCAGCGTCAACTACGCGACGGAGAAGGCACGCGTGGCCTTCGCCGACGACGTGACGCCCGACGACCTCGTCGCAACGGTCGAGAAGACCGGCTACGGCGCGAGCGTCATCACGCCCGAACCGGTTTCCCCGCCGTCATCGGCCGACACTGACGGGGCGGACAGCGGCGCTCGCGCCGGCAAAGCGGGCGAATCACCGGCCGACGCGCACGTGCGCGAGCTGCGGCAGCGCCTCGTCGTCAGCGCTGCGCTGACGGTGCCCGTCGTGCTCATGGCGATGATTCCGCCGCTGCAGTTCACGAACTGGCAGTGGCTGTCGCTGACGCTCGCGGCGCCCGTCGTGGTCTGGGGTGCGTGGCCGTTCCATCGCGCCGCGTGGATGAACCTCAAGCACGGCGCGACGACGATGGACACCCTCGTCAGCGTCGGCACGATCGCGGCGTTCACGTGGTCGCTGTACGCGCTGTTCTTCGGCGACGCCGGCATGCCGGGCATGAAGCACGGCTTCGACTTCGGCGCGACGCGAGGGCACGGTGCGTCGAACATCTACCTGGAGGCGGCCGCCGGCGTCACGACGTTCGTGCTGCTCGGACGCTTCGTCGAGGCGCGTTCGAAACGCGCGAGCGGCGCCGCGCTGCGCGCTCTGCTCGACCTGGGGGCCAAGGAGGCGACCGTCCTGCGC
>ERZ1031004.103-NODE-103-length-13361-cov-7.520592_pt1 | contig 13361 bp, 13 predicted proteins | sample MGYA00518595_ERZ1031004 | MGnify/ENA primary metagenome ERZ1031004 (study PRJEB33718, sample SAMN03159717) | human skin metagenome | collected 2014-05-20 | study: EMG produced TPA metagenomics assembly of the PRJNA266117 data set (Human skin bacterial metagenome...
TAGCGCACTTGACTGGGGGTCAAGGGGTCGCAGGTTCAAATCCTGTCAGCCCGACCGAGGACGTTCGGGCCTCACGCGATGGCGTGAGGCCCGAACGTTTCTGTGTTCACCCTCGAGCCTGGTACATGGTGAACCACGGCCTGATGCAGCCCACGGGGCGTCATTCCCCGAGCGACGTCATGCCGGCGACGTAGAGCGCCTGGCCGAGGTGCAGCAGCGCGTCCTCCGTGCAGCTGACGAGACGCGCCCCGCGCGTCACGGGCGGATCCCACGACTCATCGACGACGTCGTCGAGGTCTGCGGCGGACAGCGAGCTGATGTACGCCTTCTGAGCCGCCACGACCGCCTCGAGGTGCTCGAACAGCAACGCGACATCCGTGACGACGACCGCCCGCGCCTGCTCAGGGCTGTGGCCGAAGCCGATCTCGTCATCGTCGACATCGAGTCCGAAGCGCGCATCGAAACCCTGTGCCGTCCAGATCAATTCGTCGCCGGACAACTGCGCGACCTGGGCGTCGATCTCGCGCGCGGTGTGCCACAGCAGCCATGCGATCGAGTTGTCGTGCCCGCCGGGGTGGGCGTTGAGTTTCTCGTGGGTCAGCTGCGGGCGCAGGGACCCGGCCGCGTCGAGGGGGCGCTGTGCGAGGTCGAGCATGAGCGTGATGGCATCCATGGCACCAACGCTACGCCCCCGCTGCAACGACTGCCTATGCTGACGCCATGACGACGCCATCCGCCTCCGAGCGCCCGCCGCGCGACGACGCGCCCGCGTCCGACCTGCCCTGGTACCGCGAGGTGAGCGGGCCGCAGTGGAAGGCGTTCTGGGCCGCCTGGCTCGGCTACCTGCTCGACGGATTCGACTTCGTCATCATCACGCTCGTGCTGACGGAGGTCGCCGACGAGTTCCACCTGTCGACGGTGCAGGCGACGACGCTCATCAGCGCGGCGTTCGTCTCCCGCTGGTTCGGCGGGCTCGTCCTCGGCGCCGTCGCCGACACGATCGGGCGCCGGCAGGCGATGGTCGCAGCGATCGTGACGTTCTCCGTCGGCTCCGCGCTGTGTGCCGTCTCGACCGGCTACCTCATGATGTTCGTCGCGCGTCTGCTCATCGGGTTCGGCATGGCGGGGGAGTACTCGGCGAGCGCGACGTACGTCATCGAGTCGTGGCCGCAGCACCTGCGCAACAAGGCGTCCGCGTTCCTCATCAGCGGCTTCTCGATCGGCGGGGTGCTCGTCGCGCAGCTGTACCGCTTCGTCGTCCCGGCGTGGGGATGGCGGGCGCTGTTCGCGCTCGGGCTCGTGCCGATCGTCCTCGCACTGTGGCTGCGGCGCTCGCTGCCCGAACCCGCGGACTTCGAACACGCCAAGCGCAGCGGCGACCTCGACGCAGCCCCCGACATGTTCACGACGCTCTACCGCGGCGGTCGCGCGGCGCTCAACGTCGTCCTGACTCTGGTGGTGTTCGCCGCGCTGCTCGTCATCTTCACGGGCCACTCGAGCGGCGCGCTCATGACGACGGTGCTCGCGCTCATGACGGCCGCGACATTCGTGTGGTTCCTCGTCCAGTTCGAACCCGAGCGCTGGCCGACGGCGCTCGGCGTCACGCTCGTCGTGTTCACCGTGTTCTTCTTCGCGTGGCCCATCACCGCGCTGCTGCCGACGTACCTCAAGACGGAGCTGCACCTCAGCGCCGCGACCGTCGGTGACGTGCTGTTCTGGTCCGGTTTCGGTACGGCCGCCGGCGCCGTCCTGGCCGGGTTCACCGGCGACCGCTTCGGCACGACGCGCGCCTACTGGGGCAGCCTCGCCCTGTCGATCCCGCTGCTGTGGCCCATCTTCACGATGAGCGGCTCGCACGTCGTCCTCATCGGCGTCATGCTCTTCGTCCAGCAGTGCTTCGGTTCGGGCGTCGGCGGGCTCGTGCCGAAGTGGATGGTCAGCTGGTTCACGCTCGACAAGCGCGCGGCCGGGCTCGGCTTCACCTACAACGTCGGCGCACTCGGCGGCGCCATCTCACCCGTCGTCGGAGCCCAGCTCGCCGGACGCATGCCACTCGGATCGGCGCTCATGACGCTGTCGGCGACGTTCACCGGCGTCGTCATCCTGCTCGTCGCGCTCAAGTTCCCGCTGCGCCTGCAGCGACTCATCCGCCCGAGCGCCGTGCGCCCCGAGGACGGCAGCGACATCGTCACTCGCGCGACGTCACAGGCGGTCTGAGGCATCACGCGCCTCGGAGACCCGCCTCAAGCCGGGCGGCGGTAGCTCACGGAGAACGTGTCACCCGTGCGGCTGATCCCGCTGGGGACGGCGAGTGCGGCGCCGGTGCTCATCGTGATGCGTGTCGACGGCCAACCGGCGAGGTTGCGCGTGCCGTCCTTGCCCTTGGCGTAGACGCTGGAGAAGGTGGGGGAACCGACGTTCGCGAGCGCGCGGGCCCGGCCGTCCGCGCCGCTCGTGCGTTCGAGCACCGCTTCGGCCACGCCGCGCGGTGCCGCACTCGTGCGGTCCGTGCCGACGCAGTCGTTCGTGCGCCAGTTGCACAGCGTGAAGTACGAACGGCCTTCCTTCGCCGCGTAGCGCACCGTCACCTCGACCGCATCGCCGGGCGCGACCGCCAGGTTCGTGATGCGTTCCTGCGCGCGGCTCGGGTAGGTCTCGATCCACGGGTAATAGCTCGTCTTCCACTTCGTGCAGTGCCCGCGCGTGACGGCGGTGCAGACGACATCGAACTCCGTTCCTGCCTGCACGAGCTCGCCCTGCTTCGCGGTGCCTCCGCCGAGCCCGACCCACATGGCCGAGTACCCGTCGCGCCCCGGCCACGATGCCTTGGGCACGATCCAGGTGCCGTGGATGCTCTCAGGGCCGGCGATACTCGCCCGGTATCCCGCCCAGTTCGCGTACGCGGCGGGCTTGACGGGCGCCGGGCGCACCGTCGCCTTCGGGCGGACCATGACGCTGCTGTCGGGCGTCGCCTGCTTGGGCGCGGCGTGCGCAGCTCGCGCCCTCGTCGTGGGCGTGCTCTTGGCCCCACGCATCGTCGCCGGCTTCGTCGAACCCTTCGTCGCGGTGGAGACATGGCGCGCTGACGAGGGCGTCGCGGTCACGTTCTTCGCGCCGGCGCTCTTCGGCGTCGCCTTCTTCGGCGCAGCGTTCTTCGACGTGGCACTCGCGGCGGGCTGGGCGGGGTGCGAAGCACCCGCCATGGCGGACGGCGCGCTCAGCGCGGCGATGGCTGCGACGACGCTCGCGGAGGCGAGCGTGCGGTGGCGGATGGACAAGACCTGTCACTCCTTCGGATGGACGGCTGGTCCCCTCCAACCTATCCACGCAGGCACCGGGCGCCACCGGCGGCGCGCCGAGGCCCGAGGCGCGGATGGCGACGGCCCCCTGTTCACGGGTGGCGCGTCGTGTTCGCCTCCGGGCGTCATCGGACCTAGGGTGGCACCGTGAGCGAGACCCGGGATCCGACGAGTCGCGTGTGGACGGTGCCGAACGCGCTGTCGATGCTGCGGCTGCTCGGGGTGCCCCTGTTCGTGTGGCTGCTGCTCGCCCATCACGACGGTGTGGGTCTCGTCGTCCTCATGATCGCCGGGTTCACCGACTACGCCGACGGCAAGATCGCCCGCAGGTTCCACATGGAATCGCGTCTCGGCGCGCTGCTCGACCCTGCGGCCGACCGGCTCTACATCGCCGCGACGATCGTCTGCCTCGCGATCCGCGGCATCCTGCCGCTGTGGGTCGTGCTCGCCCTCGTGGCGCGCGAGCTGTTCATCCTCGCTCTCGCGCCGACGGTGCGCCGTCACCGGCTGCCGTTGCCGCCCGTGCACTTCATCGGCAAGGCCGCGACGTTCAACCTCCTCTACGCCTTCCCGCTGCTCGTCGTCGCACAGTTCGACGGCACCGTCGGGGATGTCGCCGCTCCCATCGCTTGGGCGTTCGTCATCTGGGGCGTGACGCTGTACTGGCTCGCCGGGCTGCTCTACGCCGTGCAGGTGAGGGAGATGGTCAACGCCGTTCGAGCCCCGCAGGCCGCACGGTGACGCGCCTTCACTGGCGCCGCCACGAACGTCCGGGCGCCGCGCCGCGCGAGGTCGAGGTGCGTGACCCCGCGGCGAGCATGGCGCTCATCTTCGATGCGATGCGTCACCCCATCGACCCCTCGTACGCCGACTCGGCGGCGCGCCGCGAGGCTCAGGGCGCGCCTGCGCGCAGCTGGCGACGCTCACCGCTGCTCATCATCTCCCTGCTGCTCATCGGCCTCATGGTCGGCGCGGCCGCGCACGCGCTGCGCGTGCCCCGCGCCGTCGCGCAGGATCGGCACGCACAGCTCGTCGACCAGATCGAGAGGAAGCAGAGCGACAACGACGACGCCTCCGCCGAGCTCACGCGGCTGCGCGACGACGTCGCGTCGGCGCAGAAGGGCGCTCTCGATCGTCAGTCGCAGGCGGGGCTGAAGAAGACGCTCGACGACGCGACGCGGACGGCGGGCCTCGCCGAGGTTCGCGGCCCGGGCGTCGTCATGACGGTGTCGAACCCCGACACCAAGGACGCCGACTCGGCTGACAGCGATCCACGCACCGGGAACGCCGCGGACGCGGTCACCTCGACCGACCTGCAGCAGCTCGTCAACGGGTGGTGGCAGGCCGGCGCCACCGGTATCGCCATCAACGGCCAGCGCGTCACGTCGATGACGGCGATCCGGTTCGCGGGCTCGGCCGTCCTCGTCAACTTCCGCCCGCTCACGCCGCCGTACGAGATCAGCGTCATGGGACCAGACGACATGCAGAAGACCTTCACCGGCTCGTTCGCCGACCAGTACGCCGCGAGTCTGCGCAAGTCCGGTTTCGGCGTGACGAGCAACGCCTCGAACGACGTCGACCTGCCCGCCCTCGACAGCGTGCACGTCACGCACGCCCGCATCGTTCCCTGACGCACCACCCCCGAGGAGAACACGTTGTTACCTGCCATCGGACTCGCAGTCGGCCTCGCCCTCGGGCTGTGGCTGCACCCCGACGTCCCCGTGTGGATGCAGCCGTACCTGCCGATCGCCGTCATCGCCGCGCTCGATGCGCTGTTCGGTGGTCTGCGCGCGGCGCTCGACGGCATCTTCGACGACAAGGTCTTCGTCGTGTCGTTCCTGTCGAACGTCGTCGTCGCAGCGTTCATCGTCTTCCTCGGCGACCAGCTCGGCGTCGGCAGTCAGCTGTCGACGGGTGTCGTCGTCGTTCTCGGCTTGCGCATCTTCACGAACGTCGCCTCCATCCGTCGTCACATCTTCAAGGCATGAGTGCCCCCGGCATGCGCACACCTGCTGACGAGCCCGCGACCCCGCGTGAGACGACGCCCGAGGGGCAGCTCGACGCTCAGGCCCCGCACGGGTCCGAGCCTCGGCCCGAGAACCCCTGGGGCGAGAACTCCTCAGACGCGGGCTCGCCGCCCCAGGCGCACCACCGTCCGTGGAAGCGGTTCGCGTTCGGCGGCCCCGGCACCGGCGTCGGGACCCTCGCGGCGTCCGTGCTCGCGCTCGGGCTGGGCTTCGCCGTCATGACGCAGGTGCGTCAGCACGAGAAGTCCGGCCTGGACAACCTGTCGCAGTCCGACCTCGTGGCGCTGCTGTCGACCGTGCAGGATCAGTCGGCGCGCCTCGAGACGGAGCTGGGCGACCTGCGCGAGAGCAAGTCGAAGCTGGCCTCCGGCGGTGACCGAGCCGCCGTCGAGGACGCGCAGAAGCGACTCGACCAGATGCGCATCCTCAACGGCAGCGTCGCCGTCAGCGGCCCCGGCATCACGATCAGCGTCGACGGCGGTGAGAAGGTGACGTCCGCGAACGTGCTCGACGCCGTGCAGGAACTGCGGGACGCGGGCGCCGAGTCGATCGACGTCGGCGGTCACCGCGTCATCGCCTCGACGTGGTTCTCGGACGTCGACGGATCGGCCGGCGTGCAGGGCGACAAGCTGCCCTCGACGTTCACGATCACGGCCATCGGCGATCCGCACACGATGAGCACCGCAATGGCCATTCCGGGTGGTGTGACGGATACGCTGACACAAGCAGGCGCCCGGGTTAAGGTCACCGAGGGCGCCACGAACAAGATCACCTCGATCGCCGGGGCGAAGTGAACCCCACCGTGTTCGCCGACACCACGACGACCAACCAAGGAGAGTCATGAGCGATCTTCAGTACCCCGCCGACCTGCGCTACACCGAGGACCACGAGTGGGTGGCCGACAAGGGCGAGGGCACAGTGCGCGTCGGCATCACGTCGTACGCCCAGGACGCTCTTGGTGACGTCGTCTACGTCAGCCTGCCGGCCGTCGGCGACACCGTCACCGCCGGTGAGTCGTGCGGCGAGGTCGAGTCGACGAAGTCGGTCAGCGACCTGTACTCCCCGCTCGACGGCGAGATCGTCGCCGTCAACGACACGCTGGACGCCGAGCCGGGCACGGTCAACACCGACCCGTACGAGTCGGGTTGGATGTTCGAGATCCGCGTCTCCGACGCCTCCGCCGTCGAGGCCCTCATGGACGTCGAGGCCTACCGCGCCTCGCTCGACTGAGCTCCTCGAGGACCAGACCACCCGGCGATTGCACGACGATCGCCGGGTGACGGTATTCTGACCAACAATTCCGAGCCCTCCAGCCCTTCGCGGCTGAGGCGAGATCCACGAACGGCGTCGTCGCGGCGCGGGGGTGCACACCATGGTTGACGAGCAGAACACCTACGTCGGTGACGCCACGACGATCGGCGTCCCTGGCTCGCACGAGGCCGCTGCGACCTTGTCGACGGAGGCGCCGCGCAGCCTGTCGCCCGCCGACCAGGCCATGGTCGAGGCGTTGCGCCCGAACACCGCCCTGCTCATCGCCCTCAGCGGGCCCAACGCCGGGGCGCGCTTCCTGCTCGACGCCGCCGAGGTCAGCGCCGGGCGTCACCCGAAGAGCGACATCTTCCTCGACGACATCACCGTCTCGCGACGTCACGCGATCTTCGTGCGTGACGAGGATGGCTACAGCGTGCAGGACATCGGCTCGCTCAACGGCACGTACGTCGCGCGTCAGCTCGTCGACCAGGCGAAGCTGCGCACCGGTGACGAGGTCATGATCGGCAAGTACCGTCTCACCTACTACGCGGCCCCGACGAAGGCCTGAGGGCTTCACGCATGGCGCACGGTCTCACGATCAGCGGTGTTCTCGACGAACTGCGCGAGGAGTTTCCCGACCTCACCGTCTCCAAGGTCCGTTTCCTCGACGCGCAGGGGCTCGTTTCGCCGAAGCGCTCCGATTCGGGCTACCGCCGCTACTCACACGAGGACATCGACCGCCTCCGCTTCGTGCTGCGCGCGCAGCGTGACCGCTTCTGGCCGCTCAAGGTCATCCGTGACGCCCTCGACGCCTACGATCGCGGTCTCACCCCGGACGAGGACGTCATGGCGACTGCCGTGCCCGCCGTCCCCGCTCAACACGTCGACGAAGACGTCCCGAGCGAGGAACAGCTCACGGCCGCGCCCCGCGAGAACCTGTCGCTGACGCGCGACGAACTGGCCCGTGGGGCTCAGGCGAGCACCTCGCTCATCGACGACCTCGTGACCTTCGGCCTCATCCGCGCTGATTCCGGTGGTCACTTCGACGCCGACGCACTCGCCGTCGCGACAGCTGCTGCCGGGCTCGCTGAGTTCGGTGTGCAGGCCCGTCACCTGCGTCCGTTCCGCCTCGCCGCCGACCGTGAGGTCGGTCTCGTGGAGCAGGTGCCGCTGCGTGACACGACGCAACGCGTGACGATCGCTCAGCGCGCTCTCGCGCTGCACGTCGCGCTCGTCAAGGCCGGCCTGCGTCACTGACGGTGCTCGCCACGCCCCGAGCGCGAGCGACCGGCACGCGCCGATGCGGCGTCGACGGAGTAGCGTGGTCGTCGTGAAACGCGCTGAGATCGCCGGAATCCGCATGGACGTCCCCACCGCAAGCCCCGTGCTGCTGCTGCGGATCGAATCGGGCCCCATCCACGTCCCATTGTGGATCGGTTCGTCCGAGGCCTCCATCATCGCCCTGTACGCCGAGGGCGTCGAAGCGCCCCGCCCGCTGACGCACGATCTGCTCCTCGACGTCGCCGCCGCCTCCGGTCGCGCCCTCGACCACGTCGAGATCTCGCGTCTCGTCGACGACGTCTTCGAGGCGAGCCTCGTCTTCGACGACGGCGGCCGCGTCGATGCGCGCGCGAGTGATGCCGTGGCCCTCGCCGTGCGCGCCCAGACGCCGATCCTCGTCGACGACGCCGTCGTCACCGCCGCTGGGCTCGAGGTGGCCGACGAGCAGGAGGAAGAGGTCGAGAAATTCCGCGAATTCCTCGACCAGGTGAGCGCCGACGACTTCGAGGAACCGGGCGAATGAGTTAACCCTCAACTTAACGTTGAGCTGTAGCGCAGGGGTGGAACTCACCGTCGACTCGAACGTTAATGTTCGTGATCAGACCGTGATGGCGCGTCATGACGGGAAATCTTTCCGGCGTGTCGCGTGTCGAATCGTTGCCCGGCGCGACCCGCGCCCGTACCGTTGAGGGAGTCAAGAGGGCGTGCTGCACGTGCTCACGTCTTTGTTCTTTCAGGAGGTCGCCGTGGTCAGCACCGGCAAGGCGCACGAATCGCAGAAGCAGGTTCATGCGCCGCTCGATGCGGATGTCAGCCGTACCGCAGTGCTTGACGACACGACGCTCGGCTACCGCGGCCCCGCCGCCTGCCGCGCGGCGGGCGTCACCTACCGTCAGCTCGACTACTGGGCCCGCACGGGTCTGCTCGAGCCGTCGGTGCGCAACGTCAGCGGCTCCGGCCACCAGCGTCTGTACTCGTTCCGCGACGTCCTCGTCCTCAAGGTCATCAAGCGCCTGCTCGACGCGGGTGTCTCCTTGCAGCAGATCCGGGTCGCCGTCGCGGCGCTACGCGACCACGGCGTGCGCGAGCTGGCGGGCATCACGCTGATGTCCGATGGCGCGTCCGTGTACGAGTGCACGAGCGACGACCAGGTCATCGACTTGCTGCGCGGCGGCCAGGGTGTGTTCGGCATCGCGCTCGGTTCGGTCTGGCGCGAGGTCGAGGGCACCCTCGCCGAACTGCCGAGCGAGCGCCCCGACGCCACCGAGATGGCCGAGCACCCCGGCGACGAGTTGCGCCGCCGTCGCGTCGCGAAGAAGGCCGGCTGACCCGCCTCTTTTCGTCCGTTCGAGTACCCGATACCCGCGAGGGGTGTCGGGTACTGTGGTGTTCGCTGTCGAACCTGGCGGGAGAGACCTGTTGCCGCGAGCACGGGCGCCGAAGGGGCAAGCCTCCCCGCAACCTCTCAGGCGAAGTGGACCGTCCAGGTGAAGCAACTCTGGAGCGCGTGCGTGTGACAGAGGGGGAGTAGCCAGCCAAACGGCTGGCCGTCACCCACGACGTGTCACGGGAGTCCTCCATGACCAGCGAATCGCTCGCCCCCTTCGTCGCTCGCCACATCGGCCCCGGCGACGACGATCTCGACCACATGCTCGAAACGATCGGTGCGAGCTCGCTCGACGATCTCATCGCGCGTGCGGTGCCGCAGACGATCGCGCAGCAGCGCCCCCTCGCCCTCGATGCCGCGCCGTCGGAGGCCGCCGTCCTCGCGGAGCTGCGGGAGAAGGCGTCGCGCAACGCGGTGCTCACCTCGATGATCGGCCTCGGCTACTACGGCACGCACACCCCGGGTGTCATCAAGCGCAACATCCTCGAGAACCCGGCCTGGTACACCGCTTACACGCCGTACCAGCCGGAGATCAGCCAGGGCCGCCTCGAGGCGCTGCTCAACTTCCAGACCGTCGTCACCGACCTCACAGGGCTCGCGACGGCCGGTTCGTCGTTGCTCGACGAGGCGACCGCCGTCGCCGAGGCGATGACGCTGATGCGCCGCGTCAGCAAGGCGCCCAAGGATGCGGTGCTCCTGGTCGACGCGAAGGTCATGCCGCAGAGCATCGCCGTGACGCAGACCCGTGCGACGCCGCTCGGGCTCGACGTCATCGTCGCCGACCTGCGCGGTGTCGACTCGCCCGAGGCCCTCGTCGAGGCGGCCGGTGGTCGCAGCGTGTTCGGCGTCGTCGTCCAGTACCCGGCGGCGGACGGTCAGATCGTCGCGTGGAAGAAGCTCGCCGACGCCGCGCACGAGCACGGCGCCCTCATCACCGCCGCGACGGACCTGCTCGCGCTGACGCTGCTCGCCTCGCCCGGTTCGTGGGGAGCCGACGTCGCCGTCGGCAGCTCGCAGCGCTTCGGAGTCCCGATGGGTTTCGGTGGCCCGCACGCCGGATTCATGGCCGTCCGCTCCGGGCTGGAGCGCAACATGCCGGGTCGCCTCGTCGGCGTCTCGGTGGACGCGGACGGCAACCAGGCGTACCGCCTCGCGCTGCAGACGCGTGAGCAGCACATCCGCCGCGAAAAGGCGACGTCGAACATCTGCACCGCCCAGGTGTTGCTCGCCGTCATGGCGTCGATGTACGCCGTTTACCACGGCCCTCAGGGGCTGAAGGCGATCGCCGAGCGTGTCCACGAGACCGCTCGCCGCCTCGCGACGGCGCTGCCGAAGGCCGGCCTCGAGGTCGAGCACGACACGTTCTTCGACACCCTCGCGGTGCGCGCCGAGGGTCGCGCCCAGTCGCTCGTCGACTCGGCCCTCGAGCACGGCGTCAACGTGTGGAAGGCCGATGACGACACCGTCTACGTCAGCGTCGACGAGACGACGAGCGAGGACGAGCTCGACGCGCTCGGCGCCGCATGGGGCTTCCGCGCCCGTGAGGCGGCGGAGAACACGGCGTGGCCGAAGGAGATCGAGCGCACGGAGGAATACCTCACGCACCCGGTGTTCAACAGCCACCACAGCGAGACCGCGATGCTGCGCTACCTGCGTCGCCTCGCCGACCGCGACTACGCGCTCGATCGCGGCATGATCCCACTCGGTTCGTGCACGATGAAGCTCAACGCCACGACCGAGATGGAAGCGGTGACGTGGCCCGAGTTCGCTCACCTGCACCCGTTCGCGCCCGCCAACCAGAACGAGGGCATCCGCGAGCTCATCGCCGACCTCGAGGGCTGGCTGTGCGAGATCACCGGCTACGACGACATCTCGTTGCAGCCGAACGCCGGCTCGCAGGGTGAGTTCGCCGGCTTGCTCGCGATCCACGCCTACCACGAGGCGAACGGTGAGGGGCACCGCAACATCTGCCTCATCCCCGCCTCGGCGCACGGCACGAACGCGGCGTCGGCCGTCATGGCGGGCCTCAAGGTCGTCGTCGTCAAGACGGCCGCCTCGGGTGAGGTCGACCTCGACGACTTCAAGGCCAAGCTCAAGGAGCACGGCGAGAACCTCGCGGCCATCATGATCACCTACCCCTCGACACACGGTGTGTTCGAGGACACGATCACCGAGATCTGCAGCCTCGTCCACGAGGCCGGTGGCCAGGTGTACGTCGACGGCGCCAACCTCAACGCGATGGTGGGGCTCGCTCAGCCGGGCAAGTTCGGCGGCGACGTGTCGCACCTCAACCTGCACAAGACGTTCTGCATCCCGCACGGCGGCGGTGGCCCCGGCGTCGGCCCGGTCGCGGTGCGTGAGCACCTCGCGCCGCACCTGCCGAACCACCCGCTGTTCGCGGAGGCCGGTCCCGCCACGGGCGTCGGCCCGATCTCGGCGGCGCCGTTCGGCTCGGCGAGCATCCTGCCGATCTCGTGGGCGTACGTGCGTCTCATGGGCGGCGAGGGGCTGACGAAGGCGACGCAGATGGCCGTCGTCAACGCCAACTACGTCGCGAAGCGTCTGCGCGAGGCCTACCCGGTGCTCTACGCGGGTTCCGACGGTCTCGTCGCGCACGAGTGCATCCTCGACCTGCGTCCGCTGACGAAGGAGTCGGGCATCACCGTCGACGACGTCGCCAAGCGCCTCATCGACTACGGCTTCCACGCCCCGACGATGAGCTTCCCCGTCGCGGGCACGCTCATGGTCGAGCCGACGGAGTCCGAGTCGCTCGAGGAGCTCGACCGCTTCGTCGACGCGATGCTCGCCATCCGCGCCGAGATCCAGGACGTCATCGACGGCAAGGTCGCCGCCGACGAGTCGGCCCTGCGTCACGCGCCGCACACCGCGGAGTCGTTGACGAGCGACTGGGAGCACCCGTACGAGCGTCGCGACGCCGTCTACCCGGGCTCGACCGACCCGCGCAGCAAGTACTGGGCGCCCGTTCGTCGCATCGACGGTGCGTACGGCGACCGCAACCTCATCTGCTCCTGCCCGGCGCCCGAGGCTTACGAAGGCTGATGAGGAGCTGATGCGCCGCTGCTGACAGCGCCGCGACGAACGGCCGCTCACCCTCGGGGTGAGCGGCCGTTCGTCGTCTGCTGCCGTCAGGCGCGTTCGGGCACGAGGTCGCCGGTGCCGGCGCGGTGGCGGTAGTCCTCGAGGAAGTCGGCGATGCGTCCGATGGCCTCTTCGAGCACGTCGACGTCGGGCAGCGTGACGAGTCGGAAGTGGTCGGGGGCGACCCAGTTGAAGCCCGTGCCGTGCGTGACGAGGATCTTCTTGGCCCGCAGGAGGTCGATGACGAAGTCCTGGTCGTTGTCGATCGGGTAGATCTCGGGGTCGAGGCGCGGGAAGGTGTAGAGCGAGCCCATCGGCTTGACGCAGCTGACGCCGGGGATCTCGTTGAGCATTCGCCAGGCCAGCATCGATTGTTCGTAGAAGCGGCCGTCGGGCCCGATGAGCTCGTTGATCGACTGGTAGCCGCCGAGCGCGGTCTGGATGGCGTGCTGCGCGGGCACGTTGGCGCACATGCGCATGTTGGCGAGCAGCGTCAGACCCTCGAGGAAGTCCTCGGCGAGGTGCTTCGGCCCGGAGATCATGACCCAGCCGGCGCGGTAACCGCACACGCGGTAGGCCTTGGACAGGCCGCTGAAGGTGAGGCACAGGACGTCGTCGCCCGCGAACGTCGCGGCGTGGTGGTGCACAGCGTCCTCGAACAGGATCTTCTCGTAGATCTCGTCGGCCATGACGACGAGGTCGTGGCGGCGCGCGATGTCGACGAGGCCGCGCACGACATCCTCGGAGTAGACGGCGCCCGTGGGGTTGTTCGGATTGATGATGACGATGGCGTGGGTGTTCTCGGTGATCTTCGACTCGATGTCCGCCAGATCCGGGTTCCAGCCGTTCTCCTCGTCGCACAGGTAGTGCACGGGCGTACCGCCGGTGAGGGAGACCGCACCGGTCCACAGCGGATAGTCGGGGGCGGGCACGAGGATCTCGTTGCCGTCGTCGACGAACGCCTGCAGCACCATCGTGATGAGCTCGGAGACGCCGTTGCCGATGTAGACGTCCTCG
>ERZ1031004.109-NODE-109-length-12653-cov-7.458565_pt1 | contig 12653 bp, 8 predicted proteins | sample MGYA00518595_ERZ1031004 | MGnify/ENA primary metagenome ERZ1031004 (study PRJEB33718, sample SAMN03159717) | human skin metagenome | collected 2014-05-20 | study: EMG produced TPA metagenomics assembly of the PRJNA266117 data set (Human skin bacterial metagenome...
TATAAGAGACAGTCTCCGTCGCGCGCCTCCGACTTCATGCAGTGCCCCCTGCTCTATCGCTTCCGCGTCATCGACAAGCTGCCGGAGTCGCCGAGTGCGGCGGCGTCGCGGGGGACGCTCGTCCATTCGGTGCTCGAGCGCATCTTCGACGTCGACGCCCCGAAGCGCACGCTCGAGCGGGCGCTCGACCTCGTCCCCCATGCCTGGGAGGACATGCTCACCGACGAACCGGAGCTGGCCGAACTCGCGGGCAGCACACCGCACGATCTCGCGACGTGGCTGCGTGATGCGGAGAAGCTCGTCGAGAAGTGGTTCGCGATGGAGAACCCGCAGTTCCTCGAACCCGCCGAGCGCGAGCTCTACGTCGAGGCCGACCTCGACGGGCTCACGCTGCGCGGGTACATCGACCGCCTCGACGTCGCTCCCGGCGGGCAGATCCGCGTCGTCGACTACAAGACGGGACGGGCGCCCTCGGAGCTCTTCGAGAACAAGGCGTTGTTCCAGATGAAGTTCTACGCGCTCGTCATCTGGCGCACGCGGGGCGTCATGCCGCTCATGCTGCAACTCGTCTACCTGGGCAACAGTCAGTTCTTGCGTTATCAACCCGACGAGGCCGACTTGCTCGCGCTCGAACGCAAGCTCAAGGCGCTGTGGCGCGCGATCGAGCGCTGTGCTCAGACGGGTGACTGGCGGCCCAAGAAGTCGCGCTTGTGCTCGTGGTGCGATCACAAGGCGCTGTGCCCGGAATGGGGCGGCACTCCCCCGCCGCTGCCCGAGCACGCGGCGCGTCTCGCGCTCGGTCCCCGCACCACCGGCGACCTCGGAGACGTCGATGGCGACTGAAGGATGACCGTTCGGGCCGGTCGTCGAAGCGGCAACCACCGTCCGAGTGACGCGTTGCGGGCATCTATCGCCTCCTGCACTGCGCCCGCCCCCGCGGCGAGGCTGACGACGACCGCTCATCCACCAACGTCCATTGAATGTGACGAAAATCGCAGATGGGTACGGGGATCGCAGTCGGGCCGCGCAGGGCCAGGGTCACCGCGCGCGCAGCTGGAATAACCGGCCGCGCCGTCCCGTTCCGCAAGTAGTTGCATTTTCAACTACATGAATGCATGGACCAAGGGAGGCCCTCATGCAGTTCGGCATCTTCACCGTCGGTGACGTCACGACGAACCCGACGACAGGGCGCACCGTCAGCGAGCACGAGCGCATCGCGAACACCGTCGAGATGGCGAAGCTCGCCGACGAGGTGGGCCTCGACGTCTTCGCCACCGGCCAGCACCACAACCCGCCGTTCGTCGCACCGGCCAACCCGGCCGTGCTGATGGCGAACCTCGCGGTGGTGACGAAGAACATCATCCTGTCGACGTCGACGACGCTCATCACGACGACGGACCCGGTGCGCATCGCCGAGGACTACGCCTACGCGCAGCATCTCGCCGGCGGCCGCGTCGACCTCATGCTGGGGCGTGGCAACACCGGCCCGGTCTACCCGTGGTTCGGCAAGGACATCCGCGACGGCATCCCGCTCGCCATCGAGAACTACGCGCTGCTGCGCCGCCTGTGGAACGAAGAGAACGTGACGTGGGAGGGCAAGTTCCGCACACCGCTGCAGGGTTTCACCTCGACGCCGCGCCCGCTCGACGACATCGCGCCGTTCGTCTGGCACGGCTCGATCCGCAGCCCCGAGATCGCGGAGCAGGCCGCCTACTACGGTGACGGTTTCTTCCACAACCACATCTTCTGGCCGCCGCAGCACGCTGCGCAGATGGTGCAGTTCTACCGGGAGCGCTTCGAGCACTACGGTCACGGCCGGGCGCAGGACGCGATCGTCGGCCTCGGTGGGCAGGTGTTCATGGCCGAGTCGAAGGCGAAGGCGATGGAGACGTTCCGCCCCTACTTCGATCACGCGCCGGTCTACGGCGGGGCAGGTTCGTTGGAGGACTACACGCGTCAGACGCCGCTGACGGTCGGCACGCCGGACGAGGTCGTCGAGGCCACGCTCGGCTTCCGCGACTACGTCGGTGACTACCAGCGTCAGCTGTTCCTCATCGACCACGCCGGGTTGCCGCACGCCGAGGTCATGCACCAGATCGAGCTGCTCGGCACGAAGGTCGTGCCGCAGCTGCGCGCCGAGATGGACATCCGACGCGCCGCCGGCGTGCCTGATGCCCCGACGCATGCCAGCCTGCTGGCTGCGCGCGCTGCCCAGGCGACCGACACGCCCTCGGCTGACGCCGGTCAGATGGGCGGCGTCGAGACAGGTGTGCCGCGTGCTCCGAAGACCGACGACGTGACGGGAACGCGCGCCGAAGACCGTTGAGCATCAGCCCGGTTCGTCGACAACTCGGCTGACCGGGCCGGGCGGGCGACGCCGGCGGCGGCGTTACGCCCAAACTCAGAGCAACGAGACGAAGGAGAACACGATGATGAACTGGACGGCACGCCTCGCCGTGATCAGCGGCGGGTTGAGTGAGGAATCGTCGACGCATCGTCTCGCCCAGCTGCTGAGCGACGCGGTTGTCGAGAGTGCGCGGGAGCAGGGCAGCGAGGTCGTCGTCGAGCGGATCGACCTGCGGGCGCTGGCGCACGACATCACGACGGCGTCGTTGACGGGGTTCGCTCCCCCGGCGCTCGCGGACGCCTACGAGGTGCTGGGCGCGGCCGACGCCGTGGTCGCGGTGACGCCGACGTACAAGGCGAGCTTCACGGGCTTGTTCAAGTCGTTCTGGGATGCGACTGCGGGCGGCGTGCTGAGCGGCGTGCCCGTCATCGTCGGCGCGACGGGCGGTTCCGCCCGACACTCACTGGTGACGGACACCGCCTTGCGACCGCTGTTCGCGTACATGAAGGCGCTCGTCATGCCGACGGCGGTCTACGCCGCGCCCGACGACTGGGCCGGGCGAGGCCTGGAAGCGCGGGCGAGCGAGGCCGCCGGTGAGTTGACGCAGCAGCTAGAGCGCGTGCTCGGCGGAGCAGACGTGGTGGTGAACGGCGGTTCTGGCGCGCGCGTGTCCAAGGATGGGGAAGCGCCGAGAACATCGTCGAAATCGGTTCGTACGCTTGCCGAGACGCGCAATCGGGCGCGCGATCCGTTCGTCGCGGTGCCGACGATGGAAGAGATGTTGCGCCGCTGAGCACGACTCGTGACCGGAGGGGTCCGTCAGGTTCGTCACGAACCTGACGGACCCCTTCGTCACGTTCGTCTGCCGGGATGTGCCATAGTCGGAAGCGTCCTTCGTGGGAGTCCTGAGAACAGGGCTGAGAGGGAGCTGATACTGCTCCGACCGCTACCCGACCTGACCCGGATCATGCCGGCGCAGGCAGCCAAGGAGACCTCATGGTCGCTCATCCTCCGTTCGGTGCCGACGTTCGTCGACGCCTGCTGCGTGGGGTCTTGCCGTGCCTTCGTCCGATCCGAAGGAGGCACCATCATGACGACGTTCAACGCCCGCGACCTCGCGGCCACCACCGACCGAGCAGCCACGTCGCCGGCGTCGGCCGCGGTTCAGAGGCGCGCAACCACCCCCGCTGACGGATCGGACGCTCGCCGCAAGCAGTACCGAGACGCGGACGGCCTGCGCGTGCCCTACACCGAGGTCATCCTCGACAACTCCCCCGGCACCGGCGCGGCCAACGCTCCCGTCGAGCTGTACGACACCTCCGGCCCGGGCAGTGACCCCGAGGTCGGGCTGCCGCCGTTGCGCGCCGAGTGGATCGCCGAGCGCGACGACGTCGAGACGTACGCCGGCCGAGAGCGCACCCTGCTCGACGACGGCCGCTCGGCCGTCCGACGCGGTGAGGCGAGCCACGAGTGGCGCGGCGAACGTCGCGCACCGCTGCGCTCGAAGGACGGCGCCGTCGTCACCCAGATGCACTACGCCCGTAAGGGATTGATCACCCCCGAGATGCGATTCGTCGCCGCCCGCGAGAACTGCGCCCTCGAACTCGTGCGCGACGAGGTCGCCGCCGGACGCGCGATCATCCCCGCCAACGTCAACCACCCGGAGAGCGAGCCGATGATCATCGGGCGTCGCTTCCTCGTCAAGGTCAACGCGAACATCGGAAACTCGGCCGTGACGTCGTCGATCGCCGAGGAGGTCGACAAGCTGACGTGGGCGACGACGTGGGGCGCCGACACCGTCATGGACCTGTCGACCGGTGACGACATCCACACAACGCGCGAGTGGATCCTCCGCAACTCCCCCGTCCCGATCGGCACCGTGCCGATCTACCAGGCCCTCGAGAAGGTCAACGGTGAGGCCGACAAGCTGACGTGGGAGATCTTCCGCGACACCGTCATCGAGCAGTGCGAGCAGGGCGTCGACTACATGACGATCCACGCCGGCGTGCTGCTGCGCTACGTGCCGATGACGGCCGAGCGCATCACGGGCATCGTCAGCCGCGGCGGCTCGATCATGGCCGGCTGGTGTCTCGCGCACCACGAGGAGAACTTCCTCTACACCCACTTCGACGAGCTGTGCGAGATCTTCGCCCGCTACGACGTCGCCTTCTCCCTCGGTGACGGCCTGCGCCCTGGCTGTACCGCCGACGCCAACGACGAGGCGCAGCTTTCCGAGCTGCGCACCCTCGCCGAGCTGACGAAGCGGGCATGGCAGTTCGACGTCCAGGTCATGGTCGAGGGCCCCGGGCACGTGCCGCTCGACCTCGTCGAGGAGAACGTGCGCCTGCAGCAGGAGTGGTGTGACGGCGCGCCGTTCTACACGCTCGGCCCGCTCGTCACCGACGTCGCACCCGGCTACGACCACATCACTTCCGCCATCGGCGCGACGACGATCGCGATGGGTGGCACCGCGATGCTGTGCTACGTCACGCCGAAGGAGCACCTCGGCCTGCCGAACCGTGATGACGTCAAGACCGGCGTCATCACGTACAAGCTCGCGGCGCACGCCGCGGACGTCGCGAAGCGCCACCCCGGCGCGCGAGCGTGGGACGACGCGTTGAGCAAGGCGCGCTTCGAGTTCCGTTGGAACGACCAGTTCAACCTGTCGCTCGACCCCGACACCGCGCGCGAGTTCCACGACGAATCGCTGCCCGCCGAGGCGGCGAAGACAGCACACTTCTGCTCGATGTGCGGGCCGAAGTTCTGCTCGATGCGCATCAGCCAGGACGTGCGCGACCGCTTCGGCGACGCCGGCGCCCAGCAGCGCGTCGTCAGCGAGAGCGAGGCGCGCGAGGGCATGCAGCAGATGTCGAAGACGTTCGTCGAGCTCGGGCGCAGCGTCTACGTCGACCCCGACACCGCCCACGCCCTGGCAACCCCCACGCCCCAGGACTGACGGGTTCGCAACGGTGAGGGGTGGAGCAACTCGACTCCGCCCCTCACCGACTCTTGTCTCCGTCCGTGCCCGCCCCATCTGCGATCTACGTCCACATTCGCGAACGGCGTACCCATCTGCGATTTTCGGTCACATTCGCCTGTGCCACGGCCTGCCGGGCCGGCTCGAGCATCAGCGCGTCGCGCGAGCTTGCTCCGCCAGACGCGGCAGGTCGTCGAGGCTGACGGCGGCGAGGTCGGGGACGACGACGAGGCCGTCGAGCTGCGGAATCTCGACGAGATGCGGCACGGCGAGCGTGGGGACGCCGGCCGCGACGGCCGAGCGCACGCCCGTCGCCGAATCCTCGATCGCGACGCACTGATCCGGGCGCAGGCCCAGCTCTGCCGCGGCCCGCACGTACGCCTCCGGGTCCGGTTTGCCCGCGCTCACCATGTCACCGGTGACGACGACCTCGAACGTCCCGGCCGGCAGCGCGTCGACGAGCACCCGCGCGAACGACTCGTACGACATCGTGACGAGCGCGCACGGCATCCCCGCCTCGTGGGCGGCGAGCAGCAGCTCCTGCGCGCCGGGGCGCCACGGCACGTGCTGCTTCAGCTTCTCGATGACCTGCTCGAGCAGGATGTCGACGATCTCGTCCGGCGTCAACGGAATACCCGTCTGATCCTTGATCATCCGACCCGTGACGGGCAGCGCGTTGCCGACGAGCTGGAACGCCTGCTCCTCGCTCCACGACGCCCCGTACGACTCGATCAGGCCGCGCTCGGCCTCCATCCAGTACGGCTCGGTGTCGATGACGGTGCCATCCATGTCCCACAGGATCGCGCGGGGGGCATGCGAACCATGCGCCGCGCGCGAGGACGCCGATGAGTCGAGCGCGTCGAGGCGGGCGTCGAGATGGTTCAGGTGCGGCGTCGGGTTCACGCGTCAGTCCTCCGGGTCGTATCCGAGGTTGGGGGCCAGGTGGCGCTCGGCCTCGGCCATCGTCCATCCCTTGCGCTCAGCGTAGTCGGCGACCTGATCGCGCCCGATCCGCCCGACGACGAAGTACTGCGCCTGCGGATGCGCGAAGTACCACCCGCTCACGGACGCGCCGGGCCACATCGCGCGCGACTCGGTCAGTTCGACCCCGATCGACGCGGTCACGTCGAGCAGGTCGAACAGCGTGTCCTTCTCGGTGTGCTCGGGGCACGCCGGGTAGCCGGGCGCGGGACGGATGCCCTGGTAGCGCTCCCTGATGAGTTCGTCGTTCGACAGCTTCTCCCCTGCCTCGTAACCCCAGAACTCGCGACGCACACGCTCGTGCAGCCGCTCGGCGAACGCCTCCGCGAGGCGGTCGGCGAGGGCCTCGAGCAGGATCGCCGAGTAGTCGTCGAGGTCGTCCTTGAACGCGCGGATCCGCTCCGGCAGCTCCGTCCCAGCCGTCACGGCGAACGCACCGACCCAGTCGTCGGCCGCACCCGTAGGGGCGACGAAGTCGGCGAGCGAGCGGTTCGGCACGCCGTCACGGTGCGTGCCCTGCTGACGCAGGTGGTGCAGGCGCGCCACCTCGGCCGAACGCGACGCGTCGCCGAACAGCACGGTGTCGTCACCGTCGGCCTGCGCCGGCCAGAACCCGATGACACCCGCCGGGTGCAACCAGCCCTCGTCACTGATGCGGTCGAGCATCGTCTGCGCGTCGTCGTACAGCTTGCGCGCCGCCTCGCCCTGCGCGGGGTTGCTCAGGATGTCGGGGAAGCGCCCCTTCATCTCCCAGGCGGCGAAGAACGGCTGCCAGTCGATGTACTCACGCAGCTCGCTCACCGGGTAGTCGGTGAACACCCTCGTCACGGGGGCGCCGTCGACGGCAAGGGCCGGAGCGTCGGGAACGCCTGCAGCCCAGTCCATCTCGGTGACGTTGGCCCGCGCCTCGTCGAGCGTCAGCAACGGACGCTCGTCGCGCTTGGCCGCGTGTCGGGCGCGCAACGCGTCGTAGTCGGCGACGACGTCGGCGAGCAACGCCTCGCGTCGCTCCCCCGTCGACAACAGCGCAGCGACGACCGGAACCGAGCGCGAGGCGTCCTTCACCCACACGACGGGCTCGTCGTAGCGCCCGTCGATCTTGACGGCCGTGTGCGCACGCGACGTCGTCGCGCCGCCGATGAGCAGCGGCTGAGTGAAGCCCTGACGCTGCATCTCAGAGGCCAGGTGCACCATCTCGTCGAGCGACGGCGTGATGAGGCCCGACAGCCCGATGATGTCGGCGTCGTGCTCGCGCGCAGCGTCGAGGATCTTCTGCGGAGCGACCATGACGCCGAGGTCGATCACCTCGTAGTTGTTGCACTGCAGCACGACGCCGACGATGTTCTTGCCGATGTCGTGCACGTCGCCCTTGACGGTGGCGAGCACGACGGTGCCGTTCGTCTGCTTGCTCGTGACGCCGCTCGCTTCCTTCTCCGCCTCGATGAACGGGATGAGGTAGGCGACGGCCTTCTTCATGACGCGCGCCGACTTCACGACCTGCGGCAGGAACATCTTGCCGGCGCCGAACAGGTCACCGACGACGCCCATGCCGTCCATGAGCGGGCCCTCGATCACCTCGAGCGGACGCTTGCCCTCGGCCTCCAGCTCGGCGCGCATCTGCTCGGTGTCGGCTTCGACGTGGTCGTCGATGCCCTTGACGAGCGCATGCGTGATGCGTTCGCGCACCGGCAGTTCGCGCCACTGTTCCGTCTTCGCTTCCGCCTGCTCACCGCTCGAGTTGTACTGTTCGGCGGCCTCGAGCAGCCGCTCGGTCGCGTCGGCGCGCCGGTTGAGGACGACGTCCTCGATCAGCTCGCGCAGTTCGGGGTCGATCTCGTCGTAGACGACGAGCGCGCCGGCGTTGACGATGCCCATGTCCATCCCCGCGGCGACCGCGTGGTAGAGGAAGACGGCGTGGATCGCCTCGCGCACCGGGTTGTTGCCGCGGAAGCTGAACGACACGTTCGACACGCCACCGCTGACGAGGGCGCCGGGCAGGTTCGCCTTGATCCATCGGGTGCCCTCGATGAAGTCGACGCCGTAGTTGGCGTGCTCTTCGATGCCCGTGCCGATCGCGAAGATGTTCGGGTCGAAGATGATGTCCTCGGCCGGGAAGTCGACGTCGGGGCCGGTGAGGATGTCGTAGGCCCGCTTCGTGATCGTCTTGCGCCGCTCGAGGGTGTCGGCCTGGCCGTCCTCGTCGAACGCCATGACGACGATCGCCGCGCCGTAGCGCTTGCACAGCCGGGCGTGCTCGATGAACGGTTCGACGCCCTCCTTCATCGAGATCGAGTTGACGATCGACTTGCCCTGGATGCACTTCAGCCCGGCCTCGATGACCTCCCACTTCGAGGAGTCGACCATGACCGGGACGCGGCAGATGTCGGGTTCGGAGGCGATGAGCTTGCAGAAGCGATCCATCGCGGCGACGCCGTCGATCATGCCCTCGTCCATGTTGACGTCGATGATCTGCGCGCCGTTCTCGACCTGCTGACGGGCGACGGACAGCGCCGTCGCGTAGTCGCCGTCCTTGATGAGCTTGCGGAAGCGCGCCGAACCGGTGATGTTCGTGCGCTCACCGACGTTGACGAACAGCGAATTCTCGTCGACGGTGAACGGCTCGAGCCCGGACAGGCGCAGGGCGGGCGCGACGTCGGGCACGCTGCGCGGGGCCGTGGCGGCGACCGCGTCGGCGATCGCCCCGATGTGATCGGGCGAGGTGCCGCAGCATCCGCCGACGAGGTTGACGAGGCCGTCGCCCGCGAATGCGGCGACGGTCTGCGTCATCGCCTCGGGTGTCTCGTCGTACTCGCCGAACGCGTTGGGCAGGCCGGCGTTCGGGTAGCAGGAGACGAAACAGTCGGCGATGCGCGAGAGGTCGGCGACGTAGGGGCGCATCTCGTCGGCGCCGAGCGCGCAGTTGAGTCCGACGGCGAGCGGGCGCGCGTGACGCACCGAGTTCCAGAACGCCTCGCCCGTCTGCCCCGACAGGGTGCGGCCGGAGGCGTCGGTGATCGTGCCGGAGATGATGACGGGCCAGCGCCGCCCGCGTTCCTCGAACAGCTGCTCCAGCGCGAAGATCGCGGCCTTCGCGTTGAGCGTGTCGAAGATCGTCTCGATGAGCATGAGGTCGACGCCGCCGTCGGCCAGGCCGCGGGCCTGCTCGAGGTAGGCGCCGACGAGGTCGTCGAAGCTGACGTTGCGCGCGCCCGGGTCGTTGACGTCCGGTGAGATCGACGCCGTGCGGTTCGTCGGGCCGATCGCGCCGGCCACGAACCTCGGACGCGCCCCGGTGGTCACCGAATCGGCAGCAGTGCGAGCGAGTTTCGCGGATTCGACGTTGAATTCGTACGCGAACTCGGACATGTCGTAATCAGCCAATGAGATGCGCTGCGCGTTGAACGTGTTCGTCTCGACGATGTCAGCGCCGGCCTCGAGGTACTCGCGGTGGATGCCCTCGATGATGTCGGGCTGCGTCAGTGACAGCAGGTCGTTGTTGCCCTTGAGGTCGCTCGGCCAGTCGGCGAATCGCTCACCGCGGTAGTCGTCCTCACTCAACCCGTGCCGCTGGATCATCGTGCCCATCGCGCCGTCCATGACGAGGATTCGCTCACGCATGAGCGCGGCCAGCTCCTCGCTGCGATCCCCGCCTGCGTCGCGGCGGGCGTCGTGGTCGGTCGTGGTCGGGTCGGTTGCCTTGGAGCGGCTGCTCACGTGACGTCCCTTCGAGGGCGGGTGGATGTCGCATCATGCTATCGAGCGGCGTCGCCCCGCCTTGGAGCGTGCACGCCGTTGGCCGCATACTGGAATGTCAGGCCCTCGCCGCATCGTCGCCGCGCGCCCGATCCACTCTCACGACCTGCAGAAGGAGACACGCTGTGCGTCGTCACTTCGACCTCACCACGTCGACCCCACCGACCGTCCTCGTCGCCTTCCAGGGCTGGAACGACGTCACCGGCGCCGCGTTCGACGCGATGGATCACCTCGTCAAGGCCACCGGCGCGCGCCTGTGGGCCGACGTCGACCCGGAGGACTACTACGACTTCCAGGTCAACCAGCCGCGCATCGACGTCGTCGACGGCGAGCGCCGCGTCATCTGGCGCACGACGGAGATCTTCCACACGCGACTCGAAGCCGTGGGCGACGTGCTCATCGTCAAGGGCATCGAGCCGTCGTTCCGGTGGAAGGCGTTTCTCGCCGAACTGCTCGACGCCATCCATGCGAGCGAGCCGGCGCGCGTCGTGGTGTGCGGTGCGCTCGGTGGGGACACGCCGCACACGCGGCCGCTGCCTGTCACGCTGACGTCGCCGCAGCCGGCGACGCGTGAGGCGTATGACGCGAAGACGCCGACGTACGTCGGCCCGGCGGGCATCGTCGGCATTCTCATCGATGCGCTCGGGCGCTCGGATGTGACGACGATCGCGCAGTGGGTCGTCATGCCGCAGTACGCGCTGGGCAGCCCGCAGCCGAAGGTGACGTGGACGATGGTGCAGGGGTTGTCGAGACTGCTCGACGTCGCGCTGCCCGAGGGCGATCTCGAGGAGCAGGCGCGGGCCTGGGAGCGTGGCGTCAGCGAACTCGTCGCGCAGGACGGCGACATGACCTCCTACGTCGACACGCTCGAGCACTCGATGGACGTCACCGAACTGCCCGAGGCCTCCGGCGATGCGATCGCCGAACAGTTCGAGCAGTTCCTGCGCCGGCGGGACGGCGACAGCCGCCGCGGGGAGCAGGGCCCTGGGGGCGACACGGTCTGACGGGCCGTCGGAACGGCTGGCGTGAGCGGCATGATCGTGCCGAGTTTCTCGCGACGACGGCAGCAGGGGTCCTCGTCGGATCGTGCTGGTGTTGGCGCGAGCAGTGTGTTCAACCCCAAAGCGGAACGATCGTGTCGCTTCGGGTCGAATCGGCCTAGGACGAGTGCTCTGACGGCACGATCGTTCCGATGAAGGGTGCATGAGCCTGTTCAGGACGTGCGAGCGAGGCGGCGCAGCCTCGGCCTCGGCCAGATGGAGCTTGCCGAACTGGCTGATGTCTCCGAACGCTTCGTCCGCTCGCTCGAGCAGAACAAGGCCACGGTGCGACTCGACAAGCTCACGGCCGTCCTCGACGCGCTGGGTCTGGAGCTGCGTGCTGAACCCCGCGGGGGCGTCGGCGCATGAGCCCGCGCGCAGATCGCGCGCAGACGGCGGCGCTGGGTGCCGCTGAAGACCTCGACGAGATCGGGTTTGACGCCAGGCGTGTGCAGGACCTGAGCCGCGTCACGCGTCATCCGGCCCGGACGATGGCGGCCACCGCAGCGCGGTGACCGCCACCGGTAGCCCAGCGATACACGCTCAACCGCGCTGATGCACCGCGTCGAAGGCCTGGCTGAGGTCGGCGATGAGGTCGGCGGGGTCTTCGAGGCCCACGGACAGGCGCAGCACCGACTGTGACGGCTTCGCGTCCCCCTCCACGGGACGGTGCGTCAGGGCTGCCGGGTGCTGGATGAGCGTGTCGACTCCCCCGAGCGAGACGGCGTGCACGATGAGGCGGCAGGCCGACGTCACGACGGCGGCCGCATCGAAACCGTCGGCCATGCCGAACGCGAGCACCGAACCGGGCCCGGCCATCTGACGGGCCGCGATGCCGTCGACGTCGAACTGCGGCAACCCCGACCACATGACGGCGTCCACCTCGCCGCGCGTCAGCAGCCACTCGGCGACGGCGCGCGCGCCTTCCTGCTGCGCCTTGACCCGAATCGGCAGCGTCTGCAGCCCACGGTGCAACCCGTACGCGTTCGAGGGCGACAACAGCGCCCCCGTGATGGCGCGCACCTGACGCAGCCGCGGCGCCCACGCCTCGTCACACGCGACGACGCCGCCCATGAGGTCGCCGTGACCACCCATGAACTTCGTCGCCGAATGCACGCTCAACGTCGCACCGAGCGCGAGCGGCTGCTGCAGCACGGGCGTGGCGAACGTGTTGTCGACCATGACGGGCACGTCGCCCGCGGCGCGCACGACGCCCACGTCACCCGACGACGCGGTTTCGGTTCGGCCCTCGCCGCGGCGGTGCTCGACGTGCTGGGCCCCGACGTCACGCTGCAGTGCGAAATGTACGACGACGGCGGCGTCCGGTTCGCCGAGGCTCACGGCCTCGAGGCGCGCCACCCGCGAGGAACGGCTGCTGCGCGCGCTGCCGGTCGACACGCCGCGCTGCGCGCCGAACGCGCCATCAGCGAACGCCTGACGTTCACCTCGTTCGTCGGGCTCCCCCGCCGCCGACCTCGCGCCGCACTGGGACGCGCTGGCCGCTCAGATGGCCCTGTCTCTTATACACATCTGACGCTGCCGACGATATGCAGTG
>ERZ1031004.111-NODE-111-length-12525-cov-8.478027_pt1 | contig 12525 bp, 8 predicted proteins | sample MGYA00518595_ERZ1031004 | MGnify/ENA primary metagenome ERZ1031004 (study PRJEB33718, sample SAMN03159717) | human skin metagenome | collected 2014-05-20 | study: EMG produced TPA metagenomics assembly of the PRJNA266117 data set (Human skin bacterial metagenome...
GGCTCGCGACGACGAGCATGCGCGTCGTGGGCATCTGGTAGAGGCGGTAGAGGTAGGACGGGGAGTTGAGGTCGCGCTCACTCTTCGAGCGGTAGAGGTCGCCCGTCGTTCCGTCCGTCATCGATTCGAAGTACCCACCCATCGAGACTGCCGAGCCCCATGGTGAACCGGAACGGGTGTAGAGCGCCTTGGCCGCGCAGTACCCGCCGGTGCTCCAGCCCAGCGCCGACCACTGCTTCGACTCCTTGGCGACTCGCAGGTGCGAACGGATGGCGTTGGGCACCGTCCGCGTCAGGAACGTCAGTTCCTGGGGGCCGTGCGTGATGTTGGTGCACTCGGTGTCGCGTCCCTGCACCGTCTGGTAGGGCGCGAACACGGCGACGAACGGGGCGGTCGTCCCCTTCTCGACGAGAGCGCTCGCCGTCTGACCGAAGTTGAGGTTCTCGACGGTGGAGCCGACGGTGTTGGCGTAGCCAGGCAGCACGACGAGGACGGGGTAACGCTTGTTGGCGTTCGTCTTGTCGTGGTAGCCCGGCGGCAACCAGGCGACGCTCTGCGCGGTGCCACCGCCCGGTGTGGTGATGGGGAACGACTCGAAGCGGCCGCTGCCCGCGGAGCTGGCGTCGACACCACCGGCGGCGATGGCGGCCGCGCCGTTGTCCGTCTTGCCGAGCGCGTCGTCCCAGCTCGAGTAGAAACCGTACTGACGGTTGACGTACAACCCGAGGGAGGCGACGGCGAGAACCTGGGCGACGACGACCGCCACCCAACTGCCGACGGCGCGCTGCCACGTCGCCTTCGTGCGCTGGCGCACCAGGACGAGCGCCAGTGGCACGATGACGGCGCCGATCACCACGAGGGTGAGCAGCGACGGGCTGGTGATGGACAAGGTGGCCTCCCCTGATCTGATTCTCGGCGTCATTAAAGGTGCCCTTGCTGGGGGAACGATGAAGAACATCTGGAAACCTCGCGCGGCCTAGGCTGGGAGCATGAGCGAATCGCTGGAGACCCCCGTCCGTCTGCGCACCACCCTCGACTCCGTGCCGGGATACAAGCCGGGCAGGCCGGCGGCCATGGCCGCGGAGGATTCCGAGCGCGGCGTCACGAGCGTGTTCAAGATCTCCAGCAACGAGAACCCGTACCCGCCGCTGCCGTCCGTGCTCGACATCGTGCGCGAGGCCGCGACGACGATGAACCGTTACCCGGACATGGCGTCGTCGGAGCTGACGCACGCCCTGGCGCAGCGGGTGGGTGTGAGCGCCGACGAGGTGAGCTTCGGCACGGGCTCGGTGGGCGTCCTCGCCTCCCTCATCCAGATCACGTGCGAGCCGGGCGACGAGGTCGTCTACGCGTGGCGCTCGTTCGAGGCGTACCCGATCGTCGTCGCGCTCGCGGGGGCGCGCTCGGTGCAGGTGCCGCTCGACGCCGACGCGCGGCACGACCTCGATGCGATGGCGGCTGCCGTCACCGATCGCACGCGGCTGCTCATCGTCTGCACACCCAACAATCCGACGGGCCCGAGCGTGCGTGCTGACGAGTTGCGCGCGTTCCTGCGGTCGCTGCCGGAGGATCTGCTCGTCGTGCTCGACGAGGCTTACCTCGAGTTCGTCGTCGCGGACGATGCGCCGGACGCGCTCGCCATCTACCGCGAGTTTCCCAACGTCGTCGTCCTGCGGACCTTCTCCAAGGCCTACGGCCTCGCGGGGCTGCGCGTCGGTTACGCGTTGGCGCGCCCGCGCATCACGACGGCGCTGCGCAAGGCGGCCACCCCGTTCGGCGTGAGTGACATGGCGCAGAAGGCCGCCATCGCCAGCATCGCAGCGTTCGACGAACTGCAGGAGCGCGTCGTCGCCCTCGTCGCTGAGCGCCGACGCGTCGTCGACGCCCTGGGCGAGGCGGGCGTCGACATCCCCGACACGCAGGCCAACTTCGTGTGGCTGCCGCTCGGCGAGCGGGCACTCGAGTTCGCCGCCTTCGCGGACGAGAACGGTCTCGTCGTGCGCCCGTTCGACGGTGACGGCGTGCGCTGCACGATCGCCGAGGTCGAGGCCAACGACCGTCTCATCGACGTCGTGACGCGCTTCTACGCGGGGTGAGTCGTCTCTTCGGGCTAGATTCGAGTGGTGCCGATCACATCGTGAGACGGGGTTTCGCGCCTCGATACCACTGTGAACTCGGACGAAGAAACCGTCATTCGGATGCGAATTACTCGTCGGTAGCCAGGTAGCGTCTCCTAGGTGGCGTGACCTGCGTCACAAGCCCTGTGGTGGCGTCCCGCACTCCGTGACGTCACCCCCGAACGCCTCGCGCCCCGCACTCAGGGCGACGTCGCGCAAGGAGGAAACGATGACGATTCCCGACGCTTCGCGCACCAATCACGCAGCGCACCTCGATGGGGTGACGCACGTGGCCGGTCATGCCCTCGACGGCAAGCCGGACATCACCGACGGCGGCCCCGACATGGTGCAGCTCATCGCACCCAACGGCACCCGCTCGCCGATGACGAGCGTCAATGAGCCCTACATGGAAGCGCTCAAGGCCATCACGGCCGAAGAGGTGCGCGCGATGTACCGCGACATGGTGCTGGTGCGCCGATTCGACATCGAGGGCTACAGCCTGCAGCGCCAGGGCGAGCTCGGCCTGTGGCCGCAGCTGCTCGGCCAGGAGGCCGCCCAGGTCGCCGCCGGCCACGCGCTGCGCGAGCAGGACTACGGCTTCCCCGGCTACCGCGAGCACGGCGTCGCGTTCTGCCGCGGCATCCAGCCGAGCCAGGTCTTCGCGCTCTACCGCGGCGTCACGCACGGCGGCCACGACCCGCGCAAGCACAACTTCAACACCTCGACGATCGTCATCGGCAACCAGATGCTCAACGCCGTCGGCTATGCCATGGGCCTGCGCCTCGACGGTGTCGTCGGCACGGGGGACGTGAACGTCGACGCGGCCGTCATGGCATTCACCGGCGACGGCGGCACGAGCCAGGGCGACTTCAACGAGGCGATGGTCTACGCGGCCGTCAACCACTCGCCGATGGTCTTCTTCATCCAGAACAACGGCTGGGCGATCAGCGAGCCGAACACGCGTCAGTTCATCATCCCGCCCTACAAGCGCGCTGACGGCTTCGGCTTCCCCGGCGTGCGCACCGACGGCAACGACGTCCTCGCGACGTACGCCGTCACCCGTCGCAGCCTCGACAACGCGCGCAGCGGGCTCGGCCCGACGCTCGTCGAGGCGTTCACCTACCGCATGGGCGCGCACACGACGTCCGACGACCCGTCGCGCTACCGCGACTCGGCGCACGTCGAGGCGTGGAAGGCGAAGGATCCGATCGCGCGCCTGCGTTCGCTGCTTGAGCGCGAGAACCACGCCGACGCGGCGTTCTTCGACGACGTCGACGCCGAGGCGAAGGAACTCGCCGCCGAGTGGCGCCGCTCGTGCCTCGAGATGCCCGACCCGGAGATGACGGCGATGTTCGACCACGCCTACACGGTCATGGACGACCAGCTCACCGCTCAGCGCGACGAGTTCGCGGCCTATCTCGCCTCCTTCGAGGACGATGCAGCATGAGCGGCGCTTCCACGAGCACGGCCCCCGGCGCCGAGAAGGCCGCGAAACCCAAGAAGGCCCCGAAGCTCTCCCTTGCCAAGGCGCTCAACGCGGCGATGCACGACGCGATGGCGGCCGACGACAAGGTCGTCGTCATCGGTGAGGACGTCGGCGAGCTCGGTGGCGTCTTCCGCCTGACCGACGGGTTGAAGAAGGAGTTCGGCGAGCGCGTCATCGACCCGCCGCTGGCCGAATCCGGCATCGTCGGTTCGGCCGTCGGCCTCGCGATGCGCGGGTACCGCCCGATCGTCGAGATCCAGTTCGACGGGTTCGTGTACCCGGCGTTCGACCAGATCGTCAGCCAGGTCTCCAAGGTGCACAACCGCACCGAGGGCGCCGTCAAGCTGCCCATGGTCATCCGCATCCCGTTCGGCGGCGGCATCGGCGCCGTCGAGCACCACAGCGAGTCGAACGAGGCGTACTTCGCGCACACCGCTGGCTTGCGCGTCGTCGTGTGCTCGCGCCCCGTCGACGCGTACTGGATGATGCGTCAGGCGATCGACTGCGACGACCCGGTCATCTTCTTCGAGCCCAAGCGCCGCTACCACGAGCCCAGCCCCGACCAGCTCGACCTCGCCGCCGGCCCCGCTCGCGGCCTGTTCGAGGCCGAGGTGCTGCGCGAGGGCACCGACCTGACGCTGCTCGCGTACGGCCCGATGGTGCGCACGTGCCTCGACGTCGCCGCGGCCGCCGAGGCGGAGGGTCGCTCGCTCGAGGTCATCGACCTGCGCACGCTGTCGCCGATCGACGAGGAGACGATCTGCGAGTCCGTGCGCAAGACGGGCCGCGCCGTCATCGTGCACGAGGCCGCACGCTCGTACGGCGTGGGCGCCGAGCTGGCAGCGCTCCTGCAGGAGCGCTGCTTCTATTCGCTCGAAGCGCCCGTGCAACGCGTCACCGGCTATGACATCCCCTACCCGCCGAGCCGCCACGAGCGCGAATACCTGCCCGGGCTCGACCGCATCCTCGACGCCGTCGACGCGTCCTTCAGCTTCTAGGAGTACCGCCGAACATGGCCATTCAAGAATTCACCCTGCCCGACCCCGGTGAAGGGCTCGTCGAGGCCGAGATCGTGACGTGGCACGTCGCCGCAGGCGACACCGTCGACGTCAACCAGGTCGTCCTCGAGATCGAGACGGCGAAGTCGCTCGTCGAACTGCCCATCCCGTGGGCCGGGACGGTCGCATCGATCCTCGTGCCCGAGGGCGAGACGGTCGAGGTCGGCACGCCGATCGTCACGATCGACGTCGGCGGCGATACAGCACCTGCGGACGGTGGCGCTGCCGGTGCCGCCAATGACGTTTCCGGAGCTGCTGACGGTGGCGAGGTCGCGGCCGAGATGCAGACGGCGGCCGACGTCGCGCCCGCCGAGACCGGCGAGTCGGATGACGAGCCGCAGCAGAAGACGCTCGTCGGCTACGGCCCGACGCCGTCGAGCTCGACGCGCCGCGCTCGTCGCGGCCGTGGAGCCGGTGGCGGCGCGTCGGGTGGCGGCACGCTCGCCGCCCCCGCGACGCGCGGGTTCGCGAAGCAGCAGGGCGTCGACATCGATACTGTCGAACCCTCGCGCGAGGACGGCGTCGTCACTCGGGACGACGTGAAGAAGGCCGGGGGTTCGAACGCGTCGGCCTCGAACGCGCCCGCGGCGATGTCGACGCCGAGCATCGCGGCGAACGCCACATCAGCGCCGAGTGCGGACACCGTCGCGAAGGCTGCGGCCAGTGCCCCGTCGGTGCGTCCCGACAAGCCGACGGCTGCCGCTCCGGCCCCGGCCGGTCTGAGCGACGAGCGCATCCCGATCAAGGGCGTGCGCAAGGTGACGGCGCAGGCCATGGTGAGCAGCGCGTTCACGGCGCCGCACGTCACGGAGTTCCTCACCGTCGACATGACGCGCACGATGGAGTTCGTCCGCGAACTGCAGGGCATGCGCGAGCTCAAGGACATCAAGGTGACGCCGCTGCTCGTCGTCGCGAAGGCGTGCCTCATCGCGATGCAGCGTGAGCCGATGATGAACGCACTGTGGGACGACGCGAACGGCGAGATCGTCATGCGTTCCGAGGTGAACCTCGGCATCGCCGCGGCCACCGACCGTGGGCTGCTCGTGCCGAACGTCAAGGACGCCGGCCGCTTCGGCCTCGGCGACCTGGGGCGTGAGATCGCGAAGCTCGTCGAGATCGCACGCCACGGCAAGCCGAGCCCGGCCATCCTCAACGGCGGCACGTTCACGATCTCGAACATCGGTGTCTTCGGCGTCGATTCGGGCACGCCGATCATCAAGCCCGGTGAGAGCGGCATCCTCGCCATCGGCACGGTGCGTCCGATGCCGTGGGTCGTCGAGAACGAGCGCGGCGAGCAGGAGATGGTGATCCGCCAGATCGCGCAGCTGTCCTTGAGCTTCGACCACCGCATCATCGACGGCGACGTCGGTTCGCGGTACCTGTCGACCGTCGGCCAGATCCTCGAGAACCCCGCGAAGGCGATGCTCTGGGGCTGATTTCGCTCCCTCGTTCGGCCGGCTGAGTCACGCGTGCCACCTGCGTCAGTCCTGACGGACTCGCGTGGCACGAAGTGACTCAGCTGCGCCCTGCGCGTCCTCGGTGCGTGAGTCGTGGAGGGCGTGCAGATCGGCCGCGAGGCGCGCGTAGGCGTGACGCTTGGCCCACTCGGCCTTCTTGCGCTCCGAGCGTCTGCGGTTGCGATCCGCGGTGACGCCCCAGAACGCGGCCGCGACGATGGGTACCCACACCTTCGGGTGCTCGAGCAACCATGCGAGCCAGCCCGGTGGGGTCCACGACGGCAGCCTGGGCCACGGGATCGACGGCAGGTCGACCGAGGGCCACGAGACGCTCGGCCATGGGATCTCGGGCCAGTCGATGTCCGGCACGAGTGATGCCATCCACGCGATGATCGGGCCGAAGATCCACGCGAGCAATCGCGCGACGAGGGGACCGAGGACGAGCACGCTGACCGCCCATCCACTCTTGCCGAGCCCGCCGAGGATCGGGTACAGCACCCGCTTGAGCGGCGACGAATCCATCGCGGCGTACCGGTGTGCCGCCATCGAACCCACCGGCGCATCGAAGGCGGTGACCCCGCCGTCGTCGCGCAGCTGGACGTCCATGACGTGCCCGCGCACCGGGTTGACGCTCACCTCGACGCGCGGCTTCTCCGTCGCCTGGGTGTGCTCGGTGAAGTGCCCGTCGGGTGTGGAACGCATGAGGCGGATCTTGACGTTGCCGATGCTGCGGCGGCGGGCGAACACCACCCCGTCACGCATGAGCACGAGCCCTGGGCGCGCCCACTCATCGTCGAGGCCGAGGTGGGTGCGCAGCTTCTCCTTTCGCCCCGGCGAGAGGGGCAGACGCTCGCCTGCCCGGCGGCGGGTGCTGCCGCGGGCGCGACTGGCACCGGCCGGCGTGATGACCGGCGCACCCGTCGAAGATTCTTTGACCCCGTGCCCCTCGTCGCCCACCGGCGACGCGCCCGTGCCGTCATCGTCGCGGCCGGGATCCGGTGCGCCGGGTGTGAATCCCGGGTCGACGGTACGGAGTTCGTCAGCCGACCCGGCGTAGGCCTCCAACGTTCCGCGTTCGGGGTGATCGAGCTGCCAGTGCTCCATGCCTGTCCCTCCCTCGGCCCGTCGTGCGGCGCCGACCATGAACCGCCCATTCAAACATCGGGTGCGCCGAAGACGAGTGATGCCCACCCCGAACAGGTCGGGGTGGGCATCACTCAGCGTGCGTCGCGAGCAGCCGTCACTCGTCGTGGGAGGCGTGACGAGCGACCGAGTGATCGACCTGCTCGCCGTGCTTGCGCGCCTCGACGCGCGCGATGGCGGCGGCGACGGCGTCGCTCACGTCATCGTGCGTCTCGTCGGCGGGCGTCGAACCTGCGTCCACGCCACCGTCGGCTACGGTGTCGGCGCGACGTGCCGCGCCACCGTCAGCGGCGAGCTCGGCGTTCGACTTGTCCTGCGCCGCGGCCGCGGCCGCGGCCATCGCCGATTGCTTGCGCAACTCGATCTTCGGCAGGAACAGCAGGGTGATGAAACCGAGCAGTGCGATGCCGGAGGCGAGCAGGAACACGTGGTCCATCGACTGCGCGAAGCCTGCCTCGAACGGGTGAGCAACAGCCTTCGGCAGGCGAGCGATGACGGAGGAGTCCTCGCTCACGTTGTTCAGGGCGCCGCCGCCGGACTTCGGGTTCGCCAGGCTCTGCAGGATGCCGTAGGCGTGCTCGTCCTTCATGAGCTCCTTGTCGGCGAGACCACTCTTGAGGGCCTGCTGGAACGCGGGCGTCTTCGCCTCGTCGGTGAGGTTCGTCTTGATGTTGCCGCCCACCGTCGAGAACAGCATCGACAAGAAGATGGCGACGCCGACGGTTCCACCGATCTGACGGAAGAACGTGGCGGACGAGGTGGCCATGCCGATCTCGCGGGGGCTGACGGCGTTCTGCACGATGAGCGTCAGCGCCTGCATGCAGTTGCCGAGGCCGATGCCGACGATGGCCATGAACACCATGACCTGCCACAGCGGCGTGTCGGCGCTGATCGTGTGCAGCAGGAACATGCCGACGGTGACGATGGCGGTGCCGATGATCGGGAACTCGCGCACGCGACCCGTACGAGCCGTCAACTGGCCGGCTGTGATGGAGGCCGTCATCATGCCGGCGACGAGCGGCAGCATCATGAGGCCCGACTTCATCGGGGAGGCGTTGTGCACGATCTGCATGTAGAGCGGCAGCATCATCATGGCGCCGAACATCGCCATGCCGATGATGACGGAGGCGACGACGGTGACCGTCACGGCACGGTGGCGGAAGATGCGCAGCGGGATGAGGGCCTCGTCCTTCATCTTCGCCTCGGCGAGGACGAAAGCGATGAGGCCGAGGATGCCGATGGCGAAGCAGGCGATCGACTTGCCCGAACCCCAGCCCCACGTGCGTCCCTGCTCGGCGACGGTCAGCAGCGGCACGAGGCCGACCGTGAGCGCGACGGCGCCCCAGTAGTCGATGCGGTGGTCCTGACGCGTGTGCTCGAGGTGCAGGGTGCGGGCGACGACGAGGAAGGCGACGATGCCGATCGGCACGTTGATGAGGAAGACCCAGCGCCAGCCGGTGAGACCGAGGATGTGGCCCTGCTCGGCGAAGAAGCCACCGATGACGGGGCCGAGGACGGAGCTCGTCGCGAAGACGGCGAGGAAGTAACCCTGGTACTTGGCGCGTTCGCGCGGCGGCAGGATGTCACCGATGATCGCGAGGGCCAGCGACATGAGGCCACCGGCGCCGATGCCCTGGATGGCGCGGAACGCGGCAAGCATGTACATGCTGTTCGCGAATGAGCATGCGAGCGAGCCGATGACGAAGATGACGATCGCGAACAGGTAGAACCCGCGGCGGCCGAAGATGTCGGAGAGCTTGCCGTACAGCGGGGTCGCGATGGTCGAGGTGATGAGGTAGGCCGTCGTCACCCAGGCCTGCGCGGAGAGGCCGTGCAGGTCGTCACCGATGGTGCGGATGGCGGTGGAGACGATCGTCTGGTCGAGTGCGGCCAGGAACATGCCCATCATGAGACCCGCGAGGATCGTCATGATCTGGCCGTGCGAGAGCTCTGCCGAGCTCGATTGCTGCGCGGGTGGCGCAGCGGTCTGTGCAGACAAGAGGGTGCCTTTCGACGTTCAGGCTGGGGGACGGAGGGGAGTGGGCTGCCCGGCGCGGGGCGTGCAGCCGCCCTGGTAGGCATCGAGCGATGCGGTGAACTTGAGCAGCAGGTGCTGGAACTCGCGGGCTTCCGCGGTGCTCCAGTCGGTGAGCAGGTTCTGCATCCACGCGGCGCGATCCTCGCGCAGTGTGCTGACGAGTTCGCGCGCGTCGGGCGTCAGGGTGACGAGTTGCGCGCGACCGTCCTGCGGATCACAGATCTTGGTGACGAGGCCGCCGTCGGTGAGTGCGCTCACCTGGCGACTGACCGTCGAGACGTCGGAGTGGACGATGTCGGCGAGGGCCGAGACGCGCAGCGGCTCCGCCTCGAGGGCGTAGAGCAGGGGCAGTGCGCCGTGGTCGGCGTGCGGGTGGGGTCGTGGCAACTTGCGCTTGTGCGCGCTCATCGCCTTCGCGGCCCCGACGAAGGATGTCGCGATGTCGCGTGCGACGGGGAGGTCGACGGTCACTTCGGTTCCTTGAGGGGAGGGAGTGCCCAAGAATGCTTGGGCTGCACAACTATATGTTTGGTTGTGCCATGCAAGCAAATTTATTGGGGTGCGCTCGATCGGATGGATGGATGGGTCGCCGGGCCGCGCGGGCCCTGTCGGGCATGACGACGCCGGACGTGCGGGGATCGGGTGGCGCGAGGGGTTGTCACCGGGCCCACGTAGGCTGGGCGCATGAGTTCGAGCGCCACGAAACCCACCCCGTCTGCCCCCACAGGGCCGCTCGGTGGCGGGCGTCTGCTCGCGGCTGCGATGGCGCTCGCGGTCGCCGTCGCGGCCGGCGCCGTCGTGTTCACCGGAGCGAGCAAGGCGCAGCAGCTGCTCGACGCCGGCGCGATCGTGCGCTGGGGCATCGCTCTGTTCAAGCCCGCGGCGGACGTCGCGATGGCGGCGACCATCGGCTTCACCGGGCTCGGTGCGTTCCTCGTCGCCGAGGGCCACAAGACGATGCGGGTCGCGCGCATCGGGCGCTGGGCCTCGATCAGCGCAGCCCTGTGGTTCGGCGCGACCCTCGTCGTCAGCTACCTCAGCTACGGCGACCTGGCCGGCATCCCCGTCGGTTCGCGCGGGTACACGGGTCAGTGGTGGAGCAACACGTGGCAGCTGGAGATCCTGCGCAACCCGATGCTGACGGCGATCGCGGCGCTCGTCATCGCGGTGGTCTGCTGGTGGCACTCCTCGCGCACGAGCCTGGCATGGATGACGGCACTCGGTCTGCTCGCGCTGTGGCCGATCGCGTTGAGCGGCCACGCCGCCGGTTCGAGCGATCACGAGACGGCCGTCGACTCGCTCATAATGCACCTCGTCCCCGTGACGCTCTGGGTGGGCGGCATCATCGCCCTCGGCGTCATGTGGGGCCGCCTCGGCAAGGCCGCGGCGGCGTCGGTGCGGCGCTACTCGAGCGTCGCGACGTGGTGCGTCGGCTTCGTCGCTTTCTCCGGCGTGCTCGCCTCGACGCTGCGCGTACCCGACCTCAGCCAGTACGTGACGACGCGCTACGGCCTCGTCATCGTCGCGAAGGCACTGTGCCTCGTCGTGCTCGGCGCGCTCGGGCTCATGCAGCGACGCCGTGTCGTCGCCGTCCTCGAACGTGACGCGAGCGACCGGCCCAGCAAGGCGCTGTTCGCCCGGCTCGCCCTCGTCGAGGCGCTCGTCATGGGCGCGACGATGGGCCTCGCTGCGGCGCTCGCGCGCTCCGCGCCGCCGTCAGGGCAGGTCGTCGAGAGCGCCGACCCGGTCGTCGCGCTCACCGGATACCCGGCGCCGCCCGCTCTGACGCCCGCGAACTTCTTCTCGCAGTGGCGCATCGAGTGGCTGATGACGACGTTCGCCGTCATCGCCATCGTCCAGTACGTGCGCTGGGCTGTGCGCCTGCACCGCCGCGGCGACCACTGGCCGATCCACCGCACGATCCTGTGGGTGCTCGCTTGGCTCGTGTTCATCGTGACGATCGACAGCGGCGCCGGGGTCTACGGGCGCGTCATGATGAGCGTCCACATGGCCGGACACATGGTCATCTCGATGACGGTGCCGATCCTGCTCGTCATGGCCGCGCCCGTCACCCTCATGCTGCGGGCATGGCCCAAGCGCTCCGACGGCACACGCGGACCGCGCGAGGTGCTGCTGTCGGTCGTGCACAGCCGTTACCTCAACGTCGTCGCCAACCCTGCTGTCAGCTCGGCCCTGTTCTTCGTCAGCCTCATCGTCTTCTACTACACGCCGATCTTCGAGCTGGCGCTGCGCACGCACACCGGGCACATCCTCATGAACATCCACTTCCTCGTCAGTGGCTACCTGTTCGCGTGGGCCCTGATCGGCATCGACCCCGGCCCCAAGAAGTGGCCGGCGCCGCTGCGGCTGCTCGTGCTGCTCATCACGATCACGTTCCACGCATTCTTCGGTGTCGCGATGATGACGGGTAGCACGTTGCTCGCGCCCTCGTTCTTCACCGCGCTGCACTACGTCTCGGATCCGCTGCGCGACCAGCAGGCCGCCGGAACGATCACGTGGGGCTCCGGTGAGGGCCCGACATTCTTGCTCGCCATGGTCGTCGCCGCGCAGTGGTACCGATCCGACCGCATCGAGGGTCAGCGCGCGGAGCGTCGTGCCGAACGCGACGGTGACGCTGAGCTCAAGGCCTACAACGCCTACCTCGCCTCGCGGGGTGGTCAGGGTGGTCAGGCTGCGTCCCCCGGTCAGGCGGAGGGTGAAGAACCGGCCCGTCAGATGTCGTCGAGCGCGACGGAAGCATCGGCGTCGACTACGGTCGAGGGTGAGCACGACGAACGTCCCGAGCAGCCCTCCGGGCGCGCCGAATCCGGCCGCGTCACCGTCGGGGGCATCGACAAGGAGTAGCCATGCGCGTCGCCGTCATCCAGCTTGCCTACACCGATTCGGAGCCGATGGGGGCGCGCATCGAACGCGTCGCGTCGCTCGTCGAGTCGCAGAAGGGCGCCGACCTCGTCGTGCTGCCGGAACTGTGGAGCGCCGGAGGTTTCGACTACCCGGCGTGGAACGAGAAGGCGCAGAGCGTCGAAGGGACCGTCGCGCGGGCGTTGTCAGAGGCCGCGGCGAACGTCGGCGCATTCGTTCACGCCGGCTCGATCATCGAGAAGCCCGGCGAGAAGGGCCCCGAGGGGCGCGGGCTGTGGAACACCTCGCTGATGTTCGACCGTGACGGCGACCTCGTCGGCACCTACCGCAAGATCCACCGATT
>ERZ1031004.113-NODE-113-length-12281-cov-6.513905_pt1 | contig 12281 bp, 9 predicted proteins | sample MGYA00518595_ERZ1031004 | MGnify/ENA primary metagenome ERZ1031004 (study PRJEB33718, sample SAMN03159717) | human skin metagenome | collected 2014-05-20 | study: EMG produced TPA metagenomics assembly of the PRJNA266117 data set (Human skin bacterial metagenome...
CACTGCATATCGTCGGCAGCGTCAGATGTGTATAAGAGACAGAGCGATCTCACAGCCCGGCCTGACGGTCGTCGGCGGCGTGGTCGCCTTTGGCGTCGGTGCGGCGCTGCTCTGGCGTCACAGGGGCGATGCTGCAGGCGCCGTCACGGCGGACACGGCCCCGACGGCGGCGTCGATGAGCGCGCCCCCAGCGCGCACGGCCGGTGGAGCGACGCGCGTCGAGACGCCCGTCACGGGCTCCGTCGAGGATCTCGGCCGCACACCCGTCGCCTCGGCCTGGTTGTGGGTGGCGCTGACGGTGTGGCTCGGCCTCGCCTTCCTCGCGGATGCGGCGCACCAGAGCATGCCCCCGGGCACGAGCACGATGTATCAGGATCTGTACTGGCATCTCGGCCTCGTCGGGGAGCTCGAGCATGCGCTCGTGCCCATGGTGCCGCAGGCGAAATCGGGCCACCTCAACTACCACTGGCTCAGCGACGCATACATGGCCTCCGGCAGCCTCGGGTCGTTCGCCTCGACGCTGATGGTGGCGCTGCGGCTGTGGATGCTGCCGATCATCGGGCTGACGCTGGCGCTGACGCTCGTCGTGACGGCGCGTCTCAGCGGCTCGTGGGTCGCGGGCAACGTCGCGATGATCGTGCTCGCCGCCCCCGCGTCGGTGTCGTTCCTCGGTTGGGTCGGGGCCGGGCCCCACACGCCGTTCATCTGGGTGAGCCCGTCACAGGTCTTCGGTCTCGTCTTCACGCTGTGGGCGTTGTACCTCTTCGCCCCCATCCTGCGCGGCGAACGGGTACGGGGCGCGCAGCTCGCCCTCGCCGTCATCACCATGTTCGTCTGTGCGGGAGCGAAGTCGAGCATCCTGCCCGTCTTCGGAGCGGGCGCCGCGGTCGTCCTCGTCCTGTTCATCCGCAACCGTCGCGTGCGCCGCGGAGCACTGACGGTGGGTGTGCTGTGTGCGGTGGGCATCGTCATGGCCCTCCCGCTGTTCGCCGGCGGTTCCGCAGGTTCCGAGGTGCGCCTGCTGTCGAGCGTGCGGCGCGCGAGCGCATACCGTGACTACCTCCACCTGCCACGCCCCACTGGCCACGGCTCGATGATTCCGCCGCACATCGCGACGCCCAGCGTCTTCGTCATCGTTCTCGGGGTGCTCGCCGTGATGCTCCTCGGGTACGCGTACGCGGCGACGTCCGTGGCCCTCGGATCGACGTGGCGTCGCGACCCGGTTCCGCTGTTCCTGCTCGGCTCGTTCGCCGGTTCGCTCGCGGCGTTCCAGCTCATCGACCACACAGGCCTGTCTCAGGGCTACTTTCCGCTCGGTGCGTTGCCGCTGCTCGCGACGCTGACCGGCTGGGGGTTCGCCGCGGCTTGGGCTCGGGCGGAGCACCCGCGACGCTGGGGCGTCACCGCCATCGGGCTCGCGTTGGGCGGCCTGGTCGTGTGGATCAGCCGCGCGGTCACGGGCAAGCACGTGCCCGCTCCTCACGCCATCCCGGGGGGCATCATCTGGCCGACGCTCGTGATGGCGGTGCTCGTCGTCGCGCTCGTCGTGCTGATGCGTCGCAGGGCCCTGTGGGGCGCGGCGGTGCTGCTCGGTCTCGGTGTCGTCCAGGCGGGCGTCGCGACGGCGGACGCGACGCACGAACAGTTCGACGCGCCTCGCGGCCGTGTCGCGTCGTACTCCGTGTTGCCGGCGGAATCGTCCGCAGCCTTCTGGTTGCGCGATCACTCAGGAGCCCACGATCTCGTGGCCACGAACGTCCACTGCCGCGGCGTGGTGTCGACGCTGAACTGCGACCGTCGAGCGTTCTGGGTGAGCGGTTTCAGCGAACGTCGGATGCTCGTCGAGTCATGGGGATACATGGATGCGCCGCAGAAGGCCGCAGGGGAGCACGGCCTGCGGGCGACCCAGCAGCCGTACCCGAATCGCGCCCTCTACATGACGAACGAGAACGTCTTCCACGCGCCCACCGCCGCCGGTGTCGCGGCGCTGCAGAAGCAGGGCGTGCGGTGGTTGTTCGGCGACGCGCGGGCGAGCAAGGTCTCGCCGGAACTGGCAAAGTACGCGACGCCCGTTCACACGTCCGGGCCCGTCACGATCTATCGCCTGCGGTGATCCGCCTCGCGGGTGCCCTAGGTCGCTGGGCGGGCGGCCGCGCTGAGCGGCCGCCCGCGATGACTCACAGGGTGGGGTCGCCGACGCGGCTCTCGGGCGTCTCGAGGCTGTCGTACGCGATGTAGTGGGTCGGGCGAGCCTGCATCGCCACGTACAAACGCCCGACGTACTCGCCGAGGATTCCGAGGCACAACAGCTGGAATGCCCCGAAGCCACAGATCGCGACCATGGTGGAAGCCCAGCCGGTGATCGAGTGGCCCGTCAGTTTGGAGATGAGCGCGAACACCAGAACCAGGAAGGCGGTGACGAACCCCAGACCGGCGAACCACGTCGCCAGCCGGAGTGGGGCGTTGGAGATGCCTGTGATGCTGTCGAACGTCAGCTTCAGCATCTTCGACAGCGGATACTTCGACTCGCCTGCGGCGCGGGCCTCACGCTTGTAGCCGACCTCGGCGCTCGGGAAACCGAGGTGCGGGACGGCGAGGCGCAGCACGCGGTTCTGCTCGGGCAGCGCGAGGACGGCGTCGACCGTTTCTCGGCTCATGAGGCGGAAGTCGGCTGCGTTCATCGCGCCACCCGCCCCGAGCTTGCCCATCACCTTGTAGAAGCCCTCGGCCGTGGTGCGTTTGAACGCCGTGTCCGTCGTGCGGTCGGTGCGCACGCCGTAGACGACGTCGACGTGCTCGCGCTTCGCGACGTCGAGCATCTCGGCGATGACCTCCGGGGGATCCTGGAGGTCGGCGTCGATCGTCACCATCCAGGAGCCGAGGGAGCGCGCAAGGCCGGCGCTCATGGCGGCCTGGTGGCCTGCGTTCGCGCGCAAACGCACGACACGAATCTGCGGCCACTCGCGGCGCAGTCGCTGCAGGATGGTGGGGGTGTCGTCAGATGATCCGTCGTCGACGCACACGACCTCGTACGAGGTATTCATGCCGTCGAGGACGGGGCGCAGACGCTCGGCGAACAGGGGCAGCACGTCCTGCTCGTTGAACATGGGGACGACGACGGACAATTCAGGGTTCACCGCCCCAGAATACGTGGCGGTACCGCGGATGCAGCGGACATGCCGGCCGGAGGGTCGGACCGCGCCCGCGCCGGCTCACGCCTCCTGGCGGGGTCCGTTCGCGGCCGGGCCGGCGGCGGTCTCGGATCTGCATGCCGGCCGCGCCTCGAGACCCGTGGGAGGCAGCGTGTCAGGCCTGCAGGTGCGCGACGCGGTAGCTGGCGGCCATGCGACTGAAGGCGAGGGCGTCGGGGTCGAGGAAGCAGGCGGTGGCCCACACGTCGGCCCAGATTGGATCCGGCCCGACGACGGTGACGCTCGCACACTCGCCCCCGTGCCCCATCGGCGATTCCTGTCCTCCTCTGCGATTTTCGTCCACATTCGTCCTCGGGTCGACGATGTGGGCGCCGCGCTGCGCGGTACCTGATGTCGCCAGCGCGCCCTGCGTCAGCTCGAGCGTCGCGACGACGCCCGCCGCGTCGCGTGGGTCGCTGATGCCGACGCGCCACACACGTTCGATGCTTGCACTCGCGCCCGCCCCCGCGTCGCACGTCAGGTCACCGCCGGCGTTGAGGCAGAACACGATTCCGGGGACGGCGCGCAGGACGTCGGCGGCGCGCTCGACGGCGAAACCCTTGACGAGGCCCGTCGGGTCGTACCCGCGGCTGCCGTCGGGACCGACGAGGTCGGTCGTGAACAGGCCATTCGTGACGGTCGCGGCTTCCTCGCACAACGCGCGAACGTCTGCGTACCAGGGGTCCGCCTCGGTCTCGTCGAGCTCGCCGCGGCGAATACGCATGAGGTCGCTGTCGGCGCGGTAGGTCGAGAACACGTCGTCGGCGCGGTGCAGGGCGGCGAAGGCGCGGTGGGCTGTGTCGGCCAGTTCGTCTGTGCGTGAGCCGAACTCGTCGTGTGCGACGCGAATATGGAGCGAGACGGCCATGCCCATCGTGTGTTCGACGAACGCTCGGGTGCGCCACGTCGGTTCCGGGGTGGTGGGCGTCATGATCTCTTCTCGCGTCGAAGCCGTCGTTGTCATCGCGGGCTCAGATGTGGGCCTGGTCGAGCGCCGACTGCAGGCTCTGGATGTAGCCCGTCGAGGTGTACGTCGCGCCGGAGACCATGTCGATCGAGCTCGTCGTCGTGCCCGTCGCCTCGGAGTTGAGCGTCGGGATGGCCACGGAGTTGATCTCCTGATCGCGCGAGTTCTCGCTCGGGTAGACGATGGCCTCCGACGAGGTGACCTTTCCGTTCGCGACGGTGATGCGCACCTGCACCGGCCCCCAACGCGTATCGACGCTCGTGCCCGTGTAGGTCGCGGACTTCGCCGAGCCGGACGTGGAAGCCGAGGCCGCGGGCGTCGAACCCGAACCGGTGCCGGACCCCGACGTCGTCGTCTGCGTCGATCCCGCTTCGCTCTGGCCCGTCGTGGTGTTCTGCTGCATCGCAACGGTGTTCGACGCCCCAGCCCCGCCGGCTGCGACTGCCTCGGTCGACGTGCGGTAGCTGAACAGCAGCACGAGCAGCGTCAGCGTGCTCATGGCCCACCAGGTGATGCGTTTCATGATCGTCCTCGCTCAGTAAGTCAGTAGGTTCAGTCGGTGAAGTGTTCGACGTGGATCTGCTCGCGCGGCACGCCGATCTCGCGCAGCGCTCGCTCGACCGCGCGCATCCACCCGGCCCCGCCGCAGACGTAGACGTCGCGTTCGCGGACGTCCGGGCAGGCGAGCAAGAGTGCGTCGGCGTCGCTGAGGTGACGGTGATCCTCGGGCAGCCAGCTCTCACGGCCGGGGATGCGGTGGCCGCGCAGCACGATGTACTGGCCACCGCGCGCGGCGGTGATGGCCTCGATCTCGTCGTCGAGCACGAGGTCGTCGTCGGTGCTGTGACGGTGGATGACGGTCGCGTCGAGCCGCCCCGTCGCGGGGTCGCTCGGCAGTTCGTCGAGCAGGGCGCGTAGCGGCGTGATGCCGATTCCGGCGCCGATGAGCAGCGACGCCCGGGTGCGCGCCGCACCTGCGTGCATGCGGCCGTACGGTCCTTCGACGAGGACGCGCGTCCCCGGCGTCAGCGTCGACAGGCGGCGTGAGCCGTCGCCGATCATCGCGGCGGTGAAGCGTAGCTCGACCTGCCCGTCGTCCCTCACGCGAGGCGCGGCGGACAGCGAGTACGGGTTCGCGCGCGTCACGCCCGGCCCGCCGAAGCGCCACTGCAGGAACTGGCCGGCGCGCGCGTCGAGTGCGGCCGTGGCGCGCCCCACGGCGCTGACGTTGACGACGCCGGGCGCGATCTCCTCGACGTTCGTCACGCGCAGGCCGGCGCGCTGGGTGCGCGCGAGCGGCAGCAGCACACGGAACACGATGACGGTGAGCGCCACCGCCGCGTACAGGGCCCACCAGAACGTCGTCGCGACGGGCGAGGCGAGGAAGTCGCGGCCCGTCCACAGCTGGTGCGGCAGGGCCAGACCGACGCCGAGGTAGGCGTACAGGTGCAGCAGATGCCAGCTCTCGTAGCGCAGCGCGCGCGAGCGCGGGGACCGAGTCGCGCTAGCGGGGCGCAGCGGTTTGATGCTGGTGACGACGACAAGGCACAGCGCGACGGTTCCGGCGAGGGCGAGCAGCATCGCCGGGTAGGTGAGGGTGAAGTCGACGATCTGCCCCCAGATGCTCTGGTGCGCGTCGGCGGCGTAGCCGAGCGTGATGAGGGCGATGTGGGCGAGCATCAGCGTGAAGCTCGAGAAGCCGACCCAGCGGTGCAGGCGCGTCAGCCCATCCTGCCCGAAGGCCTGCTCCGAACGGAACTCGCGCCATGAGCAGCACCTGCAGCAGCAGCAGGTAGCTCGCGATCAGACCCGTGAGGCGGCCCGATTCGTCGAGGACGCCCGACGTGGACGTCAGGCCGGCGATCCCGCCGTTCGTCACCCACAGGGCGACGACGAACAGGCCGAGGCCCCAGGCGACGACGATGCTCGCGTCACGCCACCAGGAGGGGACGACGCGCGGTTCGCGTGGTGCCGCGACGGCGGAGGCGCCGAGTCTGTTCGGTGTCGGCGGCATGGTGACCTGCGTGCTCATGACGCCACTGTCCCGCCCTCACTTCACCACCCCGTATGGCGTCGCTGTGAGGCGGCTATGAGGGCGTCGGAGCCGTACCCATCTGCGATGTTCGTCCACATTTACTCCCGGTAAACGGGTACGAAAATCGCAGATGGGTACGGGCCCGCGGTCAGATGGCGCAGTGGTCGGTGTCGCAGGTGCCGGGATGGCTGTGGGTGCTGGCGCGGCCATGGTCGACTGAGTCGGCGTCGGGGCCGGTGGGCTCGACGTCGTCGGGGTCGGCGTCGTCGGATGACGTGGACGCGCCGTGCGTTGCCGCCGCGTCCAAGGTCGGGTCCGAGGTGGCCGTACGAGCCTGCCAGGCCTGCGTCAGGGCGCGCTCGAACGTATCGACGGGCTGCGCACCGGAGACGGCGAGGCGCCCGTCGAGGACGAAGAACGGCACACCGGTGATGCCGATCTGACGCGCCGCCGCTTCGTCGGCGCGCACGTCCTGAGTGAACTCGTCGCCGGCCAGGACGCGGCGGACGTCGTCGGCGGGCAACCCGATCTCCTCGCCGAGACGCTGCAGTTCGTCGACGTCGCCGATCGAGACGCCCTCTGTGAAGTACGCGTGCATGAGGCGCGTCTCCGCCGCGGTCGCGAGTCCGTGATGCGCTGCGAGATGGATGAGGCGGTGGGCGTCGAACGTGTTGCCGTACTTCGCGTCCTGCCAGTTGAACGTCAGGCCGACGGCGGCCGCGCGCGCTGCGACGTCCCGCTGGCTCGCCGCCGACTGCTCGGCGCTGATGCCGTACTTCGTCGCAATCGTGTCGACGAGCGTGCGGCCGGGCTCACGCTCTATGCTCGGGTCGAGTTCGTAGCTGTGCCAGACGATCTCGACGTCGTCCGCGTGCTCGAAGTTCTCGAGCGCCAGCTCGAGGTGTCGCTTGCCGATGACGCAGAACGGGCAGACGATGTCGCTCCAGATGTCGATCTTCATGCCGGTGTCAATACCGTTGACTGTTCAACTATTCCGACATGTGCTGGCTGCGACGATCCGTCCCGCCGACGGCCGGAAGCGGGTGCGTGACAAGGCTGCGCCCGACTCGCCCCGCCCGAGTGCCCCGTGCCCGACTCACGTACTCCTGCACCGCCGTGTTCTGCGCAATGCCCGCGCCCGACTCGCCTGTGCCCGATTCGCCCCGTGCGCGACAGGCCCGCCACGACATGGCGCGGGCGCCGACCCAGCCATGATGGATCGCGCCCGGATGATGCCGCGTCGCTCGTCGCGCCCGGGCTGGCCGTCAGTGCGCTGTCTTGCGCCACTTGCCGAGCGACAGCAGGACGAACCCGCCGAAGGCCCAGCAGAGCAGGACGATCCAGGCCTGAGACGCCCCGCGCCCGTCGAAGTAGGCGACTGATCGCAGCGCGGTGCCGGCCGCACCGACGGGCAGGAACTGCCCGATCGTGCCCCAGGGGTGCGGCAGCCACTGCGGGCCGGTCGCGAGGCCCGAGATCGGGTTGGATATGAACAGCATCGCGACGGCGCCGAGCCCGAAGCCGGCCGGGCCGAGGTTCTTCGCGAGTCCGAGAACGGTGAAGCCGATGGCCGCGATGCCGAGGCCGAAGGCGAGCGCGAGCTTCCAGAACGAGCAGTCGACGGCGTCGAGCCAGGACGTGAGCATCCACGCGGCGAGCAGGCCGCCGAGTGTCGCGACGCCGACGACGCCGAGCGCACGTCGAGCGAACGAGCCGCGGAAGGTGAAGAACAGTGCGGCGGACGTCGCCATGCCACCGAAGATCAGCGGCAGTCCGGCGCTCGTCATGGCGGTGCCCATCGGGTCCTTCGCCGGGAGCGGAGCGAGCTCCTGGTAGGTCACCTTCTGGCCCTGCTTCTCGAGGCCCGCCCCGACGCCCTTGAGGAGCGCGGAGTACGGCGAGCCCGCGCCGGCGGCCGTCTGGATGACGGCGCCCTGCGGCTTCACGGCGATGCCGCCGATGGCGTCGCGGTTCTTGACGGCGTCGGCGCCCTGCTCGGGCGTCGAGTAGGTCTTGACGTCGAACGCGCCCGGCTTTTCCTTCTCGAGCGTCGAGGTGATCTTCGACGTCACCTGCTGCGGGCCGCTGGCGGCGAGGGGTAGATCCTTCGCGCCGGAGTGCACGGCCGGCGTCGCGAACGCGAGCAGCATGAGGCCGAGGACGACGGGCAGCGCGAGGACGAAGACGAGCAGCGGCGGCTGCTCCTTCTCGGGTTCCTCGACGCGTTCGGCGCCGTCGGCCTCGACGCCGTTCTGCGTCGTGCCGGTCGTCGCGGGCGCCTCGGTGCGGGCCTGTGCCTCCTCGGCGCGGGCCGCGTCGAGGTCTGCGTGCGTGTGGTGCTCGCCGCGCATGGGCGGCGTGGGTTCGGTCATGACGGCTCCTGATGCCGGGGAGCGGTGCCTGGGCGCGTGGCTCGTGGCCGCTCTGCGATGTCGTGCGATTGACCCCAGCATGGCCCGCCCTGATGCGATGATGCCACCGTGGTGAATTCTTCGCGGGGGCGTCCCAAAGGTGGTAGTGATGCCCGAGAACGCCTGTTGGAGGAGGCCAGAGCACAGTTCTTGGCCTCCGGATACCGCGGCACGTCAGCCCGGTCGATCGCCCGGGAGGCCGGTGTGGACCACTCGTTGGTGAATTATCACTTCGGGACGAAGCCGCTGCTGTTCGCCGAGGCGATGGCGCTGCAGTTCAGCCCGACGTTCGCCGTCGAGTCCGTGTTCAGCCGTGCCCGGGGCAAGCCCCCGCAGCGCGTGGCCGAGGAATTCCTGATGGCCATCATCACCGTGTGGGAGAGCGCGGGCTCGCGCCCGGTGCTGCAGGAGACGGTCGAAGGTGTGCTCGGCGATCCCGCCATCCGCGGGTTGTTCAGCGAGTTCATCACCGCCGAGCTGCTGACGCACGTGCGCGATCACATCGGAGGCGCCGACGCCTCCCGCCGTGCTGCGGGCGTCGGAACCGTCATCTCCGGGCTCGTGTTCGCGCGCTACCTCATCGGCATCGAGCCGATCGCCTCCATGCCGCCGCGCGACGTCGTCCGCACCCTCGCGCCGATGATCGCGCTGCAGCTCGGACGTTGACGCTGACGCCGGCGTCGCTGCCGGCGTCGTCGGTCGCGGGTCAGGCGCCAGTGCGCTCGCGGTCGGGACCGATCGTCTGGGCGCATCACCTGTGACGGTCGCCGGACGCTGACGGGCTGCGGCGTCCTGCCGTCGTCACGCGGGCGACCGGGCCTCACCCGTCTGCGCAGGGGCTTGTCGCCGATCTTCGCGATGCGCTCGGCGTACTGAGCCGGAAAGCCCATCGGACGCTCGTCGTCAGAACCGGCGAGCCGGACGAGGGCGGCGTCATGCCAGGGGCCCGGCGTGACGACGGAATCGATGCGCGAATCGCAGAGGGGGACGGGCGGGCGCCTTGTAGGCCCGGCCACCTGTGAACCCCCCGCAGCGGTCGACGTCCTGCGATGCCGAGCCCCACCGTAGCGCCCGCCTCACGGCAGCGGTGTCGTCACCAGAGCGTCATCGAATCTCGCAGCACGCGTTCGACGTCGGTCTCGGTGATGTCGACGGGCGCCGTCGCGAGCAGGCGCTGCTGCTTCATCGCGCCGTCGACGAGCTGCGGCAGGTCGCCGTGCGAATAACCCAGTGCAACAAGGCCGTTGGGCAGGCCGATGTCGCGCATGAGGCGACGCAGGGCGTCGGGCAGCGCATCGCGGCCGAGGTCGTTGCCGGCGGTGTCCGGTTCCAGCAACGCGGCCATCTCGTGGTGACGCCCCGGGTCGGCGGGGTAGAGCAGCGCGAACGCGGCGGGCGCCGTCATTGCGACGGCCATGCCGTGCGGCACCATCGGGTGGTCGGCGTCGTAGCCGTCGGGGCGGAAGTCGCGCACCATGCCGGCGATCGGGTAGGCGCAGGCGTGCGGCACGTGGACGCCGGCGTTGCCGAACCCCATGCCCGCGAACGTCGCCGCGAGCGCCATCGCGCCGCGCGCGTCCACGTCGTCACCGTCCGCGACGGCGGTGCGGAACGACGTCGCGAGCAAACGCACGGCCTCGCGCGACCACATGTCGCTGATCGGGTTGGCGCCGCAGTACGGCACGCGCTCCTCGGCACGCTTGGCGGCGAATTCGGTGTACGGCTTGGCCGTGTAGCTCTCGAGGGCGTGGCAGAGGATGTCCATGCCCGCGGCCGCGGTGACGCCGGCGGGCTGCGTCATCGTCAATTGCGGGTCGATGACGGCGAGCCGCGGGCGCAGCGACGCATGGCTGATGCCCGTCTTGACGTTCGCTTCGAGCACGTCGAGGACGCAGATCGTCGTCGACTCGCTGCCCGTGCCGGTCGTCGTCGGCACGGCGATGACGGGCACGAGCGGCTTCGTCGGGTTCTTGCCGCCACCGACGGGCGCGTTGATGTAGTCGACGAGGTCGCCGTCGTTCGTCGTCATGAGGGCGATGGCCTTGGCCGTGTCGATGCTCGAGCCACCCCCGACGGCGACGATCGCGTCCCACGGCCCGTTCTTGCGGGCCCAGTCGGTGGCTTCCTGCAACGAGGCGTCGCTCGGCTCGACGCGGGCGCCGGTGAAGACGTCGACGCTGATGTCACCGCCCGTCAGGACGTCGGCGACGCGTTGCGTGATGCCTGCGTCCGCGACGCCCGGATCACTCACGACGGCGACGCTGCGCGCGCCGAGATTGGATGCGTCCCAGGCGATCTCGTCGATGGCTCCGGGGCCGAACTTCAGTTGGGGGCTGCCGTAGGTGAACACCGTTTCGTCCATGGGCTCGACGGTACGCGAGTGAAACGAACGAGGCACCTGGCCCGGGGCGGAACTGTTCGAACCTCGTGACGTCCCACTCGGCGCAGATCGCGCCGAGTGGGGCAATCGGTCGGCGCGAACGTCCCACGTGGTGCAGTTCCGCACCGTGTGGGGCGTCGGGCGTCGCCCCGCCGCGTCAGCGTCGACGTCTCGAGCGCGCCCGCGTCGACGATCGCCGCACCTGCGCGGCCGTCAGCCGCTCATGCCGGCGCATCTCACGCGCGACGCGGGCCTGCGCGCGCTCGAGCGGCAGTTCCTGACGGCGCTGGCGCGCGGCCTGCATCTGTGAGCGCATCGTCGCGCGCATCTGTTCGCGCGGGTAGGGGCGGCCGCCGATGAAGTCGCGCACGGCGTTCCAGCGTTCGTCGTAGGCGTCGTTGAAACGCGCGTGGGAGCGCCGATCGAGCCACCCGCCCGTCTTGTATCGCTTGGTCGCCCACCACGATCCGGGTTTCGCGACGCGCACGGCGCCCACGACGGCGAGACCGGGCACGAACACGCCGATCAACCCCGTCAGCAGCTTGCCCTTGAGGATCGTCAGGACGACGAACCCGAAGTTGATGATGATGCCCACCGCGACGACGACGCCGGGCACTCCGTCGCTGCCGGGGACGATGTCGAGCGGGTCCGCGCCCAGGACGAGGGCTGCGGTGATGGCGACGGCGACGAGCAGGGCGCTGATCGACTGGCGTCCCTCCTCCTGCCAGTACACGTCTTCGAGGTGCAGCCACATCGCGAACTCGTCGAGGGTGAGGGCGGCTCCCGTGCCGAAGATCGCCGCGAGCACGTCGAGCCACAGGCCGCGCTCGGGCAGGTACGTGATGAGCATGAGGCCGCTGAACAGCAGCATGAGGATGCCCCACACCTGATGGTGGATGTGGATGCCCGCGATGGCGATGTTGCGGAACATGCCCGGCTCGGCGTTCTCCTTGAGGTACGCCTCGGCCTGGTCGGCGCGGTGACGGATGTAGCGCGTCGCGGTGCGCGTCGCGGCCGTCGCGAGGACGAAGAAGATGAGCAGCCACAGCACGGCGTGGCGGCTCGGGTCGATCATGTCTTCATCGTAGGCGCGGCAACTGACCGTGCCCCGGACGGCATCAGCCGGCGTCGCACCCCCGTCGCAGCATCATTGCCCGAAATCGCGTCGTGCTTGACGCGTTCTCGGGCACGATGCGCCGCTACCTAGCAGGCCGGAATACTTTCACGTGCGGACGCTTCTCACCCCGCGAGCGTGAGCGGCGTCATACTGGTCGGGCGTGGTTCGCGACCCCGCCCG
>ERZ1031004.120-NODE-120-length-11884-cov-8.720856_pt1 | contig 11884 bp, 8 predicted proteins | sample MGYA00518595_ERZ1031004 | MGnify/ENA primary metagenome ERZ1031004 (study PRJEB33718, sample SAMN03159717) | human skin metagenome | collected 2014-05-20 | study: EMG produced TPA metagenomics assembly of the PRJNA266117 data set (Human skin bacterial metagenome...
ATCGGCGGCGTCGGCGGCGAGGCCGACCACTTTGTCGCCGAGGGAGGTCTCGTCGACGGGGGTGGCTTCACCGTCCGGTACGCGCGGAGAATCTGCTTGCCCCGGGGCGACCTCGACCTCGAGCTCGGAGCCGAGACGACGGCTGAGCTCGACGGCCGCGCGCGCCGGCAGCGACGTGACGTCGTCGTCGCTCTCGTCGGCCATCGTCAGACGTCGGTGCGGTGGAAGGAGGAGAAACTGCGGCTCGCGGTGGGGCCGCGCTGGCCCTGGTAGTGCGAGCCGTATTCGGAGCTGCCGTAAGGGTGTTCGGCGGGGGACGTCAGCTGGAAGAAGCACAGCTGGCCGATCTTCATGCCCGGCCACAGCTTGATGGGCAGCGTCGCGACGTTGCTCAACTCGAGCGTCACGTGGCCGGAGAAACCGGGGTCGACGAAGCCCGCCGTCGCGTGCGTCAGCAATCCGAGGCGACCAAGCGACGACTTGCCCTCGACACGAGCGGCGACGTCATCGGGCAGCGTGATCTGCTCGTAGGTCGAGCCGAGGACGAACTCGCCGGGGTGCAGGATGAACGGCTCGGACGCGTCGACCTCGACGAGGCGCGTCAGTTCCGGCTGCTCGGCGGCGGGGTCGATGAAGGGGTACTTGTGGTTGTCGAACAACCGGAAGAACTTGTCGAGGCGCACGTCGATGCTCGACGGCTGGATCATCGACGGTTCGTACGGGTCGAGCACGACCCGGCCGGAATCGATCTGGCTCTTGATGTCACGGTCCGAAAGCAGCACACGGCTACGGTAATCGACGCGCGTCTGCCGCGGCCCCGCTCTCACTCATCGGCGCCGTCGGTGGCGAGAGACCGACACACCGTCCGTCATGACATGCACGTACGGCGCGGACGCGCTAGAGTACGAGGCGCTTGATCGACGCGCCGGACGTTCACCAGGACGGGCGCCGGACAGGCAAGAACCCCGCCGTGGCGGGGCTCGCGAGTGTAGTTCAATGGTAGAACATCAGCTTCCCAAGCTGAATACGCGAGTTCGATTCTCGTCACTCGCTCCAAGCATGTGAAAGGGGCCGGATCCGATGGGATCCGGCCCCTTTCGTCATTCTTGCTCGGCCTCGCCGGGACGCGAGGTCGGCTGTGGCTCCTTCGAGCACTGCGCACACCGCCCCAGCAGCGCCCCGTGCTCGGCGTCGAGCGTGAACCCCGTCAGCTCCTTGATTCTTGCGGCGAGTGGCGCGAACTCGGCCACGTCGACGTCGACGAAGCGCCCGCACGTGTCGCACTGCAGGTGCGCGTGGGCGTGAGGCTCGGCCACGTGCCCGGTGACCTCGTGCCCGGCGGCATCGCCCTCCCCCGACTCCCCATCCGATGCACCAACATCGGCCTTCGCCCCCTCACGCGCCACGTCGGCCGCCAGGTGGTAGATCGTCGCGCCGCCCGGAACGTGGGTGTGCGTGACGATGTCAGCGTCGACGAGAGCCTGCAGCGAGCGGTAGATCGTCGCGCGGTGGATACCCGGTTCGACCTCGTCGACGAGCGCCGCGACGGCATCGGCGTCGATGTGACCCGGTTCGCGGCTCAACACGTCGAGGACGGCTCGTCGTCCAGGCGTCACGCGTTCTCCGCGCGCCCGCAGTCGCGCTAGCGCTGCGTCGCGGCGTGTTTCGCTCGGGATCGCGCCCGCGGGCACGTCAGCGTTCGCTGCAGCACCACGTGCGTCAGGGCTTCGAGGGGTCATGCCTCCATCGTCCGGGCTCCCCACCGGCGAGGCAAACCGAGCACTCAGCACAACCTCGCGTACTCATGAGTAGACTTACCGGCGAGTAGCGCCTGGACCATCGCGCTGCACCCCTACCGATCTCGGAGGACATCTTGTCTCACTACAAGAGCAACGTTCGCGACCTTGAGTTCAACCTCTTCGAGGTCTTCAACCGTCAGGACGTGCTGGGCACCGGCATCTACGAGGACGTCGACGTCGACGTCGCGAAGGACATCATCGGCCAGGTCGCGAAGCTCGCCGAGGGTGACCTCGCGGCGAGCCTCATCGACTCCGACCGCAACCCCCCGGTCTACGACCCGGAGACCAAGTCGGTCACGATGCCGGAGTCGTTCAAGAAGTCGTACAAGTCGTACATCGACGCCGGCTGGGGCATGCTCGACGCCCCCGTCGAGCTCGACGGCATGAAGGTGCCGCCGTCCGTGCGCTGGTCGCTCGCCGAACTCGTCTGCGGCGCCAACCCGGCCGTCCACATGTTCTCCGCGAGCTACGCGTTCGCGTCGCTGCTGTACTTCATGGGCAACGACGAGCAGAAGAAGCTCGCCAAGCACATCGTCGACGGTGGCTGGCACTGCACGATGGTGCTGACCGAGCCCGACGCCGGTTCTGACGTCGGCGCCGGCCGCACGAAGGCCACGCAGAACGACGACGGCACGTGGAACATCACGGGCGTCAAGCGCTTCATCACCTCGGCCGAGTCGGACATGGTCGACAACGTCGTCCACTTCGTCCTCGCCCGCCCCGAGGGCGCCGGCCCCGGCACGAAGGGCCTCAGCCTGTTCATCGTCCCGAAGTTCCACGTCGACCTCGAGACGGGTGAGCTCGGCGAGCGCAACGGCGCATACGTGACGAACGTCGAGGACAAGATGGGCCTCAAGGTCTCCACGACGTGCGAGGTGACGTTCGGTGACGGCGCACCCGCCGTCGGCACGCTGCTCGGCGACGTCCACGACGGCATCGCACAGATGTTCAAGGTCATCGAGAACGCCCGCATGTTCGTCGGCACGAAGGCCATTGCGACGCTGTCGACCGGCTACCTCAACGCGCTCGAGTACGCCAAGGAGCGCGTCCAGGGTGCCGACATGACGACGCCGCAGAAGGACGCGCCGCGCGTCACGATCACGCACCACCCGGACGTGCGCCGCAGCCTCATGCTGCAGAAGGCCTACGCCGAGGGTCTGCGTTCGCTCGTCATGTACACCGCATGCCAGCAGGACGTCGTCGACCAGGCGACGAAGGGCAACCCGGCCGCCGAGCTCGAGGAGGGCAGCCCCGCCGAGATGGCGGCGCGCCTCAACGACCTGCTGCTGCCCATCGTCAAGGGCGTCGGTTCGGAGCGCGCGTGGGTGCTGCTCGGCACCGAGTCGCTGCAGACGTACGGCGGGTCGGGCTTCCTCAAGGAGTACCCGCTCGAGCAGTACGTGCGTGACGCAAAGATCGACACGCTCTACGAAGGCACGACGGCCATCCAGGGCCTCGACTTCTTCTTCCGCAAGATCGTCAAGGATCAGGGTGTCGCCCTCGGCATGCTGCAGAAGGAGATCGAGACGACGATCGGCCAGGCTCCCGAGGCCCTCAAGCGTGAGGCGGGTCTGCTCGCGCAGGCCGCGACGGACCTCAAGGACATGGGTGAGTTCATGTTCGGAGCCGCGATGGGTTCGCTCGAGAAGCCGACCGAGGCGTACAAGATCGGCCTGACGTCGACGCGTCTGCTGCTCGCTGCGGGCGACGTCGTCATCGGCTGGCTGCTGCTGCGGGCCGCCATCGTCGCGCAGGCCCGCCTCGAGGCGGGCGACGCCGGCAAGGACACCGACTTCTACACCGGCAAGGTTGCCGCGGCGCAGTTCTTCGCGCGCACCGTGCTGCCGCGCATGGCGTCGGAGAAGGCCATCACCATCGCCGAGGACGGCTCGCTCATGGACGTCCCGGAGAGCGCTTTCTGATCTGACCTCACCGGTCTCGACCAGAACCGCTGCGGCCCGGCTCCCTCACGAAGGGAGCCGGGCCGCAGCGATTCCGCGACGCCCCACATGACGCGTAGACGCACGATGTGGGGAGGCGCACCGCGACCCACTCGGTGCGCAACTGCAGCGAATGGGGGCGCGCGTCAGGCGTCGATCGCCGCCACCGCGTGACGCGCGATGGCAAGCTCTTCGTTCGTCGGGACGACGCACACGGTCACAGGCGATCCTGCCGCGGAGATGATGCGCGCGTCATGATCGTCGGCGCTGTTGGCGGCTGCGTCGAACGTCACGCCGAGCCACCCGAGACGGCGGCACACGGCCTCGCGGATGGCGGCGTTGTTCTCGCCGACGCCGGCGGTGAACGTGATGACGTCGACGCCCTCGAGCGCCGCCGCGTACGCGCCGATGTACTTGACGAGCCGGTGCACGTAGACGTCGAATGCGAGCTGCGCCGTCTCGTCACCGTCGTCGACGCGCCGCATGAGGTCGCGGAAGTCGCCTGACCCCGTCAGTCCGAGGATGCCCGACTTCTTGTTGAGCAGCGTGTCGATCTCGTCGACGCCGAGCCCCGCGACACGGTTGAGGTGCAGGACGACGGCCGGGTCCATGTCGCCACCACGCGTGCCCATGACGAGGCCCTCGAGCGGCGTCATGCCCATCGACGTGTCGACGGCGCGGCCCCCGTCGATCGCCGAGATCGACGCGCCGTTGCCGAGATGGCAGATGATCTGCTTGAACCCCTCGACGGGACGTTCGAGAAACTGTGCGACCCGCGCCGAGACGTACTCGTGCGACGTGCCGTGGAAGCCGTAGCGACGGATGGCGTGCTCCTTCGCGAGCTTCGCGTCGATCGCGTAGGTGTACGCGGAGGCGGGCAACGTCGAGAAGAACCCGGTGTCGAACACGGCGACCTGCGGCAGGTCGGGAAAGATGCGCCGAGCCGCCTCGATGCCGAGCGCGTGCGCCGGATTGTGCAGCGGCGCAAGGGTTCCGAGGCGTTTGATCTCGTCGAGCACGTAGTCGGTGATCATCTCGGGGCCCGTGAAGTTGCGCCCGCCGTGCACGACGCGGTGACCCACGACGACGACGTCCGCGTCCTCGATCGGCAACCCCGTCTCGGCCATGACCTTCGTCATCTCCTCGAGGGCGACGCCGTGGTCGGCCATGTCGACGTCGTGCGTCGTCTTCTCGCTGCGGTACTCGTGCGTGATCGTGCCGCCCGAGTCGCCGACGCGCTCGGCGAGGCCCTTGACGACGAACTCCCCCGTCACCGGGTCGACGATCTGGTACTTGAGCGAACTCGACCCCGCGTTGATGACGAGGACGTTGCCGGCCCCGCCGTCCCGCTCGCTGCTCGGCGCCTGCGCCACGTCGTTCATGCCTTCTCCTCCTGCGCCTGCACGGCCGTGATGGCGATGGTGTTGACGATGTCCTCGACGAGCGCGCCGCGCGACAGGTCGTTGACGGGCTTGTTGAGCCCCTGCAGCACCGGGCCCATGGCGACGGCACCCGCCGAGCGCTGCACGGCCTTGTACGTGTTGTTGCCGGTGTTGAGGTCGGGGAAGATCAACACCGTCGCGCGCCCTGCGACGGGCGAGTCGGGCATCTTCGACTTCGCGACGCTCGGTTCGACGGCCGCGTCGTACTGGATCGGCCCGTCGACGGCGAGTTCCGGCGCGCGCTCGTGCACGAGTTCGGTTGCGGCCCGCACCTTCTCGACGTCGGCGCCGCTGCCGGAGGTGCCCGTCGAGTACGACAGCATCGCGACGCGCGGCTCGATGCCGAACGCCGACGCCGTCTTCGCCGAACTGATCGCGATGTCGGCGAGTTGCTCGGCGTTCGGGTCGGGGTTGACGGCGCAGTCACCGTAGACGAGCACCTGATCGGCGAGCGCCATGAGGAACACGGAGCTGACGATGTCCGCGTCGGGGGCTGTCTTGATGATCTCGAAGCTCGGCTTGATCGTGTGGGCCGTCGTGTGCGCGGCGCCGCTCACCATGCCGTCGGCGAGCCCGAGGTGCACCATCATCGTGCCGAAGTACGACACATCCTGCACCGTCTCGCGGGCCAGCTCGATCGTCACGCCCTTCTTCTTGCGGATCTCGGCGTACTCGGCGGCGAACTTCTCGACGAGCTCCTCGTCGTGCGGGGAGACGATCGAGGCGGACGAGATGTCGAGGCCGTTGCTGCTCGCGAGCGCCTTGATCTGCGTCTCGTCACCGAGGATCGTCAGTTGCGCGATGCCGCCGCGCAGCACCTCGTCCGCGGCCTTGAGGATGCGCAGATCGTCACCCTCGGGCAGGACGATGTGCTTGCGGGCGCTGCGCGCGCGATCGAGCAGACGGTGGCCGAACATCAATGGCGTGACGGCGGCCGCCTCGTCGATGTCGATGGCGGCGAGAAGGCCGTCGGCGTCGATGGCTTCGCCGAACGCACGCAGCGCCGTCTGCTTCTTCACGACGCTGCCGGAGCTGAGGGCGCTGCGGGTGCGCGCCAGGGCTGCCGTCGTCTCGAAGGTGCCCGAATCTGTCACGAGGATCGGCACGTCGAGCTTCGTGCCGTCGAGCAGCTGCTGCACGCTCTCCGGCGGGCGATAACCGCCCGTCAGGACGATGGCGGCGAGCCCGGGGAACGTGCCGGACTGATGCGCGAGGACGAGGCCGGGCAGGATGTCGTAGCGGTCGCCGGGGGCGATGACGGTGACGTCCTCGACGAGGCGCGTCAGCACGTTCGGCAGTGACATCGCAGCGACGACGAACCCGCGCGACTCGCGTTGCAGCCATTCGGGATTGCCGCGCCACAGCTCGGCGCCGGCCGCCTGGGCGAGCGCCGCGACGGTGGGTGCGACGAGCAGTGGCACCTCGGGAATGACGCCGGCGACGGGCACCGAGGCCGTCTCGGCGTCCTTCGTCAGGGCGAGGCGGATGCCGGTGACGTCGCCGCTCGTGGCGCGGTTGACGACGATCGCGACGGGCGTCGCGTGCCTCGCGCGCAACTGTTCGCAACCCATGACGGCGACCTGCGCGATCTGCTCGGGGGTGCGCTCGCGCCCGTGGACGACGAGGACGACGGGCGCGCCGAGGTTCGCGGCGACCATGGCGTTGATCTCGGCTTCGCGGCCGGTCGAGACGTCCGCGAAGTCGCTGCCGAGCACCATGACGAGATCGGCGTCGGCGGACACCTCGTCAAAACGGGCCAGGATCGTTGCGAGCGAGCCCGACTCGTCATCGTGCATCTGGTCGTAGGTGACGCCGAGCGCGTCCTCGTAGGCCTGGTCGACGGCCGGGTGCGACAGCAGCAGGTCGACGACCTTGTCGCGGGTGCTGGTGGCGACGGGCCGGAAGATCGCGATGCGCCCGGCCTGGCGCGAGAGGAGGTCGAGCAGCCCGTAGGCCACGGTGGACTTGCCGGTTTCACCTTCGGCTGAGGTGACGAAGACACTGCGCGTCATGGTTTCCACCCTAGGCGAGAGCGGTGACAACCCGTCCGCGACCTTGGTCCTGTGCGTCGGGCGACGCGTCCGCCCGAGTCAGCCGTGCGGCGGTACCGATCACCACGCCCGACGAATGTGGAGAAAATGGCAGATGTGGACAGGAATCGCAGATGGGTCAGCGGGTCGCGGCGAGCGCAGCCAGGCGGCGCAGCGCAAACTCGTAGCCCTGGACACCACACCCGACGATGACGGCCACCGCCTTGTCGCTCAAGTACGAGTGGTGCCGAAACGCCTCGCGCGCATGGACGTTCGAGATGTGCACCTCGACGAACGGCGCCTCGAAACTCGCGAGAGCATCCCGGATGGCGACACTCGTGTGCGTGTACGCCCCCGCGTTGATGACGACGCCCGCGCTGTCGTGACGGATGCGCTGGATCTCGTCGACGAGCGCCCCCTCGTGGTTGCTCTGGAAGCACTCGACGCCGAACCCCAGCTCGTCACCGACCCGCGCGGCGAGCGTCTCGACGTCAGCGAGGGTGTCGGCGCCGTAGATCGACGGTTCGCGCTCACCGAGCAGGTTGAGGTTCGGGCCGTTGAGGACGTGCAGCGTGCGAGTCATGGGCCCATTGTCGTCGGGTTCGGGCGACGGATCCAGGTGGTGCCTCGGTGGTGGTTCCGCGACGCCTCGGGCATCCGTCACACCGCGTCCGCGCTACGCCCCGTGCTGCGGTGACCGAGCGCCCCCACCGTCACGACGAGCAAGCCCATCGCGACGGCAACGATGACGAATACCGGTGTACTGCCGTGGTCTTCGAGCACCGGCAGCAGGATGAACGGCAAGAACGCCGTGACGAGCTTGCTCAACGAGTACGCCGCGCCGGCAGCCGTGCCACGGATCGCCGTCGGGTACGAATCGGCGAGATACACGTGGTACGCGTTCGAGAACAGGTTCGACGCGCACGAGTACAGGAAGCCGGCGGCGATGATCTGAGCCGTCGACGACGCGAATCCGAACCACAGGCCGAAGATCGCCATGAGCGTCGCCGTCGCCATGACGAGGTACTTGCGCTCGATGCGCTCGACGATCGGCACGGCCAGCAGCGACCCGAGCGGGTAGCCGAGGTAGCTGAGCGCGACGAACAGCAGCGAGCTCGTGACGCTGTAGCCCTTCGCGACGAGGACGAGCGGCGCCACTGTCCCGAAGCCGTAGTAGCCGAACACCTCGAGGGCCGACAGCAGCCACAACATGATCGTGCGCTTCGTGTACGGCGCCTTGAACAGCGACGCCATCGAGACCTGACGGGACGCGACGGGCGTGAGCGACGCGTCCGGCTCGGCGAGGGTGTGGCCCTCGGCGCGCGCGGCGTCCTCGAACTCGCGGGTGATCGCGTCGGCCTCGTCGTGACGGCCCTGCGCCTCGAGCCAGCGTGGCGACTCGGGCAACCCGGTACGCACGGCCCACACGACGATCGAGCCGATCGCGCCGAAGACGAACAGCCAGCGCCACCCGTCGATGCCGAACGGCGTCATCGGCACGAGCCAGCGCGCGAGGAAGCCGACCGTCGGCACCCCGAGGAAGCTGATCGTGTACGCCCACGAGATGAACTGCCCGCGCTTGTTCTTCGGCAGGATGTCGGACAGGTAGGAGTCGCCGAGCGCGTACTCGCCGCCGATGCCGATGCCCGCGAAGAACCGCGTGATGACGAGCCACGCCGCGTTCGGGCTGAACGCGCCCGCGAGCGAGAACGCCGAGTAGAGCGCGAGGTTGACCATGAACGCCTTGCGCCGCCCGATGCGGTCGGCGAGGCGCCCCATGAACAGCGCCCCGATGAACTGCCCGATGAACGCCGACGCGAGCACCCACTTGAGCACGTCGCCCTTCAGCGCGAAGTCTTCCTTCAGCACCGCGGCGATCGTCGAGGCGAGAAAATTCTCGTACGCGTCGAAGAACAACCCGAGGCCGATGACGCCCGTGGCGAGCAGATGCTTGCGTGTGATCGGGAGCCGGTCGAGGCGTGCGGCGACCGACGTCCCCGTCGCGGGTGCCACCGACGCATTGGGCAGCGATGCTTCTGTCATCGCGGCAGCCTAGCCGCGGTGAGACTCGCGCACTAGGTTGAGGTCGGACAGCGATACACGGCATGCGGTCGGCTCGGGCCGACCGCATGGCGGTGGCGACGGACGGACGATGCTCGGCCGCCACACCCACGTGACGAGAGGACACCCGAATGCAGCGCGAATCCCGCGACGCTCACATCCGCCGCTACTACGAGGTCGTCGACGCCGGCGACGTCGAGGGCGTGCTCGACATCTTCACCGACGACGCCACCTACTGCCGCCCCGGATACGAACCCATGGCCGGCCGCGAGGCGCTGCGGGCGTTCTACTCGGGCGATCGCGTCATCGAATCGGGGCGCCACAGCGTCACGTCACTGCTCATCGACGGCGACGAGGCGTTCGTGCGCGGCGAGTTCAACGGGGTGCTCAAGGACGGCAGCGACGCGCACCTCGAGTTCGCCGACTTCTTCCGCTTCGGCGCCGACGATCGCATCGCCTACCGCCAGACGTACTTCTACGCTCCGCTCGTCTGACGCCGGGGCACGCTTCGAAGGGGTGCTGACGTCACGTCGGCGGAGCATCGATTCCTCGACGTGCTGAACACCGCCCGTGCGGGCGCACTGCCTGAGAGCGGCGACCCCGCATCGCCGAGTTGCAGCTCCCGGGGCCGGCAAGAGCCGACGTGAGCGTCAGACGCCGCGCAGGTCGAGCGTCAGCGTGCGGGGGCCGTCGCCGGTGATGACGAGGGGGATGCCCCAATCCTGTTGGTAAAGATGGCAGGCGGCGTGCTCGGGCACCTCGCCGGTGTCGGGGTCGCCGTCGCAGGCGGCTGCGCGGACGCTGACGTGCAGGATGGCCGAGCCGACGCTCTCGTCGATCGTCAGCGTGCGCGTGAGCCCCTGCTGCTTGCCCGCTCCGTCGCGTAGGAACGCCTCGGGAGAGCTGCTCACCTGCAGCATCGTCGGGTCGCCGTAACGGTGGTCGAGTTTCTGCCCCGCCGGCGGCGTGAACGTGACGACGAGTTCCACTGCGCCCGAGGCGATCTCGCTCGGCGGGCGCTGCGTCTGCTGCGCATCGCCCTCGATGCGTTGCGCTTCGGCGGTCAGCGCCACCGGCGTCAGACGATGGGCGTTCGACTCGACGACGAGCAGGTGTGCATCAGCGTCCACCTCCCCCGGGACGACGATGACGTCGCTCGGTTCGGCCAGGCCCGTGGCGAGCGTCGTCACCTCGCCGCTCGACGGGTCGAAGCGCCGAATCGCGCCGTTGTACGTGTCGGCGACGGCGACGGATCCGTCGGGTAGTTCCGTGACACCGAGGGGATGCTGCAGCAGCGCCGCGTCAGCCGCGCCGTCGACGTGGCCGAAGTCGAACAACCCTTGCCCGACGTGGGTGGTCACCTCGAAACCCTCGTCGCTCACGCTGAGGCTGCGCAAGGCACTCGTCTCGGAGTCGGCGACCCAGACGTGTGAGCCGTCCGCGCTCGTCGCGAGACCGCTGGGCTGCGCGAACCAGGCGTCGTGGGCGGCGCCGTCGCGGATCCCCTCGTTGCTCGTGCCTGCGAGCACGGCGACGGTGTTGAGCTCGGGGCTCTCGCCCAGATGCAGCGCCCACAGCTGGTGCGTGCCCGCCATCGCGATGATGACGCGGTCGTGCCACCACGCGAGATCCCACGGCGTCGACAGCGCCTGACGCAGCGCCGGGCCGCCGCCGTCACGTTCGCGCAGCTGCTCGCCTGTGCCCGCGACGGTGCGAATCCGCCCGTCACTCAACCGAATCGCCTTGATCTCGTGGTTGACGCTGTCCGCGACGAGCAGGTCGTCGCCGGTGCGTGCGCGAGCCTCTTCGGGAAGGAGCAACAGCCCCTGTGGTTCGTTGAACACCCCCGGGCCGCCGTAGCGCGCGAGCTCCGTCTCGCCGTCCTCGGCGAGGTGCACGACCTGGTGGTGCGCGGTGTCGCTGACGAAGAAACCCCCGCTCGTCAGGTGCTCCCCGGCACCCGCGGAAGAGGCGGCGTCGTCCGCGCTCTGACGGCCCGTGGGCTGCGCCTGCACCGGGCGCGCCGGCGCGGTGATGACCTTTCCCGGGAAACGCAGCAACGTCTCGGGGGCAGGCGGCGCGACGTACGGACCGTCACCGCGACGCAGCGTCCCCTTGGTCGTGTGCTCGGCGATGAGGTCGTCGATGAGCACGCTCAATCCGTGCGCGTGTCCTTCACCGGACATCGACGCGACGATGTAGCCCTCCGGGTCGAGGACGACGAGCGTCGGCCACGCGCGCGCCGCGTACGCCTGCCACGTCGTGAGGTCGGGGTCGTCGAGGACGGGGTGGTGCACCGCGTACCGCTCGACGGCGGCTTCGAGGGCATCGCGATCGGCCTCGTGCTCGAACTTCGGCGAGTGCACGCCGATGAGGACGAGCTGGTCGCCGTATTTCTCTTCGAGCGGGCGCAATTCATCGAGCACGTGGAGACAGTTGATGCAGCAGAACGTCCAGAAGTCGAGGACGACGACCTTGCCGCGCAGGCTCGTCAGCGTGATGTCGGCGCCGCCGGTGTTGAGCCAGCCCCGCCCCGTCAGTTCCGGCGCCCGAAGTTTCATGACCGCCACCCTACGCGCCCGATCTTGCGTCACGAACGCATGCAATACCGC
>ERZ1031004.123-NODE-123-length-11705-cov-6.373133_pt1 | contig 11705 bp, 8 predicted proteins | sample MGYA00518595_ERZ1031004 | MGnify/ENA primary metagenome ERZ1031004 (study PRJEB33718, sample SAMN03159717) | human skin metagenome | collected 2014-05-20 | study: EMG produced TPA metagenomics assembly of the PRJNA266117 data set (Human skin bacterial metagenome...
TCGAGTGCTCACGCGCCCAGAAAGGCGCGAGGTCTTTCAACACCTCCACCCTATGACACGCAGGCGGGCCGCGGGGCACCGCGGGGCAGGTTACCGGTCAGTCAGGCCGCTGACCGGGGCGCGGCAGGGTCAGTCGTCCTCGAGCATGTCGGGCGTGAGGTTCGCGTCGGTGCCGGGGATGCCCTGATCGGCGGCGCGCTTGTCGGCCATCGCGAGCAGCCGGCGGATGCGTCCGGCGACGGCGTCCTTCGTCATCGGTGGGTCGGCCAGGGCGCCGAGCTCCTCGAGGCTCGCCTCCTTGTGCTCGATGCGCAACTCACCGGCCTGACGAAGATGATCGGGCACGTCCTCGCCGAGGATCTCCATCGCCCGCGCGACGCGGCTGCCCGCGGCGACGGCAGCGCGCGCCGAACGGCGCAGGTTGGCGTCGTCGAAGTTCGCGAGACGGTTCGCGGTGGCCCTCACCTCACGGCGCATGCGGCGCTCCTCCCACACGAGGCGCGCGTCCTCGGCGCCCATGTGGGTGAGCATCGCGCCGATCGCCTCGCCGTCACGGATGACGACGCGGTCGACGCCGCGCACCTCACGCGCCTTTGCGGGCACACCCAGCCGGCGCGCCGCGCCGACGAGGGCGAGGGCGACCTCGGAACCGGGACAGGTGATCTCCAGCGACGACGAACGGCCCGGCTCGGTGAGCGACCCGTGGGCGATGAACGCGCCGCGCCACGCGGCGGCGGCGTCGTCGAGGGTGCCGTTGACGATCTTCGGCGGCAGCCCGCGCACCGGGCGGCCCTTCGCATCGACGAGGCCGGTCTGCACGGCGAGCTCGGGCTTGGCGACGCGCACGAGATACGTCGTCTGACGACGGATGCCGCCGGCACTCATGACGGCGAGCTCGCTCGTGTGACCGTAGAGCTGCGTGATGTTCGTCCGCAGACGACGCGCGGCGACGCCGGTGTCGAGCTCCGCCTCGACGACGACCCGCCCGGCGACGAGGTGCAGCCCGCCGGCGAAGCGCAGCATGGCCGCGACCTCGGACTTGCGGGTCTGCTGCGGCGTCACCACCACCCGGGCCAGCTCGTCCTTGACCGCTGCCGTCATCGCCATGTCGTCGTGCACCTTCCTCGTCGATCGCCCTGCGGGACGAAGGATCTATTGTGCCGAACGCGCGGCACCCGGCCCAAACGGGTGATCACGCGCGACGCCGCGCCTGGGCGCGGGCGGCCGATTCCATGACGTCGCGGTACGCCGTCGCGAGGCGCAGGGTGTCGTGGACGCCGGCGCTCTCCTGGTCGGCGACCGGCTTGTAGACGACGCTCGCGCCCAACGCGGCCGCCGACGACTCGAGCGCCTCGCGGGCACGGGCGTCATCACCGACGACGCCCGGGTCGGCGAGGATCGCGTCGAGGTGAAGGGCCGGAGCATGGGCCGCGAGCACCTCGAGGTGATCGCTGGCCGAGAAACCGGAGGTCTCGCCCGTGTCCATCTGGACGTTGAGCGTCAGCATCCGCTTCGCCTTCGTCTGCACGAGCGCGTCGAGCAGGTCGGGCACGAGCAGGTGCGGCATGACGGAGGTGAACCACGAGCCCGGCCCGAGGATGACCCAGTCGGCGTCGAGCACCGCGTCGATCGCCTCGCGGCACGGCTGCGGCGGGTCGGGGAACAGGCGCAGGTTGAGCACGGTGCCCGGCGTCTGCGCGACCGCGACCTGGCCGGAGACCTCGCGCACCCCGTCCGGATCTGCGGGGTCGGCGCCGCGGACTTTGGCGTCGATGCGCAACGGCTGCAACGACATGGGCAGGACGCGCCCGCGCGCGCTGAGCAGGCGCCCGACCATGTCGAGACCCTGGATCGGGTCTCCCAGCGAATCCCACAGCCCCGCGATGAGCAGGTTGCCGAGGGCGTGCCCGCCGAGCGGGCCCTCGCCGGGGAAGCGATGCTGCAGCGCATCACGCCAGGCGATGCCCCACTGCGAGTTGTCGCACAGAGCGGCCAGCGCCATGCGCAGGTCGCCGGGCGGGAGGATGTCGTACTCCTCGCGCAGGCGCCCCGAAGAGCCCCCGTCGTCGGCGACGGTGACGATGGCGGTGATCTTGTCCGTCACGAGACGCAGGGCCTCCAGCGAGGCGAACAGGCCGTGCCCCCCACCGAGGGCCGCGACCGCGGGGCGCTTCACTCCCGCCCCAGATCACGGTGGACGACGAGGGTCCCGAGCTGATCGGAGGCGAGGCGCTTCGCCAGTTCCTCGGCCATCGCGACACTGCGGTGCTTGCCGCCGGTGCAGCCGACGGCGAGCGTGACGTAGCTGCGCCCCTCGCGCAGGTAGCCCTGCGTCATCGGTTCGAGCAGCGCGAGGACGCCGTCGAGGAACTCACGGGCGCCCGGCTGACCGAGGACGAAATCACGCACGACCTCGTCCTTTCCGCTGAACGGGCGCAGCTCCGGGTTCCAGAACGGGTTCGGCAAGAAACGCATGTCGAAGACGAGGTCGGCGTCGAGCGGGATGCCGTACTTGAACCCGAAGCTCATGACGGCGACGCGCAACGCCGGCCCGCCCGTGTCGCCGACGAGCTCGTGCACCTTCGCCGACAGTTGGTGGACGTTGAGACCGCTCGTGTCGATGAGGATGTCGGCGTTCGAGCGCAGGTCGCGCAAGATCTCACGTTCGCGGATGATGCCGTCGAGCATGCGCCCCTCGCCCTGCAACGGGTGCGGTCGGCGCACCGACTCGAACCGGCGCACGAGCGCCTCGTCGGTCGCGTCCATGAACACGACCGACGGGCGCCAGCCGTCGTCACGCAGACGTTCGAGGCCCGCGCGGAAGTCGGTGAAGAACGCGCGGCTGCGGACGTCGACGACGGCGGCGAGGCGCGGGACGTCCTCCGCGCTCGCGTCGACGAGCCCGGCGAGGTCGGGCAGCAGCTGAGGCGGCAGGTTGTCGACGACGTACCAGCCCTGATCCTCGAGCACGTTCGCGGCCGTCGAGCGGCCGGCGCCGCTCATGCCGGTGACGATCATCAACTCCGCGCGCGGTGGGTGTGACATGGCTGCCTCTCGCTCGTTCATTCGACGACCTCTCCGGTCATCACGTTAACCGCTGGCTCGCCCTGCTCCTGCCGGAGCGAACGCACGATGGTCTCGGCGAGCGTCGGACCGATGCCCTTGACCTCGCACAGCGCGTCGGCGTCCGCCGCGCGGATGCGCTTGAGCGAGCCGAAGTGCGCGAGCAGCGCCTTCTGCTTGGCAGGGCCGAGCCCGGCGATGCCGTCGAGCGCGGACGTCGTCATCGACTTCGAGCGCCGCTCGCGATGGAAGGTGATCGCGAAGCGATGCGCCTCGTCGCGCACGCGCTGCAGCAGGTACAAGGCCTCGCTCGTGCGCGGCAGGATGACGGGGTAGTCGTCGTCGACGAGCCACACCTCCTCGAGACGCTTCGCGAGCCCGACGACGGGGATGTCGTCGAACCCGACGTCGGCGAGGGCCCGCGCGGCGGCGTCGACCTGCGGGCGTCCGCCGTCGACGACGAGCAACTGCGGACGGTAGGCGAAGCGCTTGATGCGGCCGTTCTCGTCACGCAGGGAGGGGCCTGCGGTCGCCGCGTCCGCCGGGATCTCGCCGGTCGTCGCGGGCGCGAGGTCGGCGCTCTCCTTCGCGAGCCGGGCGAAACGCCGCGTCAGCACCTCGTGCATCGCGGCGACGTCGTCGTTGCGCAGCGTGCCATCCTCGCCCTCGATGCCGTTGACGATGAAGCGGCGGTACTCCGACTTGCGGGGCAGACCGTCCTCGAACACGACCATCGAACCGACGACGTTCGTGCCCTGCACGTGCGAGATGTCGAAGCACTCGATGCGCAGCGGCGCCTCGGGCAGCCCGAGGTTCTCCTGCAACTCCTCGAGGGCCTGCGAGCGGGCCGTCAGGTCGGACGCGCGGCTCACCTTGTGGCGCGCGAGCGCGTGCTCGGCGTTCTTCGCGACCGTCGCGGCGAGCTCGCGCTTGTCGCCGCGCTGCGGCACGCGGACGTCGACGTTGCTGCCGCGGCGTTCGCGCAGCCACGAGCTGACCGTCTCGACATCGGGCGGCAGCGACGGCACGAGCACCTCGCGCGGGACGTCGTCGCGCCCCTGAAGGTCGCCGTAGACCTCGAGCAGCATGGCCTCGACGAGGTCGGCGGTGTTGACGCCGGCGTCGCTGCCCTTGTCGGTGACCCAGCCGCGCTGACCCCGGATGCGGCCGCCGCGCACGTGGAAGACCTGGACGGCTGCCTCGAGGTCGTCCTCGGCGACGCCGAAGACGTCGGCATCCGTCGCGTCGTCGAACACGACGGCCGACTTCTGCAGCACTTTCTCCAGGGCACCGAGGTCGTCGCGCAAGCGCGCCGCTTGTTCGAAGTCGAGGTCGGCGGCGGCAGCCTTCATGCGTCGCTCGATCTCCCGGGTGAAGCGCGCGGAATCGCCGGCCATGAAATCGCAGAAATCCTGGGCGATCTCACGGTGCTCGGCCTTGGTGACCTTGCCGACGCAGGGCGCGCTGCACTTGTCGATGTACCCGAGCAGACACGGGCGACCCGACGCCTCGGCGCGTCGGTAGACCCCGTTGCTGCACGTGCGCATCGGGAACACGCGCATGAGTTGATCGAGCGTGTCGCGGATCGCCCACGCGTGCGTGAACGGGCCGAAGTAGCGAGTGCCGGGACGCTTGCGCCCGCGCATCACCTGCGCGCGCGGCACCGCGTCGGACATCGTCACCGCGAGGTAGGGGTAGGACTTGTCGTCGCGGTACTTGACGTTGAAGCGCGGGTCGAACTCCTTGATCCAGGCGTACTCGAGCTGCAACGCCTCGACCTCGGTGCGCACGATCGTCCACTCCACCGAGGCGGCCGTCGTCACCATCGTCCGCGTGCGCGGGTGCAGCAGCCGCAGATCCTGGAAGTAGTTGCTCAGGCGCGAGCGCAGGTTCTTCGCCTTGCCGACATAGATGACGCGCCCGTCGCGGTCGCGGAAGCGGTAGACGCCGGGTTCGGTCGGGATGTCGCCCGTCTTGGGGCGGTAGGTGCGGGGGTCTGCCATCAGCCGGTCACGTGCAGCTGGCTGCCCTTGACCTCGACCTTCTTCTCGGCGAGCGGCTTGTCCGCGGGGCCGGCGAGCACGGCGCCCGTCATCGGGTCGAAGCGGCTGCCGTGGCAGGGGCAGACGATCGCCTTGTCGGTGACCTCGCCGACCTGGCAGCCCTGGTGCGGGCACACGGACGTGAACGCCTTGAAGGTGCCCTTCGTCGGCTGAGTGACGACGATGGAGTTGCCGCGGTCGACGAAGCCGCTGCCGACGCTCACCTTGCTCGCGTCGATCGTGGCGTCGACGGACTTCGTCGAGGCCTCGTCGTCGCCCCCGCCGCACGCGGCGAGCATGCCGGTGCCGGCCACGGCGATCGTCGCGGTCATCGCGCTGCGGCGGGTGAACTGTGCCTGGAGGTCGCTCATCATGCCTTCTTCCGGGTCGTCTTCTTCGCCGCACTCGGCGCGGCGCTCGTGTTCTTTGCGGTCGTCTTGCCGGCCGCGGTCTGCTTGCTCGCCGTCTTCTTCGCGGCGGTCTTCTTCATCGCCGCGCGCGGGTCGATGACGGGCTTCTGCGCCACGATCGTCGGCGTCACGCCCGCGGCTTCGAGCAGCGGACGCAGGAAGCGACCCGTGTGGCTCGCCTCGACCTGCGCGATCTGCTCTGGCGTGCCCTCGGCGACGACCTCACCGCCGCGGAAACCACCCTCGGGGCCCATGTCGATGACCCAGTCGGCGCTCTTGATGACGTCGAGGTTGTGCTCGATGACGACGACCGTGTTGCCCTTGTCGACGAGGCCCTGGATGACCTCGAGCAGCTTGCGGATGTCCTCGAAGTGCAGACCGGTCGTCGGCTCGTCGAGGACGTAGATCGTGCGGCCGGACGAGCGCTTCTGCAGCTCCGCGGCTAGCTTGACGCGCTGCGCCTCACCACCCGACAGCGTCGGCGCCGGCTGGCCGAGACGGACGTAGCCGAGACCGACGTCGACGAGCGTGCGCATGTGACGCGCGATCGCGGGCACCGCTTCGAAGAACTCAGCGGCCTCCTCGATCGGCATGTCGAGCACCTCGGCGATCGACTTGCCCTTGAAGTGCACCTCGAGCGTCTCGCGGTTGTAGCGCGCCCCGTGGCACACCTCGCACGGCACGTACACGTCGGGCAGGAAGTTCATCTCGATCTTCAGCGTGCCGTCACCCGAACATGCCTCGCAGCGTCCGCCCTTGACGTTGAATGAGAAGCGCCCCGGCTGGTAGCCGCGGATCTTCGCCTCCTGTGTCTCTGCGAAGAGCTTGCGGATGGCGTCGAACACGCCCGTGTAGGTGGCCGGGTTGCTCCGCGGCGTGCGCCCGATGGGGCTCTGGTCGACGTGGACGACCTTGTCGAGCAGTTCGGTGCCGGTGACGCGCTTGTGGCGCCCGGCGACCTGGCGGGCGCCGTTGAGGTCGTTCGCGAGCGTCGTGTAGAGGATGTCGTTGACGAGCGTCGATTTGCCCGACCCCGACACGCCGGAGACGACGACGAGGTTGCCCAGCGGGAACGCGACGTCGATGTCCTTGAGCGTGTGCTCACGCGCTCCCTCGACGACGAGGCGGCGACCGTCCTGACCGCGACGCGTCTGCGGCACCGGGATGGACAATCGGCCGCTGAGGTAACCGCCGGTGACGGACTTCTTCTCCGCGAGCAAGCCCTTGACCGGGCCGGAGTAGACGACCTCTCCCCCGTGCTCACCGGCACCGGGCCCGATGTCGACGATCCAGTCGGCCGTCGCGATCGTGTCCTCGTCGTGCTCGACGACGATGAGCGTGTTGCCGAGGTCGCGCAGGCGCGTCAGCGTCTCGATGAGGCGGTGGTTGTCACGTTGGTGAAGACCGATCGACGGCTCGTCGAGGACGTAGAGCACGCCGACGAGACCTGAGCCGATCTGCGTCGCGAGGCGGATGCGCTGCGCCTCGCCACCCGACAGCGTGCCGGCGGGCCGGTCGAGCGAGAGGTAGTCGAGGCCGACGTCGAGCAGGAAGCCGAGACGCGCCGCGATCTCCTTGATGACGCGCTCGGCGATCTGCCGCTCGCGCGAGGTGAAGTCGACGTCGTCGAGGAAGTGCGCGGACTCCGAGATCGGCAGCGCGCACACCTCGGCGATCGACTTGCCGCCGATCGTCACCGACAGCGACTCGGGCTTGAGGCGTGCGCCGTTGCACGTCGGGCATGGCACCTCGCGCATGTAGCCCTCGTAGCGCTCACGGCTCCACTCCGACTCCGTCTCCGTGTGGCGACGCTTGACGAACGGGATGACGCCCTCGAAGCCCGTCGAATAGGAGCGCTCACGCCCGAAACGGTTGCGGTAGGTGACGTGAACCTTGTGGTTCTTGCCCTCGAGCAGCATCGTCTTCGCCTTGGCCGGCAGGTCGCGCCACGGGGTGTCGAGGTCGAACCCGCTCTCCTTGCCGAGCGCGCCCATGACGCGGACGAAATAGTCGGCGGCACCGCTGCCCTGCGCCCACGGCAGGATCGCGCCCTCGCGCAGCGTCTTGTCCTCGTCGGGGATGATGAGGTCGGGGTCGACACGCAGCTCGGTGCCGAGACCGGTGCAGGCCGGGCAGGCACCGAACGGGCTGTTGAACGAGAACGAACGCGGCTCGATCGCGTCCATCGACAGCGCGTGGTCGTTCGGGCAGGCGAGCTTCTCCGAGTAACGGCGCTCGAGCGGCAGCTCGTCGTGCGCGTCCTCGGCGCCCTCGCGCACGACGCGTTCGATGACGACGAGGCCGTCCGCGAGGCCGAGGGCCGTCTCGACCGAGTCGGTGAGGCGCTGGCGGCCGCTGAGGTCGTCCGGCCCCTTCGCGACGAGACGGTCGACGACGACGTCGATCGTGTGCTTCTTCTGCTTCTCCAGCGTCGGCGGTTCGCTCAGCGTCACCGTCTCACCGTCGACACGGGCACGGGAGAAGCCCTTCGTCTGCAGTTCGGCGAACAGGTCGACGTACTCGCCCTTGCGGGCGCGCACGACGGGTGCAAGCACCTGGAAGCGGGTGCCAGACGGTAGCTCCTGGATCGAGTCGACGATCTGCTGCGGCGTCTGGCTGCCGACCGGCGCGCCGCAGACGGGGCAGTGCGGGCGACCGGCGCGGGCGAAGAGCAGACGGAAGTAGTCGTAGACCTCCGTGATCGTGCCCACCGTCGAGCGCGGATTGCGGTTCGTGCTCTTCTGATCGATGGAGACGGCGGGGCTGAGGCCTTCGATGAAGTCGACGTCCGGCTTGTCCATCTGACCGAGGAACTGACGCGCGTACGCCGACAGGGATTCGACGTAGCGGCGCTGGCCCTCGGCGAAGATCGTGTCGAACGCGAGGGACGACTTGCCCGAGCCGGACAGCCCGGTGAACACGACGAGCGCGTCACGCGGGATCTCGATCGAGACGTTCTTGAGGTTGTGCTCCCGTGCGCCGCGCACGAGAAGGTGATCGTGGCCGCGACGTGGGGCCACGGCGTTGCTGCTGCTTGGAATCTTCGGCACGTCCCCCATGCTAGGTGCGCGCACCGACAACCCCCGAACGGCGCGGGGAAACCCACCCCTGTGGGCACCCGGGACACGCCCACGACGACGGATCAGGCCATGGCGCCGGTCCGATTAGTCTGGGGCGCATGTCTGTGGATTTCACCCCTTCCGAGGTCAACACCACCCCGATCGAGGACTACGCCATCATCGGTGACACCGAGACGGCGGCGCTCGTCAGCCTCCGGGGGTCCATCGACTGGTTGTGCCTGCCCCGCTTCGACTCGTCGAGCTGCTTCACGGCGCTGCTCGGCACGCCGGATCACGGACGCTGGCTGCTCGGGCCCGCCGAGGAGGCCACGACGACGCGGGCGTACCGCGAGGACAGTTTCATCCTCGAGACGATCCACGAGACGGCGACCGGCAAGGTGAAGGTCACCGATCTCATGCCCGTCAGCGACGGCCGCGCAGACGTCCTGCGTCGCGTCGAGGGCCTCGAGGGTACCGTGACGTTGGAGCAGGAGTGGGTCGTCCGCCTCAACTACGGCAAGGTGAAGCCGTGGGTGAGCCACCACCCGGGGCACGTGCAGGACGAGGAGGTGCTCGTCGCGATCGCCGGCCCCGACATGCTCATCTTCCGCGGCGACCGGCTGCCCGTCGGCAACGAGGGGCGTCACCGTGACCTGTTCGACGTCTCCGCCGGTGAGGCGCTCGACTTCAGCATGACGTGGGTGCCGAGCTACAAGCCGATCCCGATCCCGCTCGACACCGACAAGCGCATCGCGTCGACGCTGGGGCGCTGGAACGACTGGATCGGCCACTGCACCTACGACGGGCCGCACGCCGACGTCGTGCGTCGCAGCCTGCTCGTGCTCAACCTGCTGACGGACAGCCGCCGCGGCGGCATCGTCGCGGCGCCGACGACGTCGCTGCCGGAGGACTTCGGTGGTGAACGCAACTGGGATTACCGCTACTGCTGGCTGCGCGACGCCTCGCTAGGTCTCGAGTCGCTGCTGCGCGCCGGCTACGTCGACGCGACGATCAAGTGGCGCGAGTGGCTCGTGCGTGCCCTCGCCGGTGATCCCGAGGACATGCAGATCATGTACACGATCGACGGTGGGCGCGAGCTGCCCGAGCGTGAACTCGACCATCTGCCCGGGTACGCGGATTCGCGGCCGGTGCGTGTCGGCAACGGCGCCGTCGACCAGAAGCAGACGGACGTCCTCGGCGAGGTCATGATCGCCTTTGAGCACGCGCGCGCCAAGGGTGGGTACGAGAACGAGCAGACCTGGGCGATCCAGGCCGCGCTAGTCAACCAGCTCGCCGAGCACTGGGACGAGCCGGACAACGGTTTATGGGAGATCCGCGGGCCGCTGCAGCACTTCACGCACTCGCGCGTCATGGTGTGGGCTGCGTTCAACGCGGCGATCTCCGCCGTCGAGAAGCACGGCCACCCGGGCGACGTCGAGCGGTGGCGCGAGGTGCGCGAGCTCGTGCGTGAGGAGATCCTCACGAAGGGTTTCAACGTGCAGAAGAACACGTTCACGCAGCACTACAACACGACCGAGGTCGACGCGTCGCTGCTGCTCATCCCGGCCGTCGGGTTCCTGCCCGCCGACGATCCTCGCGTCATCGGCACGGTGCGGGCCATCGAGAACGACCTCATGCGCGGCGGTTTCCTCCTGCGCTACCGCACCGAATCGGGCGTCGACGGCCTCGCCGGAGACGAGCACCCGTTCCTCGCCTGCTCGTTCTGGCTCGTCTCCGCGTACGCGAAGATCGGTGAGCTCGACAAGGCCGAGGAGCTGTTCGACCGGTTGTGCGACCTGCCGAACGACGTCGGACTGCTCGCCGAGGAGTACGACCCCGAGGAGATGACCCAGGTCGGCAACTACCCGCAGGCCTTCAGTCACCTCACTCTCATCGGCGCTGGCTACGACCTGCATGAGGCGCAGGTCGCTGCGCGCGGGGCGAACGTCTGACGCGGTGGTAGCGGGGTTTCCTGCCCCGGCGGCCCAGAGCGACGACACTGATGACGCGGCATCGGCTGCACGCTCGCGCTGTCACGGGCCCGGGCCGCCCCTGCGCGCGGCGTGCCCGGGCCACCCGGCGCCGGTACCTGTGGCACCGGTGGCTGGGTGGGTGAGATGGTAGAGGCATGAGTGCTTACCTCTCCGATGTGAAACCGGGCGACGCGCCGTCACGACTCGACCTGCCGGGGCTGACGATGTGGAAGCTGTCAGTTTCCGACATGCACAACAACGTGTATCTGCTGCGTGATGCGACGCCCGAGACGGGTGGTGCGGCGGTGCTCATCGACGCTGCGGCAGATGCCGGAGCCATCACGGCGATGCTCGACGAGGCGTGCGTCGATCGTCTCGATGCCGTCGTGACGACCCACAAGCACTGGGATCATCACCGCGCCCTGCCCGAGCTCGCCGAGCGTGCTGACGCGACGCTCGCCGGTCTCGAGGACGGACCGCACCTCCCGGTCGCGCCCGCGCGGACGCTGAGTGACGGTGACACGATTCAGTTCGGCGCGCAGACGCTCGTCGCGCACCACGTGCCAGGCCACACCCCCGGCAGCGTCGTGTTGTCGTGGACGCCACCCGCCGGCAGCGACGCTCTGCCTCAGCTGTGGACGGGCGACACGCTGTTTCCTGGCGGCGTCGGCGCGACGACGCATTCCGATGAGCAGTCGTTCGACGAGCTGTTCACCATGGTTCGCGATCGCATCTTCGGGCGTTTCGACGATGCCGACGTTCACCCGGGCCACGGCGACGACACGCGTCTGTCTGTCGAACGCCCGCACCTCGACGAGTGGCGCGAACGCGGTTGGTGAGCTGAGCGCCCGACATCATCGTCGCCCTTGACTGCATGGTCCCCTGACTGCACGATGCGGTCGTTGCGTGACCACCGCACCTGGATGCGTGGCGTGGGCAGGCCTGGCGACCTGGGCGCCCGACATCATCGCCGCCCTTGCCTGCACGACGCGGTCTTTGCGTGAATGACCGCACCTGGATGCGTGGCGCGGGCAGGCCTGGCGACTTGAGCGCCGACGACGACGCGGGTCTGCGGCGCGCCGCGGTGACCAACCGGATGGTCATGCCTCTGTCTCTTATACACATCTGACGCTGCCGACGATATGCAGTGTGTAGATC
>ERZ1031004.129-NODE-129-length-11379-cov-6.472095_pt1 | contig 11379 bp, 7 predicted proteins | sample MGYA00518595_ERZ1031004 | MGnify/ENA primary metagenome ERZ1031004 (study PRJEB33718, sample SAMN03159717) | human skin metagenome | collected 2014-05-20 | study: EMG produced TPA metagenomics assembly of the PRJNA266117 data set (Human skin bacterial metagenome...
GCACTGCTCGCGGAGGCCGACGCGATCACGAAGCTGACGGCGGCGCAGCGCAAGAAGTTCGCCACCGCGTGCGCCGTGGCCGACCCCGACGCGCCGATCGTCACGAAGAAGGGGCAGGCCGAACCCGACCCCGACCTGCGCGACGCCGAGAACGTGCCCCTGCCCGACGGGTGGTTCTCGCTCGACCCCGACGCCCGTGAGACCGCCCTGCGGGAGACAGCTGAGGCGCACCTCGAATCCGAGATCCGCCCCTACGTGCCGGACGCGTGGATCGACCACACGAAGACCAAGATCGGCGTCGAGATCCCCTTCACCCGCCAGTTCTACGTCTACGAACCGCCCCGCCCGGTCGAAGAGATCGCCGCCGAGATCCGCGACCTCGAAACGCAGATTCAAGGCTGGATGAAGGATCTGGGGCTGTGAGCCACACCGTGCCTGGCTTCGGCACCATTCCGGCTGCCTGGAAGGTGGTTCCTGCTCGACGCGTGCTGTTTCTGCAGAAGCGCCCCCCGAGCGATGAGGGAGTGGTGACCGCATTCCGCGACGGTGTAGTGACTCTACGGGCGAACAGGCGGATGGAGGGGTTCACGGAAGCGGTCAAAGAGATCGGGTATCAAGGCGTTCGGCCCGGAGACTTGGTGATCCATTCTATGGATGGATTCGCAGGAGCTATTGGAGTGTCAGATAGCTGTGGGAGGATGTCTCCCGTCGCCAACATCTACGCTGTTCGTGGTGATGCGCGCTACATGGCAGCGGTCCTTCGCACACTGGCCCTGACTGGCTTCGTGGCCTCGCTGGCCAAGGGGATTCGTGAGCGCTCCACGTCATTCGACGACGGGACGGTGCGATCTCTCATGCTTCCGTATCCGCCGATCGATCAGCAGCGACAGATTGCGGACTTCCTCGACGAACGGGTAGCCCGCATCGACCAGATCATCGCCGCGCGGAAAACCCAAGTGGCCTCTGTCAAGCAGGTTCAAACTGCGTACCTACAGGGCGAGTTCAACGCGGCCGCCGTAGGGCATGGGACAGCTCGTCTCGGATACCTGCTGAGCAATCTCGAACAGGGTTGGTCCCCTCAGGCTGATGCGACCCCTGCCGAGGGGGGCCAATGGGGTGTCATGCGCGCGGGTTCTGTCAACGGCGGGTTCTTTCGTGCTGGCGACAACAAGGCGCTTCCCGAGGGATTGGAGCCTCGCACCGAGTACGAAATCCATGGGGGTGACATCCTCATGTCGCGAGCGAGTGGGTCGCCTGAGCTGATCGGTAGCGTCGCTGTCGTACCGCAGGATGTGCGACCCAAGCTGCTTTTTCCGGACAAGCTCTACCGCCTTACGCTGCTCCCGGGGTGGTCTGCGGACTTCGTCGTGGGCATGCTCCGTGCTCATGAGAATCGGGAACGCATACGTTTGGGGATCAGTGGCGCGGAGGGCATGGCGAACAACCTGCCGTCGGGCGTTATTCGCGGGCTGCGGGTGCCGCAGCTGAGCTTGAGAGGGCAGGGCGAAGTAGTAGAACGTCTGGCTGCGCGGCAACAAGCTGACCGTAACTTCGAGGCCGTAACCCTGCGCAGCATCGAACTTCTCACCGAATACAAGCAGTCCCTCATCACGGCCGCCGTCTCGGGTGAGTTCGACGTGACGACGGCTTCGACACGAATCCCCGGGGAGCACGCATGACCGTGACGCAGGAGAAGGCGTTCGAGGCGAACATCGAGGCGCACCTGCTCGGTGCGGGGTGGATCAGCGTCGACCCGACGACGTACGACCGCAAGCGCGGCCTGTTTCCCGACGAGGTGATCGCGTTCGTCGAGGCGTCCCAACCGAAGGCGTGGGCGCAGCTCGTCACGCGTCACGGCGGCGAGCCTGCGGCGCGGGAGAAGTTCGTCACCGTCGTGCAGCAGCAGGTCGACCACCGCGGCACGCTCGACGTGCTCCGCAATGGCGTCAAGGATTCCGGCGTGCCGGTGAAGCTGTGCTACTTCAAGCCCGCCTCGGGGCTCAACGACGAGATGCAGCGCAAGTACGACGCGAACCGGCTCGGCGTCGTGCGTCAGCTGCACCACTCCGAGTCGAACCCCCGCGATTCGCTCGACCTCGCGCTCGTCGTCAACGGCCTGCCCGTCGCGTCCGCCGAACTGAAGAACCCGCTGAGCGGGCAGGGCATCGAGCACGCGATGGCGCAGTACCGCAGCGACCGCAACCCGGCCGACCTCATCTTCGCGAGCCGCATGCTCGTGCACTTCGCCGTCGACCCGCACGCCGTCGCGATGACGACGCGGCTCGCAGGCTCGGCGACACGCTTCCTGCCCTTCAACCAGGGCTCCGCGGGCCCTGGCCACCCGGGCAGCGCCGGTAACCCGCCCGTCGACCCCGCGAGCGGTGGCTACCAGAGCGCCTACCTGTGGGAGCAGGTGTGGCAGCGCGACGCGTGGCTGGATCTGCTCGGCACCTTCCTGCACGTCAGCGACCGCACAGTGCTGTTCCCCCGCTTCCACCAGTGGCACGCGGTGCGTTCGATCCTCGACGCCACCCGCCGCGACGGTGCGGGCGTCGACCGACTCATCCAGCACTCGGCGGGCTCGGGCAAGTCAAACACCATCGCGTGGACGGCACACTCGCTCTCGCGCCTGCACGGCGAGGACGACACGCCGATCTTCGACAAGGTCGTCGTCATCACCGACCGCACGGTGCTCGACCGTCAGCTGCAGGAGACCGTCGCCGGGCTCGAACACACCCCCGGCACGATCGTGCGCATCGACAAGAACTCGGCGCAGCTCAAGGAAGCACTCGAAGGCAACGCGGCCCGCGTCATCATCACGACGCTGCAGAAGTTCCCCGTCGTCGTCGAACTCGCGAAGAAGGCCGCCGCCGAGGGGGAGACGAGCGAGGTGGCCGGCAAGCGGTTCGCCGTCATCGTCGACGAGGCCCACAGCTCCACCGGCGGCGACGGCATGAAGAAACTCAAGGGCGTCCTGCGCGGAGACGACCGGCTCGAGGCCGAGGAAGCTGCGCAGGCCGAAGCGGAAGAAGCCGAAGAGGCGAACGATGCGTTGCTCGCCTCCGCGAAGCAACGCGGCAAGAGCACGAACCTGTCGTTCTTCGCGTTCACGGCCACGCCGAAACCGAAGACGCTCGAACAGTTCGGGGAGAAGGACGCCGACGGTGACTACCGGCCCTTCCACACGTACTCGATGCGCCAGGCCATCGACGAGGGCTTCATCCTCGACGTGCTCGCCTCCTACACGACGTACGACGTCTACTACCGCCTCGCCAACACCGAGCCGCGCGACGATGTCGACCTCGACACCCGCAAGGGCCGCGCCGCACTCGCCCGGTTCGCGTCGCTGCACCCGTACGAGCTCGACGCGAAGGCGGAGATCATCGTCGAGCACTTCCGCGCCAAGACGATGAACAAGATCGACGGCCGGGCCAAGGCCATGGTCGTGACGCGCTCACGGCTGCACGCGGTGCGCACCCAGGAGGCCATCGCGCGCTACATCGAACGCATGGGGTACGACACGGGCGCTCGTCCGCTGCGCGCGCTCGTCGCGTTCTCCGGCACCGTCACCGAGGACGGGGCGCCCGACGTCGTGCTCACCGAGGCGTCGATCAACGGCTTCGCCGAGTCGCAGCTCCCCAAGCGGTTCAAGGAGGACGACGACGCGAAGTTCCTCGTCGTCGCCGAGAAGTACCAGACCGGGTTCGACGAGCCGCTGCTGCACACGATGTACGTCGACAAGAAGCTCGCCGGGGTGAAGGCGGTGCAGACGCTGTCGCGGCTCAACCGCACGCGGCCGGGCAAGCAGGACACGTTCGTGCTCGACTTCGCGAACACCGCCGAGGAGATCCGCGACGCGTTCGCGCCGTTCTACGAGCAATCGTTCGCGGCGCCGACCGACCCGAACATCCTTTACACGCTGCAGCACGACCTCGAATCGGCGGGCGTGCTGTCGCTCGCCGAGATGGAGGCGGCGGTTGTCGCCCTGCTCGACGGGGCGGACGCGAAGCAGCCCGCCATCTACGCGAACGTGGGCGCGGCCGTCGGGCGATTCATCGCCCTCGACGACGACGCGGCCGAAGAGTTCCGCAGCACGCTCGAACAGTTCGTGCGCGCGTACGCGTTTCTCGCGCAGGTCATGCCGTGGGTCGACGCGACGCTGGAGCGGCTGTTCCTCTACGGCAAGCTGCTGCTCGCCGACCTGCCGCAGCGCGAGAGCGACCCGATGCCGCAGCTGTCGAAGGCCGTCCAGCTCACACACCTGCGGCTGTCGGTCTCGCACGAGGGCGACATCGGGCTCGAGGCGAGCGACGAGGCGGGCGTCGCACTGCCCGGTGAGGGCAAGGGCTCGCAGAACGAGCCGGAGAAGGACAAGCTCTCGGCGCTCATCGAGGCGATGAACGAGAAGTTCGGCGCCGACCTGGGCGAGGGCGACCGCATCTGGATCGACCAGCAATGGGCCGCCGTCAAGGACAACGACCGCCTGCGCGTCGTCGCGCAGTACAACGACCGCTCCGCCTTCGAGCTGGTGCTCGAACAACTGCTCGCCGACGTCATGCTCGAACGGCACGACGCGAACGAGCAGTTCGTCAACTCCTACTTCGAGAAGCCGGGCCTCAAGCGGGCGCTGATCGGCCATCTCGCCGGCACGTACGACGAGTTCCGACGGGAGATGGTGGGGTGAGCGGGCAAGGCCGGCGCCCGTCCACGGCGGACCGGTGGCATCGACTGCGCCGCTCGCCGAGCATGCGGGCGGCGCTCGCGCTCGTGCTTGCGGCCCTGGGCGTCGTTGCGGTCATCTACGGCGCGCGCGCCATCGTCCGCGACCCACTGCGCCCGGGCGCCGTGCGCGCCGGCGAACCGGTCGGCGGGGGCGTGGCGGCCGAGCCGTCGTCCGGCTCGTCGCCGAACGTCGAGACCGCGCAGGCCGCGACGCCGGCGTCGACGTCGTCGATCGTGTGGGCGCTGTCAGCGCGCTTCGGCCAAACCCAGTTCGCGCTCGCGCAGACGACGTGCGCGGGCACACCCTGCCCGGCCCTGCTGCGCACCCAGGACGGCGGCCGCACCTGGCAGCAGGTGCACTCCTTCACGCAGGCCGACGTGTCGTCCGCGCAGGGCGACGCGCAACCCCTCATCCAACCCGCCGGCGCGATCAGCGACTTGCGCTTCCTCGACGCGCGCACCGGGTACCTGTTCGGCTCCGACCTGTGGGTCACCCACGACGGTGGTCGCAGCTTCACGCAGGTGCAGCACCCCGGCGTCAGCGTTCTCGACGTCGCCGTTCACGACGGCCAGGCCCACGCCCTCACCGCCGCGAGCTGCATCCAAGGTGGCTGCACCGGACGCCTCGAGGTCGCCCGCATCGGCACCGGCCGAACGCCCGCTGTCACCGACGCCGTCGCGGGCGTCACGCCGCCCGGCGAGGTGAGCGACGCCGGCATCGTGACGGCCGGCGAGAACCTGCTCGTCCTCGCGCACGCCGAACGCAGCGGCGGCGAAGCCTCCGGCGCGTGGCGACTCACGGGCGACGCCCTCACGCCGCTGTCGACCCCGCCCGCGTGCAACGGCAAGACGATCGAAGCGGCGACCGGCCTCGGCGCGACGTCACGGATGGTCGCCGTCTGCGACGCCGTCGTCACGTCCCGCTCGACGAGCTACTCCATCGTCACGAGCGTCGACGGCGGCGCGACGTGGCAGCTCGTCGGCGCCGGCAACCTCACACTGCCCACGCAGGGGCACGTGACGATCGCCGCGAAGGATCCGACACACGTCGTCGCCGTCAGCGGCGGCCCACGCGAAGCCCTCGACGGCACGACGCGATCGCTCAGCGACATCGCCGTCGCCGCGAGCAAGGACGGCGGCGCGTCGTGGACGGAGGGTTCCCCGACGCCGCGCCCCAGCCCGGGAGGGTTCGACTCCCTGCAGGCGAGCCAGCCCGGCGTCGCCGCCGTCACGCGCCATGACGGGGACATCTGGACCTCCGCCGACAACGGCGTGCACTGGTCACGCCACGCTGTGGTGCACGGTGATTGAATGACGACATGAGCGATGTGGAGCCCAGCATCCCGGCCGACTACCCCCGCGAGTGGGAGGCCGACGTCGTCCTGCGCGACGGTTCGGTGGCCCACGTGCGCCCCATCCGCCCCGACGACGCCGAACGCATCCACCGCTTCCACGCCGCGCAGAGCGAGGAATCGATCTACCTGCGCTTCTTCGCCCCGATCAAGCGCCTGAGCGATCGTGACGTGCGCCGCTTCACGCACGTCGACTACGTCGAACGTGTCGCCCTCGTCGCGACCGTTGGCGACGACATCATCGGCATCGGCCGCTACGACCGCCTCGGAGGGCGCGACGCGACGAGCGCCGAGGTCGCGTTCAACGTCGCCGACAGTTTCCAGGGCCGCGGCGTCGGCTCCGTCATGCTCGAGCATCTCGCGGCGATCGGCGCCGAGAACGGCGTCGCCGAGTTCGTCGCCGACGTGCTGCCGCAGAACCGCAAGATGATCCAGGTCTTCACCGAGGCCGGCTACGACGTCAGCCGCAACTTCGACGACGGCGTCATCTCCGTGCGCTTCGAGATCGAGCCCAACGAGAAGTCACAGGCCGTGCGCCTCGCGCGCGAGCAGCGCGCCGAGTCGCAGTCGGTGCGTGCGCTGCTCAACCCGTCGTCGATCGCCGTCGTCGGCGTCTCGCGCGACGGACGCTCCGTCGGCGGCCGCGTGCTCGCCAACCTCGTCGAGGGCGGCTACCGCGGCACGCTCCACGTCGTGCACCCCGAGGCAGAGACGATCGAGGGCCTGCCGACAGTGCCCTCGATCAGCGCGATCGGGAAACCGGTCGATCTCGTCGTCATCGCCGTGCCGGCTCCGAAGGTGCTCGACGTCGTCGCCGAGTGCGGCGGCGCGGGCGTGCGAGCGCTGCTCGTCGTCTCCGCCGGGTTCGCCGAGTCGGGCCCCGAGGGCGCCGAGCGTCAGGCCCAGCTGCTCGCGCTGGCCCGCCGACACGGCATGCGCGTCGTCGGGCCGAACAGTTTCGGGCTCATCAACACGCGCGAGGACACGCGCCTCAACGCCTCCATCGCCTACGAGATGCCGCCCGCCGGCCACCTCGGGCTATTCGCGCAGAGCGGTGCGCTCGGCATCGCCGTGCTCGCGAGCGCCGGACGGCGCGGCCTCGGCCTGTCCGATTTCGCTTCCGCCGGCAACCGCATCGACGTCTCCGGCAACGACCTCCTGCAGTACTGGATCGACGACGACGACACCCACGCCGTCGGCCTCTACCTCGAATCGGTCGGCAACCCGCGCAAGTTCACGCGTATCGCGCGGCAGCTCGCGCTGCGCAAACCCGTCGTCGTCGTGAAGTCCGAGGTCTCCGCGTTCGGACGCCCGCCCGGGCACCGCGTCCGGGAGACACGGACGCCTCCGCGTGCCTTCCGCGAGATGCTGCGCCAGAGCGGCGTCATCCGCGTCGGCAACGTCCACCAACTCTTCGACGTCGCGCAGCTCGTCGTCAACCAGCCGCTGCCGAAGGGGCGGCGCGTCGCCGTCGTCGCCAACTCCGACGCGCTCGGCGCGCTGTGCGGTGACGCGGCGTTGAGCTGGAAGCTCGACGTCACCCGCGGCCCCGTCGCCGTCGCCGCGGACGCGAGTGAGGACGCGTTCCGTGACGCGCTCGTTGCCGCGTTCGAGGACGAGAACGTCGACTCGGTCGTCGCGAGCTTCATCCCGCCGCTCATCACGGGCGGGCGTGACGTCGCGCGCACCGTCGCCGCCGTCAGCGCGCAGTACGACAAGCCCTGCGTCACGACGTTCCTCGGCATCGACGGTGTGAGCGACGACCTGTCGGCGTCCGCGCCCGACGGCTCGACGCGCATCGTGCCTTCCTACCCGATGCCCGAGGACGGCGTGCGAGCGCTCGCCGCCGCGACGAACTACGCCGAGTGGCGCGGGCGCGATCGCGGTGAACCCGTCGCGCCGCTCGGCATCGACCGCAAGGGCGTGCACGAGATGGTGCGTTCCATCATGGCCGAATCGCCCGACGGGCGGGAGCTCACCGCCGACGAGACCGCGCAGCTGCTCGCGCTCGCCAAGATCTCGGTGTGGCCCTCCGTTCCGGCGCGCTCGCCCAAGGAGGCGGTCGACGCGGCCGAGGAGCTGGGCTTCCCCGTCGTCGTCAAGTCGATCGCGCCGCAGGTGCGTCACCAGGTCGCGAGCGCGCTGCGCGCCGACCTGCGCTCGCCGCTCGCCGTCGTCGAGGCCTACGAGGCGCTCGCGGAGCGTCTCGAGGAGTACGGCCCCGACCAGTTCGTCGTGCAGAAGATGGCGACCCCCGGCATCGGCTGCTCCGTCACGAGCGTCGAGGATCCGCTGTTCGGTCCCGTCGTCTCGTTCTCCGTCTCCGGCCCGCCGACCGACCTGCTCGACGACGTCGGTTACCGCAACCCGCCGCTGACGACCGGTGACGTGAGCGAACTCGTCAGCTCGATCAAGGCGTGGCCGCTGCTCGACGGCAGTCGCGGGCGCGGCATCGACCGCGCCGCCATCGAGGATCTCGTGGCGCGGGTGTCGGTGCTCGCCGACGAGAACCCCGAGATCGCCCACCTCGAACTCAACCCGGTGAGCACGCACCCCGGCGGCCTCGACGTCCTCGGCGCGCGCATCACGCTGGCGCCCGCGTCGCTGCGTCAGGACTCGGGCCGACGGGCCATGACGTGAGGTCGCCCTCCAGAGGCGAGCGCGGGCCGCAGGATGGGATGATGGCAGGCATGGCTCAGAACCTTCCCGCCGACCTCGCTCGTGCCATCGACAAGGCTGGCTATTTTCCCGCGCTCGTGCGCGACGTCGTGGCCACCGCGCTCGCCGGTGACGAGGTGCGCCAGCACCTCGTGCACGTGGAGACGACCTTCGAGCAGGACGAACTGCTGCGTCACATCACGGTGCTCGTGCTGACGCCGACGAAGCTCGTCATCGTTCACGCCGACGACCACGACGACTCAGCCGCCGGGGGTGTGCGCTCGACGCGTCAGGCCGTGACGGCGACGTCGGAGACGGTCGCGCTGTCGTTCGTGCGCGGCGTGACGCTGACGCACGTCGTCACCTCCCCGGAGCGCTACCGCTCCGGCAGCCTCGGGCGCGAGGTGACGCTGACGATCGGCTGGGGCACGATCAGCCGCATCGACCTGCTGCCCGCGACGTGCGGCGACCCGAACTGCGACGCCGACCACGGCTACGACGGCACGATCACCGGCGACGACATCAGCCTGCGCATCTCCGCCGACGCCGAGGGAGAGGGTCACCTGCAGCAGGCGATGACGTTCGCGCACGCCCTGTCGGCCGTCGTCGGCTCCGCGGCCCGCTGACGCCCGCGATGAAGGCTCCCCGCTACGACGCCGACGGGCTCGCCGGTGTGCTGCCGTCCGTGGCACGCAGCCTCGACCCCGTCGCGTTCGCGGGGGCCGGGCGCAAGCTGCCGCAGGCGCGCGCGGCGATCGTCGTCCTCGCCGACGGGCTGGGCGCGCGGCTGCTGCGCCGTCAGAGCGCGCACGCACCGTTCCTGCGCGAGCACCTCGAGCGGATGCAGACCCTCGCCGCGGGCTTCCCGACGACGACGGCGACGTCGATGGGCACGTTCGGCACCGGCCTGCCCCCCGGTGCGCACGGCCTGGCCGGCTACCTCGTCGTCGACCCCGCGACGGGGCGCGTGTTCAACGAGCTGACGTGGAAGGACGGGCCGAATCCGCAGGCGTGGCAACCGAACCCGACGGTGTTCGAACGCGCCGACGCCGCCGGGCTGCGTCCCGCCATGATCGGACCCGGCTACTTCGACGGCTCGGGCCTGACGAACGCCGCCCTGCGCGGCGCGACGTTCTACCCGGCCGAGGGGCTCGACGACCGCGTCGACGCGGCGCTGGCCGCCACCCGGCGCGGTCACCGACTCGTCTACCTCTACTGGGGCGAGATCGACAAGGCCGGCCACGTCCACGGCGTCGGCTCGCCGCAGTGGGCGCACGAGCTCGCCGTGTTCGACGACGCGATGGCGCGCCTCGACTTCGGGCGCCCCGCGGGCACGTCTCTCACGCTGACCGCCGACCACGGCATGGTCGACGTCCCCCTCGACGCGCGCGTCGACATCGCGACGACGCCGCACCTGCGAGACGGCGTCCGACGCGTCGGGGGAGAGATGCGCGCGCTGCACCTGTACGTCGAGCCGGGGGCGCTCGCGGACGTCGAGTCGCGTTGGCGCGCCGAGATCGGCGCGCACGGACACGTCTTCACCCGCGAACAGCTCGCCGACGCCGGCTGGGTCGGCGCGCTCGATCCCGCCACCGCCGGACGCTTCGGCGACGTCGTCGTCTCCGTCACGAGCGCGCGCGGGTACGTCGACTCGCGTGTCATGAGCGACCGCGTGCTCACGCTGCTCGGCCAGCACGGTGCGATGACGCCCGACGAACTCGACGTGCCGTTCCTCCACCTCGGCGCGCGCTAGGGTGACTGACCGTGGCTGAGCTCGTGTTTTTCACCGGAACGATGGATTGCGGCAAGTCGACGCTGGCGCTGCAGATGGATCACAACCATGCCGCGCGCGGCCGTCGCGGCATCGTCCTCACCCAGCACGACCGCGCCGGTGAGGCCGTCATCTCCTCCCGCCTCGGCCTGCGCCGCGAGGCCCTCGAGGTGAACGCCGGCCTCGACCTGTGGGATCTCGCCGTCTCCGCGCGCGTCACCCTCGGCGAGCTCGACTACGTCATCGCCGACGAGGTGCAGTTCTACGAGCCCGAGCAGATCGATCAGCTCGCGCGCGTCGTCGACGAACTCGACGTCGACGTCTTCGCGTTCGGCATCACCGCCGACTTCAAGACCCAACTGTTCCCCGGCTCGCGTCGCCTGTTCGAACTCGCCGACCGCACACAGCTGCTGCAGGTCGAGGCGTTGTGCTGGTGCGGCAAGCGCGCGACGCACAACGCCCGCGTCGTCGACGGCACGATGGTCGTCGAGGGCGAGCAGGTCGTCGTCGGCGACACCGGCGACCAGGGCGAGACGCCACTCGTCGAGTACGAGGTACTGTGCCGGCGCCACTTCATGCGTCGCATGACGTCACATGCCGCGCGCACGATCGGGGCGCAGCAGATGCCGTTCGACCTCGACGTCTGCCCGGTGCCCGCCTCGACGTTCGTCGCGTCCGAGCCTGCGGGCGAATCGTCGACGGCACACGAAGGCCCCTGAGTCGCCATGTCCACGCCAGGCTCCGGCCCTCGAGACGACGACGCCGACGACACGACGCCGTACTGGGCGCGCGGTTCGTACGCTCCGAGTTGGCGCGCCGGACGACCCGCCGCGGACGATGACGCCCGCGCTGTCTCTTATACACATCTGACGCTGC